>Ga0190359_1001783_pt1 | contig 13279 bp, 13 predicted proteins | sample 48721823_MG_FD_161269 | JGI IMG/M metagenome (GOLD analysis project Ga0190359, IMG submission 161269) | Hydrothermal vent microbial mat bacterial communities from Southern Trench, Guaymas Basin, Mexico - 4872-18-2-3_MG | ecosystem: Environmental > Aquatic > Marine > Hydrothermal vents >...
CAATTGGATTACCTATTACAAGAGTATCCTTAGGGATATAATTAAGGTGGTACAAACGAGTTTTGATGTTTCATTAAAAGATTAGTAACCCATTGAACAGGTTTTGAAAAGGGACCAAATGTTTCTGCGATTTCGTGTAGTCTTTTGTAATCTTTGAGGGTTAGAGCTTTCAATAGGAATACTAGAAGTGTGTATGCAGTTAATGAAACGAAGCCACCTAGAAAAAGTTCTATCCCGGGGTTTATGGTTACTATTTCGCATATACCCCAAGTAACCAAAGAAGATACGATACCAGATAAGAATAGTTTTAAGGACGACGAGAAATCTATAGTAAACCCGAAGAGATGTTTTATTTTAATTACAGCGTAAATTTTGGATACCCCCACACCAATTAGTAGAAGAATAATTTCACCTATTGCACCAAATCTAGGAATAATAAAAATAGCTGGAGCTATGGGTATAAGAAATTGAATAATTTGAATTTTTAGGGTTTCTTTTGTATGTTTTTGACTATTTAGAAGTGGAATATTACTCAATGAACCAATACCGGTATACAGAAAAGTGATCATATAAAGTCTGAGAAATACGGGGGCATAGGAATATTCATTTGTAAAAAGTACAGTGATTATTTGATCTGATAAGGCAAGAATAGTAAATGCTATCGGATAAGTAAGTAGGGTAGCAAATTTTATGCTGTTTTTATATACAAATTCAAGTTCTTTTTTGTCTGTTAATTTACTTAGTAGAGGAAATATTGTTGTTCTGATAGGAAGATAAACGAAGGAGATCAAACTTGAAAACCATAGAACTATTGTCCAATTACCAGCTATCTCTTCTCCAACATATAATCCCATAAGAAATGTTAGTAATTGGGGTCGTATGCTTGTTAGTAAGTTAGCGAAGTATAGAGGCCCCCCAAAACTAAGAAAAAGTAATAAAATATCTCTGTAGGATAGATCATTATCATTTCTAGGTTCGCTTCTATATAGTATGAAGATTATGAATAAACCAATTAGTCCGGTAGTTATAATTGGACCTACTTCTCCTAAGACACCACCAAGGACACCGTAACCTAAAAGAACTAAAAAAGGAGATAAAATGCTTTTAAAAAAAGTGTATATAACTCTGAGAGCCCCTCGAAGTTCCATACGTTCATAGCCTTCTGTTATACCATATGAGGTGAATAATAGAGCTCTTCCAATAATAGCGATAGATAATAATTTGATTAATTGAGCTAATTCAGAATCTTTGTAGACTGTTACTGCTATGTAATCAGCTGAAAGAATGAGGAGAAAAGTCAAAATAACGGAGGAAGCAAGAGATAGAACTACACCCGATTCTATTATCTTTTTTACGTTACCATTTTTACCTAACTGCTTATTCTCGCTAATATACTTCGTCAAAGTGTCTTTAATACCAAAATCTTGGAATAATTGAACTAAAGTAACGATAGAATTAGCAATACTCAGTAACCCCCAACTTGTTGAACCAAGTATACGGGCTACAACAAGCATACCAATTGCCAATAATAGGGTAGATAAAATTTGTGAAACCGCTAAAATTGCGCTTCCTTTTGCAGAGCGTTTTAGATTATGCTTGAAATCATCTACCATTGAATATTTCCTCGATGACAATTGATGTTTGGTAAAAATATGTCCTAAGGTTATAGATATTGTCTTTTAGTTATTCTTTCTAGCATTTCCCATAATGCAATTTTTCTTACAGAAGCATAATATGAAGCATCGAAGGGTTTCTTTCTTGCAAGCCTAGCGATTATTTGACTTAAAAGCATAGTAATGGAGCCTAAGAAGTAGGGATAATCATTTAGGTAAACAATTGCGGTCCAAAAGGTATGGAAGATAGGAAAACCAAGATAATATCTATTAAATCCTACCTGAACCCAACCCTTTAATGAGGTTTTTTTACTTGTTCGATTTTCGATATAGATAATATCAGAATATGCCCTGGTTAACCAACCTTCTTTCATAGCTTTTAGTGTCCCATGTGTGTCCCAACCCACAACCATATCTAAGCCACCTATTTCTTCCCAACAAGTTCTACGAAATATTTTGGCCCCATCACTTGGTCTTGTTTTCTGTAATGTTCTTTTACTCATTACCCCACTGGCAATACCTACTTTCGGGTTTGTGGTTAAACGACGGAGGAGATTTTCTACATATTTGCTTGGTAATAATGTATCTGCATCAATTTTTAGTAGATATTCCCATTCAGGGTATTCTTTTGTAGCTTTTTTAATACCAACAAGCAACCCCCTAAGCATATTATAGGATCGAATAGGAATAGGGGGTTTATCAATATGTACAACGGTTACAGGTTTCTGTTTGATTATATTCAATGTATAATCTTCACTATTATCGTCAACTACAACGTATAGTATGGGGGGGTGAGATTGTGTCAAAACTGTATCTATGGTCTTTGATATACTATCTTGTTCATTTTTTGCTGTAGTTACTGCAACATAGGGTGGAAGATTCATGGTTTTTGTCTCATTTAACTAGTTGTTATGCAAGTTTACTATAAGGATAAACAGTTTATCATTAATTATTTGTTGTTTAAAAAGGGGGAATTATTCGTCTCCATGAATGGTTTTTCTTTGCTTTTTTAGGATTGGTAATAGATTGTTACCATATCCAATTTTTTCATCTACACCGAAGAAATTCAGTATTGTTGGACCAATATCAAGGTGAGATACATATTCATCATAGACCATTGGTGGTATATCAAGATGAGAAAATATTAGTGGAATATGATTTAGCTGTGGAATAAGACCATGTTTTCCTGGAGCATGACTGTAAAACCCATACTCACCAAACTCATCACCATGATCTGAAGTAACAACCACTAGTGTGTCTGGATAGTTTTTTGTGATATTAAAAAGGAATTTACCTAGCTCTTTATCCATGTATTTTATTTCCGCTTTATACAAATCTTTGATGATTTCTTTTTCGTCTTCAGTTATTGTTGCTTCTTTGTAAAGTGAATCGAGTATCTTATCATTTAACATACGCATTTCTTGGAGAGTAATTTTATCATAATCTGGAGGCAAGTAGGGAATGTGTGAGTCCATTAATTGGGTCCAGAAGAACCATGGACTTTTTGTCTTGTTAATCCAAATTTGAGATTCTTTAAGCAACACTTCTGCCCGTCTATAAGGCATCGTATGTACCTTTTCAGGCGCTGCTTTTCTACGTATATTTCTCGTTTGACGCCAAATACCCATTTTTTTCATTATACTTTTGAGACGAAGCTTCCAGTCTTCCTCGTATGTGGTCTCGCGTTCTTCAAAGCCATAACTGAACTCTTTTAGCAAAGGGTTACTATGAACCATTCCTGTAGTTATTTTATTTTTTGAAAGGATAGTAGCGATATTATTATCAGGATCATATTTTTTCGCGCCGCTGAAAATTGCGGGCATACTTTGCCGAGTAGCTCCCCCGATTGCAAAACAATGAGTGAAGGTGGCGGAGATTTTTGAGTATTTGTATAGATTTGGCATCAACTCGGAGGTAACATGATCGTATCGTAAAGCGTCACATACGAGAAGTATAACGTTCTTCATGATTTTCTCTAATACGTTGAATGATTATTAAGTTATATGAATAAAAAAACGAATATCAAGAAGAGAATTAAAAAATAAAAAGGGGTTTGGTTTTTGGCTATTTAGCCGGCGATTCGTCTACTGATTTGCATCAGTGAGACGATTGCTGCGAGTGCTGCTACTAGTGCTGCGCCGATTGCGCCATAGACGAGAGTTGTTAGACCGTTGGCTGCATCCCTTGCTGCGTTGGCTGCTTCTGCTGCATCAGATGCTGCCTGACTTGCTGTGTTAGCTGTCTGGGCAACTGTCTGAACTGCTTCTGCTGCCTGCTGTGCTGCGCTTACTGCCTGCTCTGCGATGGCTGCTACATCCGCAATGTCGCTCTTGACGTCATCGAACTCAGCGGTTACATCACTTAGCTGGTCAGCAATGTCTGTAATCTGGTTATTCAAGTCTGCGACCTGTTCACCGATTACTGACTCCGCTGCTGCTTCAACTGTGAATACACCGCTGTCTAGTTCATCTCCATTAACATCAATCCATTCCCAACTCCATTCACCTAATGGTGCATCTGTGCCTAGCTCCATCAACTGACCGTTTGATAACTGAGTATAATATGGAACAACTTTGAAGTCTCCTACTTCAACCCATGTGTTAAACTGGGTCGTGTTCCAATATAAGTTACCGCTTGGGTCATAGATCTTGATGAATGACTTCTTCTCTGTAAAACTAGTTTGGATATCAAATCCAACAATGTCACCTATATTATAGGTTGATTTCTTGGATGATATCGTTTGTGTTTTACTCACTAGTGTAAAGGAGGTCTGTGCAAACAGGTCCTTACCATCTGTACAGTTAATTGTGTATGATCCAAGACTCAATGTATCATCGTCAGGAACACCCCAATATCCTGTAAAGTTACCGTCCTCTGTTGTCTCTACCGCAGTGCCACCATGTGTAACATCCATATCCCATGAATCTGTATCATTATACAATACGAATGTAAGTTCGGTTGCATCAACTGCTGAGAAGTACTCTCCATCGATTGTTACGTTATAATCGTTTGGAGCAACAACGGGGTCTAGTTCCAACATCGATTTTTCTGTAACTGTGTATGATGTAGTTACCTCAATATCTTCGTTGATATCTAGTACAGTTATTGTGTACACACCAGGTTCAACGGTTGGTACTGTGAATGTGTTTGTGACGGTTCCATCTGGATCAACGTCCATGGATTCGTCCCATTCAGGAGCTTGTTCATCTCCAAATGTAACGTTGAATTTTCCATTATTTGTTGAAAATCCGCTACAAGTTAAAGTTACTTGTTCACCTGTAGGTCCGCTACTTGGGTTTACGAATGCAAACATTGTGCCAACACGGAATGTTGTAGATGCGTTTATGTTGTAATCTGGTGACTCAACCCATAACACATATTTTCCTGAAGCAATTCCAGGAATCTGGAATGTACCTGTAAAGGTACCATCGTTGTCTGTTTCCCAATCCTCAAGATCTGTACCGTTTAGATATCCAGTTACTTCTCCATCACTTACTGCAGAGTAGTTCCAACCAGATACTGAAATTGTAGATCCTTGTGGTCCGTAGGCAGGAGTTGACTCTATTTCAGGTAGACCATCTACCTCAAATGTTGCTGTAGGTGTGCTTAACCCGTCGTTTACCATTAATTTGTATTCGCCGGTATCCATCTCATCATTTGTCGTTGTGTTCCATCCTGGAATCACAACATCAAATTTGATTTCACCATTTGAACGAACATCTACTGGTCCATCCACGACGTAACATTTCACTCCACCGAGGGTAACATTATCCATACCAATCTTAACTGTATCATCAAGTCCTCTACCTTCAACTTCAACAACTGTCCCTGTAGGACCATTGTCTATGTCGATAGATATGGCTGCACCAACAGTAAAGGTTGTATTTAATACCGAAACACCGTCTTCATCTAAAACAGTGAAGTTATATACACCGTAAGAAATGTTAACACTTGGTACATCAAATTTTGCTGACCAAGTTCCTACGTTGTCAGATTCTGGAGTGCTTGGTGAAGTGCTAATTGTTTCGTTAACGATTGTTTGGTTCGTCATACGAACATATACAATCTCTACCTCATCACTGAAACCGTAACCAGTAATTGTAACTTCATCACCCTGTAGGGCTGAATCGACATTAAACTCAATTGAAGCATTTACTCTGAATGCATCATCGTCCTTATCGAGATCTCCAGTGTAAGTATCTTCAACATATAGATAGTGATTACCATTTACTGCCTCAGGAACATCAAACCAGACTTCCCAACTTCCATCATTTTCTGCTTCAGTTGTGTTAAGAAGGCCCATTCTTCCGTTCCAAGCTTTTGGTGAATCCCAATATAGTTTAACATCATATCCACCAGTTCCACCAGTTCCAGTAACTACGACAGTATCCCCATAGACTCCGCTTGCGACGTCTGTGGTAGGATCACTGATAGAAGCAGAAACTGGCATCAATGGTACGAGTGATAGAATCATTGTTGTTAATACTAGTAGTGTTATCGCTTTTTTACTATTCATTTTTCTTTTTTCACCTTATTTTGTGATCGTAAGAAAAGGGATCATTGATCGTTTAATCTACCCTATTCTTCGATTGGGTGTTGAAACACTTGTTTTATTATTAAAGGTATGTCTACAAGTCTAGAGGTATTGTATACAGAAACAGGGATGGGACAGTGTATAGAATGTTTGTATACACTATTTTCAGGGTAATAAGTAAACACCAATATATTGTAGAAATATTAACAACTATATAGTAGTCAATCTACAAATATTAAATGTGTTAAGACGTTATATTATTTCATCTGAAATTGATGAATTTAATCAAATCATTTCAGTTTTTTAATAAACTTAAAAGAAACCAACCCAGAAAGCACATCCTCACTCGAAACCATGTAACCAAGCTCCTCAAAAAACCCTTTTGTATACACAACAAGCAACTCTGTAAACTCAGGACTCATACCAAAGGACGTGAGACGAACATCCACCACAAAGTCCTCAACTCGAATTTCAGATTCATCAAGGTTCCATGAAACTAGCAAGTCTTGCTCAAAAAAATTGAAAACCCCCCCGTTCAATCGATTAGAGAGATAAGCAGCATACCAACGTCCAGATCTATACCAAATAGTAAGTAACCCCTCAGAGTCCTCATCATATAACCGCTTGATTAAATCCTTAACACCAGCTCGTTGAAAAATAACCAAGCCAGCACCTTTATGCACCTGAGCCATATGCAAAATATCAACAGCATCCTTAACACTGGATTCCAACTCATCAGCCCGCAAAACTTGCTCAAGAGCCTCCGTAGTTATACTAGAGACGCTTACACCCATTCTACCCGCAAGTAAACGAAGTTGATTAGCTAGCTCACTAGGCACAGGAATTAACTTAGTGTCATCAAGAAGCTCTTCAACCAATTCACTTACTCATCTCCAGCTTTATGATTCCCCGGTTAATCTCTTTCTCTATAAGTTTATATCCGAATACGGTGAGTAGTTCTTCTATAAAGATGCTAAATAGCTCTATGTACCCGGGGGTTAATTTTTCACCAATAAACCTGAAAGTTAAACTTCTATTATTTTGCTCAAATGTATATTCACTTGTCCCTAATGTGAATAGTTCCAAGGCTTCCTTAAACGCAGATATGGGTTCATCGTGTTTAGTCTGGTAATACTTTCCATACCAGTGCCCCATCTCGCGGAATATCTCAGCATATTTCTCCTTATCAGACTCATATGCCTCGTCCACGATCCTGTAGAGCAGTTGCTCGATGGTGAATGTAAATCCTGTTTCTTGGGCTCTTTCAAGCATCCATCGTTCATCAACAACTTGCTTCAGGCTCATACCTAGTTCTTCGACTCTGAGAGCTTGTTCAAGAATGTCATTGACTGTCTGGTAAACTGTCATTTCTTTGCGTTTGGCGACTTTAACGATTCTATTGGCGAGGTCTTCTTGTGCAGCTAGCATTTTACGTCTACTACTGCTTGACATTAGACTCGCCCTCTCATTGTCTTCGCCTTGATCACTTTGTATAGATTAGTTATCTGATATAGGTTGTGGATATCTTAATACTAATCTTTAGATCACTTGTTCAAATATATAGAACAGGGGGTCATTGTTTTAACTCAAACTACCAATTATAAAGTATGATAAGTGAATTAGTTGTTACAACAATAGCTGATAACCTTGTTTTGAAGCCCGGGCTCTGGGGACAATGGGGACTATCATATCTGTTAGAGTTCAAGGACTCAAAGGGAGAGAAAAGAAAAGTTCTCTTTGACACAGCCAACGACCAAACCCCCTTCCTATACAATATAGAGCAGCTTGAGCTTGACCTAGAAGACCTTGACGCTATTGTGATAAGCCACGGACACAGCGACCACACGGTTGCCAACGTTGAAGCAGTAGAGATGGCTGGAGGATGCCCAGTATATGCTCATCCCCACTGTTTCCTACCTAGATTCTACGAGTCTAAGGATGGAAAACGGACACGCGGAGGTGTACCAGAAGGACAAGGAATAGCAGAGATCGAAGCAGCAGGTGGACAAGTAATACTGTCTGCTGATCCCGTTGAGGTGGTTCCCGGGCTCTGGACAACCGGCCAAGTACCGCGGATAAATGACTTCGAAAAAGTTTCACAGCCCATGGGCGGAGGCAGACGAATCGTAGTTGTAGATGGCGACGAGGTTGATGATTATATCCTGTGTGACCAGTCTCTCTGGATGGATGTTAAGGGCGAGGGCTGCTGGGTAATCACAGGATGTGCTCATAGTGGTCCAGTGAATACCGTCAACCATGTAGCTCAACTTGGAGGCTATAAAGAGATTTACGCGTACATAGGAGGCACTCATCTCGTGGGTAGAGACGAAAATTATATTCTACGTACCGCTCGTGAGCTTGAAAAGTTCAAGCCAAAGCTGTTTAGCCCTTGTCACTGTACTGGGTTTAACGCGATGTCCATACTTCACCGAGAGTTTGGAGATCGTTTTGCCGTGAATTACTGTGGCAGAGTATTCAAGACAGGTGAGAAACCTTCTCCCATGGTTTTCTAGTTACCATGGGTGTTCTTTCATTTTTATCAGCCATGAGAAATAGTTTGTAGCGTAGTGGATTGGTACAGTTACCACAAGTATGACTATAATATCTATGAGGGTTGAACGTGTAAACGGTTGGCTCAGTATTACTGCGATAATGATGAAATCCAGTTGATCAAGCAATGGGAAACTTTCTCCCGGAGCTACATCCCATCTACGTTTTAGAAAACTGCTAATGAGATCACCTAGTATAGCGCCGACACCCTGTGCTAACCCAGATAATAAGTTTCCTTGTAGTATGCCAATCAGTATGCCCGCGAGTACCCCCACTAAACAGCCTCGGAGGGTTTTATGACTGCCTAGGAAGGGTTTTCCATCAAGCCAGTTCTCGCCACCATCCAATGGAGGACCACCCCCAAATGCGACAGGAGTAGCGTTTGCGAAGTACGCAGGAAGATAAATCCATATTGAGGATGCTATTGTGTTTAGGTTCATCGCTGCTCCTCTGTTATCCCTGATTCGTTTATGGTTAAAATTATCGGTGCCGATGACTGCCTCGGTTTCTCCAGAGTTGCCTGTCTGTTTCCGGGTTGAGGCGTCTTCTCCAGTTTCAGTATGGTCTCACTCCAGTATCTGAGCAATCGTTGAGCTACTGGCTCTATTTGCTGTGTATCTAGTATGCTGCGTACTTGCCCGGTGAGCACCATCGTGGACCCCGTTGTTTTTGATATCTCCGATAAGTACCCCAACTGACGGTTAAGCTCTTTGTTTACCTTGAACGTCTTCTCGGCATCCTCGGTCTCGCCCCTATAGAGCCCTGTAATACTATCTATGATTAACAAGTCCCCATGACGCAGGTCTGGGAGTTGTTCAAGAGCATCTCCCTGCATGGTGTAGCTTTCTGGTGTGAATAACTGTATACGGTGTAAGAGGTTTTTCCCCTGTGACTCTGCTATCTGTTCAAAACGGGCTACGTTTAATTTATTATCGATATCCAGATAGACGGCTTTGACTGTTCTATTCTGTGAGAGATGATGAAACACGGTTGTTAAACAGAGGGTTGTTTTTCCCGTAGTTGCCTCACCGTAAACAAGATTTATAGCATGACTGTGAAAACCACCTCCCAACAGGTTGTCAAGTTGGGATATGCCTGTGGGGGTTCTTGTCTGGAGGCTCATATTTTTCTCAACTTTGTCTTGTTTCTAACTGTTTCTCTTTGTTCTAGGATGGTTTCTAGGTTTTCTTTTGTAACACTGGTTGTTGCCCCCAACCCGGTTACACAGGCGGCTCCTGCAGCTTGTCCCATTAATAAGGTATCTATGATTGAATAGGGGTCTAAGATATTCTCGGATGTGAGTTTATTGGTGTAGATATGGTTGATCATGCCTGCGCATAAGGCGTCCCCTGCGCCTGTTGGGTCTCGCTGTGTTACCGTGTAGGATGGCATCGTGATGAGGTAGTCTTCTGTTGCAGCTACCACGCCTTTTTCTCCATCAGATACTATTGCTAACTTTATACCCATCTGGTTCAAAGTCTTAACAGATCGTATAGGCTCATTTTCCATAGTTAGATTACTGGCTTCCAGTTGATTCGTGTGTAGAATATCGATATAACTTGCAGCTATTTTTAAGTAATTCCAGCCATTGGTGGGCATAATCACATCTACTATGTTCAAAATATCTTGGTTCTGGGTTTTTTTTAGTATATTATTGAGGTTTTTCTCGATATCAGGAAGACCTCCTAGGGTACCTTGATAAAATATGGAGGGGCTGACACCGGTTATGGTTTTCATAAGATAACTCGATGAAAGCAGGGAGTTTGCGGTTAGTTCAGCAATATATCGTCTGTCTTCACCCTCTACGAGTAGAGCCACGTTTTTCGCTGTGGTACTGTTTTCAATTATCTGAGGTATGGGTTTTACTCCTCTGTTTCGCAGCTGCTCTATGAGAAAATTTCCCATCTCGTCTTTTCCTACGGCGCCTACGGCGTGTATATTTTCTATTCCTAGTTGGGCTAGGTCTATGGATACGTTTGAGCTGTGTCCTCCAGGGGATAGGTGTATGCCGTTTGGGGCATAGGTTAAGCTCCCAGGGGGTCCGATATTTGTCAAGTCGGGAATTAGTATGTCTGCTACGAAGCTACCGCTGCAGAGGATGCTCATGGTTTACTCTGGTTTATTCTATGCTTATTTTAGTTCCCATGAATAAAGAGAGATTTGAGAAAAAGGGATTATTTATGTATCTTGGCTCCGCACTTTGTGCAGTACTCGGAGTCGTTCGGGTTCTTACTACCGCATTTTGGGCAATAAACGGGCGTCTTTTTGAGTGGCTTTGTTTCTTTTACCTTGTCTATCTCGGTTTTGACTTCCTCTGAGACTTGTTTTAGTCCTTTTTTTGCGGCTTCTACTGCTTCTTCCAGTAGTTTGCCTGCGTTTTGTATCGCGGTGTCTAGGTCTTTTTCCCAGTCTGGTCTTCGGTCTACTGGGGTTCTGACGTTGTCGTTTTCTCCTTTTTCTGTGCGGAGTCCGCAGTTTGGGCAAAAGTTTGCGTCTTTTGCTATTTCTTTTTCACAGCTTCTGCATGTGGGCATGATTGTTTATTACGCTAGCGATATTATGAATCTTTTGGTTTGCATCAAAAATATTAGTTAAAACTAGGAGTGGATCGCAGAAGATTGCGTGTTTTTGGTTTATACCAAGTACCCTAGGTCTCTTAGATATCTACGTACGGCTGATTTCACAAAGTCTGGTATGCTGGTATAGCCGTGGTTTCCGCTCTCAATTACTTCCTCGATCTTCTTTGCGAGACTTTCTGGCAGATTTACTGTATGGTACTTGTATTTACGTTCAGACATCCTATTGATTTCAGGGGATTTTGGTTTAAAAAGCTTTATTTTTTTAGGCAAAATAGGCGATAAATAACTACTAGTGACGGTGCGTGTGCGCAGTTGTTAGTTTCTACTAGTTGTATTAAAGGCATGATATCTGCGGTGTGGTCAATTATGATGTCTGGAGCATGTATAGAGAGATGTTCTCTGAGCTGGTTTACTCTGTCTTCGTTTTCATCTATAACCAACGCATGTATAATATTCCCCCTTTTTCACACACTTGAGGAGTCACCTTGACTGTATCCTATTCGGCTTTAACAATTTTTATAGTAAAAAGGGTAGGGAGTGTAAAAAGTGGGTTTATGGGCCGTAATCCTTGCCTACACATGGATCGGCTACGTGTCCATGTGTCGGTAGGTCTCGGAAGAGCATGTCCAAGATGTCTTGTTCTGTGATGGTCTCGCGTTTGATTACGAGGTCTAGGAAGTTTGTTATGAATGGGTGATGCATGAGTTCGTCCGCGTAGATCATGATGAGGATTTTCTTGATGCGGTCATCCTCGACTTCCATGAGCTTTGTAACTGCTTAAATCATCTCTTTCTCGATGTGGAGTTTGATTTTCTCCTCAAGTAGCTTAAATTCTTCCTCGGTGATTACGAGGCTCTTGCCTGATGCAAGCATGACGGCTGCCTTGTAGAGTCCCGCATGTTTCTGGCTGTCAATCATTACGGAGCCGATGAGTTCTCGTACGATCTCGTTTCCGTATCCACGGTACTCGCGGTCTAGTTCAACGGCGTATTTTTCCTCCAAGTTCGATAACATTTCTAGTCTTTCAGTTATTGACATAATAATCCAAGATTTCGTGGGGAATCATGGGGCTATAAACTTATAATTCCTGCTCAAGGTTTTCCTCTTCTTCAACAACAGGTGATCGTGTGCTGCTGAAGAGATTGAGTCTCTTGATTAGTATGGGCATTGAGAGACCCTGAATCAGGTTTGTACTCAACACTATACCATAGGTTAGTGCGAGGAGTAGTTGCTCGTTTGGTAGGTCGATGCCTGTAATGCCTAGTACAAGGACTATTGATACTGCGCCCCTAAGTCCGCTCCATGTTATGCCTGCTCGCCAGTTGGTGGGGATTCGTTTACCTCTGTATTTTTCTAGGATTCGTGCGATGATGTCTATCATTCCGTATCGGAAGATAACGATGACTATGCTGAGGGCTAGTATCTGTAACGCGAAGGAAAAGAGTAGATCGATTTCTAGACTGACACCAATGAATATGAACGCAAAGCTGCTTGCGATAAAGCCGACAAACTCCCACATGGTCTCAAGACTCTCCTCAGCCTTCTCACCTATACCACCGTAGTTTCTACGGCGGTAGTTCAGTATGAGACCCGCGAGAACGACTGCGATTACACCGCTTGCATGGAATTGTTCTGCAAGACGGAAGACCCCGAAAGCGATGATGAAAGTGAGTAAGGTTTTAACGTATAGGTCGTCGGTCCAGCACATTATCAGATGGACAAGGTAGCCTACAACATAACCGAAGATTATTCCACCAAATACCTTGATGATTGTAGTGGTCAGTACATCCAAAGCAGTTATTGAGCCAGCCTCAATGATTGTTAAGAGTATGCTATAGATTACGATGGCGACACCGTCGTTGAAGAGGCTCTCACCTGCGACGATTAATTGGAAACGTCTGATGACCCCAAGTCGTTTGAATGTGGCTATTATGCTGACAGGATCGGTGGGGGCGATGATTATACCCAACATGAATGCCTCTAACCACCCCATTGTGAATACG
>Ga0190359_1001784_pt1 | contig 13277 bp, 21 predicted proteins | sample 48721823_MG_FD_161269 | JGI IMG/M metagenome (GOLD analysis project Ga0190359, IMG submission 161269) | Hydrothermal vent microbial mat bacterial communities from Southern Trench, Guaymas Basin, Mexico - 4872-18-2-3_MG | ecosystem: Environmental > Aquatic > Marine > Hydrothermal vents >...
TAAGAGTATCAAGTTTAGGAACTTCCCATTTCACAAATTTATAGACACCCTCTAATCCCATTTATATCAACTCCTTTAGATTTTTCTTTGATTTTTCCTCTTTACCAAAACCATATATTTCCAAAATTGATATTAAATCATCACCCAAAAATCTGTATGTTCTTGTATCCACAGTAACGATATAAGACGTATCTGGGTTTATTTCTTTTTCATATAAGGCAAGTCGTGTTAAAAGTTTATATTCTGCATACCCAATTTCACTCTTATTATATAATTCTTCTATTTTTGATGTATCTTTTGGACTTAATTTAATGACCATTTACACCAACCTCTTTAAGTTTTCTATTGTTTTTGGATTTAATTCACCATATTGGTTAAACTCCAATATAGCATTTCTCAATTCTTTTGTTATGTGAAATAAATCTTCTATGTTTGCTTCATTATTCATTATTTATCACCCCTTAAAATATTGGTGTGTTTACATACACCAAAAATATTGAAACTAATAATATTGATATGACTATTATGCCCATTATGATTAATGGCATATATTTAGTGTCAAAACTTTTAAATAACAAATTTCTTCCTATGAACAATACTGTTCCCATAATGACCAAGAATATTAATACCAACGCTATTGGTTGTTCCTGTAATAATGTATTCTTTGAGTAATATGTGATACACTCATAATCGTTGTTGTTTGTGTCATCACTTTCATAACCATATATGCAAACTTCGTGTGTTCCCTTATCTGAATATACTGAAGTGCTGAATGAATTACAATCTGTGCATAGTGTCTGGTTAGAACCACCATCTAAAGAATATATTAAATCTCCATTTAATGTTGAAGTTCCACCGATTGAAACATATCCTACACTATACACTTTATTCTGTTCTGGTGAAGTAACATCTAATATGTAAGGTATGTTTGTTAAAGGCAAATAATCTACTTGATTAGTTCCGAGTATTTTTGGACTATCACATATACCATTATAATCACTATCTACACAGGTATCAGAATAACCTGTTCCATCTGATTTACCCCAATAATTACCACCAATTAAGTTTCCATTTGTATATATTGGTGTTCCTGATTGTAAAGATGTGTTATAATAATTTGGATACCAATTACTCATACTTGAAAATCCAATACCACAATTTATAAAATGATTGTTATATATGTTGTTATCTCTTGCGTCATATTCTATATTTATACCATAATTACCTGTAAATGTATTTCCTGTTATTATTCCATTTCTTGTATAATCATCATAAAGGATTAGAGATTTACCATATCCAGAAGATGTGAATGTATTGTTTATTATTTGTGGATTTCTCACATTCCAAAGATATACACTACCTTGAGAATTGCTTGACGATAAAATTTTAGAATTTATAATATATATATTGCTATACCCACTTGCATAAATACCTTTATTACTATTAGATGAATATAATGTTATATTATCAAAAATTATATTTGAAACATCTTTTAAATCTATTAGTTTATTGAATAGTGAAGCACCACCACTTATTTCACAATTTGTTATATTTATGTTACCCCTATTATTAGCACCCCCATTTATTACTATTGCACTATCTGAACTACCAACAGTAATCTTATGATTTTGGCAATCAATTTCTTGTTTCCAATCTTGGTCTATATTTCTTGAAAATATTAAACAATTACTACCACTTGAAGAAATATCACTATCCAAATAGAATTTAGCATTTTGGTCTTCACTTAAAAATATTGCACATCTTGAGAAGTGAGAACCTACACCTATTGTTCTTGTTTCAGATTTGACTTCACCTAATGAATTATTACAAATAAAATAATATGTATGGTCTCCATTTGTCAAATAAGGCGATATTGTTGTTTCAGTATTGTTGTTTGCTATTATGCTTTGTGTTAAATTATCATCTACATATAAGTAACAATTATAAGATGGAGAAGAATCTTGCACTTTAAAAGTTATTTGTGGATTAATAGTTTGAACTAAATCTGTTGGTGAAACAATATCAATACTAATAACATCATTTAGAATTGAGTCAAAGGATTCTCTTGTGTCTGTTGTGTTTAAAAAAACTATATGTGGTTTAATAAAAGATGATGGTTTTCCTATCTGAACTCCTTTTGTCATTAGTAATGCTTGATTTTTTTCTGGAATAGTAAAAGTTCCTGACAATAAGGTGTAACAATTCCAACCATTAAAGTTATTACAATATCTAATTTCTTTTGGATTTTCTCTTGTGTGTATTATATGTATAAAGTTATTATTGTCAATACCAATATTTGTATGGTCACCTAAATCATACGATTGATTATCCAATTCAACACAAGTCCAAGAACCTAAAGTGTTGTTACAGTAAAACAAGTCACTATCATAAACAGTAGTATATTTTAAATCTCTATATGACAAATGGTAATAACCATTTGTATCAATTTTTACAGAAATCCTATCCATTCTTATTGTATTTGCATTTTCGTTGGTTGAAACAACTTCATAAGTCCAATTACCTGAAATGTCATCAATATAATAATGATAAATTTTATCATCATCAACATCATCACTAAATATGTTAGGTTTATCATTATCATCTATAATAATATATGGAGAATAACCATTCCATGCAGAACCAAGATAAGAACAAGTCCAATTTCCTAAAGTATTGTTACAGTAAATAAGTTTATCACCAGAATAATCGTCTCTTGCGACAATATGGACAAAATCATTACTATCAACTGCAAGATGTAAATCATCAACTTGAATATATGATGGTGTTCCTGCCTCATCTATATATTCACAAGTCCAATTTCCTAAAGTATTGTTACAATACCATAACCAATATCTTGAACTTTCTGGGTCTTGCTCACTATGAACTATATGAATATAATCATTATTATCAATAGAAATCTTACCAAATCTTCCAATCCTATGTTCTCCATTAATACCTGTATTCTGGACAACACCACAATTCCAAGAACCAAGAGAATTATCACAATGATAAATAATATTATTTGATAATATTAAGGAATGAGTATATCCAGAAGAATCAATAGCACTTCCAAGTAGAGATATTCCATTTCCTTTATATATTGAAGAAACATTTGATAATTCATAATATCCAAGTGAAAAATTAGACATTAAAGGTAACATTAATAACATAAATCCAAATACTATCAAAACATTTTTTTTCATTTTCTAATAACACACTCCATTAATTTTATTTTTTATTCTTACTTGATATGTTTTTTCTAACTTCTAAAAAATCTCCAAGTTTCTTCATTTTACTTTTTCCAATTTCATCTATCAATTCAAGTATTGTTTCTTTGGGAAATTTCTTTAATGTCGTTACACCAATAGGACTTTTATCTATAAGATATGCATCATCTTCTTTAGGAATAACTATAACGCTTCTCTTATCATCAATTTTCTTTATTTCTATTGTCATTCAATCACCCCTTTTTATTCTAAAAACTATTTTTTTTCCTTTTCTTTTTCATAAAAAAGAATATTACTGCATTATATCAATTTCTTTAATTCTGCTCTTTTCTTCCATACATAACTGTCAAACAATTTTCCTGTCTTTGAGTGTTTTTTGATTTTAACTTTGACATATCCCTTTTTGCCTTTTCTTTCTGGCATTACTTTAGCCCTTGCCTTTGGTGACATTTTTACCCACTTTTTTCTTGCTTTTTCTACATTCTTTTGTAAAGTTTTTAATGTAGCAATTCCTCTCCTTTCCCAACCATATTTAGTTTTCTTCGCAAGAACATAGTGGTTCTTTGGTCTTCCAACATCAATCCAAGCATATTCACCAATAGGAACATATCTTTTACCCTTTGCTGTAACCAATTTCTTGATTTTTGCTTCTGATAATCCCTTGTATTTTCTTGATGGCATTACTTTTTGCCTTTTCTTATGTGACATTTTTTTCCATTTTTCCCTTGCCTTCTTTATATTCTTCTTTGCAGTTTCTATTCTTTTTTTGGTTATTCTTCTACCTGCACTATCATACCTTACCATTTTTATTCCCTCTTTTTGAATAGTTATAGTAATAATAGGTTATCCTGTAATATATCTTTATGTAATACATTTTTATATAACAAAATACTAATAGTATCTATGAAATTAAAAACCAAAAAAATAATATTCAGGGTTGATGAAGTTTTATATGGTTTTATACATGATATAGCAAATAAAAACAATACAACAACAAGTGAAATGATAAGAAAGATTTTAGAATATTTTTTTATAGGTTATATGATTGGAGAATTTAAAAGACCTTTAAAAGAATTGAAAAATAAGTTTATGAAAGATTATGAATTTCTTGATAAATAGGTTTAATCAAAAGTAAAGACAATAACTCCTACCCCAACAAGTATCATGGAAACTATTAACAGATTTATTTGCCCCTGTGTCAAAAACATATTTAAATACTGTAATATGGACATCAAAATTACTAAAAAAACCATAATCCCTATGAAACCAAATATGTATTTTTTGTTAATCATCTTATCACCTTATACAAAACATACAACACTATAAAAAATATAGCACCTGTTATTATCCACCTTAATATTGGGTTCATATAACAACTATTTGAAATTTGGTTACAGCCATAATCACATTTTATGTTTTCATTTATAGTAAGATTTTCACAACCTTTGTCATCACAAATCTCTTTTGTGTTTATTATTTTTAATGTCTGGTTATCCAGACAATATTTATCTGTATATGCAAGAGTGTTTGAAGAAATTAAAATTAAAGCCAATATTGAAAATACGATTAAATTCTTCTCCATATAGCAATCACCTGTAATATTAATATTATTGATAAAAGAATATAAATCCAATTAAATTTTACATCTTTTGATATTGGATTTAAGTAAAATTCCTTCCATATTTCTCTTGGGTTACACACACCTATTATGTTTTTGATGATACTTGTAACATGAATTTCACCTGTTCCCCTCAAATCTATATAATCTTGTATGTTCCAAGTAACCCAATACCTATGAATTTCTGGTGAAGTATAACTATTTTTTTTCCTATACAAATAGAACCTGACATATATTTCTGGTGTTGTTCCTGCACACTCCGAAATATTAAAACCAATTCTTCTTGAATATCCAACTGTAACATTTTCACAAAGTAGTGTATTATTAGATGAATATATTTGTGTTTTGATGTAATTGTCTTCATACGTTTCATTATATGTTGTAAAATCAACATATATTATTCCCCATCTATCACCATCTAAATATATGTTTGTTGAATTTGCCCACCCTTCTGTGTATGTTGATGATAAAACCAAATTGCTATTTGATATTTCTGTTTGATACATAGGTTGTTTTATGTAAGTAACATCATCTAATTCATCAAAAAATGCAACTCGTGGTATTATACATCTTCCTGTGGACATATATACACCAACTTCACTCGGTGTAATAAAGTCATAATAATAAAGACCATAATTGTTGTTTATTGAAGACATTATTTGATTGTTTATGAATAATGTATTATTTGGATAGAAAACTGAAATAAAACAGGTTGCATTATCAACAGGTTGATTGTTGTCTAATAATTGTAACCATATCTTTGCTGGTTCATTCGGTGTATATTCTGTTCCCTGAACATTAACTTTATAATTTACATAGCCAATCTTTTCCATAACTTTGTCAAGTTTCTTGTCTATTTTATCTATATCATCTTTGGCAAAAACCATAGGTGTTACTAATAAAAGTGCCAATAATGTTGCCATTAATATTTTTTTCATATTATCTGCCTCTTAACCAATTGCCTATTAACCAGAATAGTGTAACTATAAAAGGAATTACCAAAATGACACCAAGAAATGCTACTGAACTTGAATATGACATTAAAGTAAAGAAATATGTAAAATTATTCCAAGCACATAACAATAAATCCAAAAGTATTTTTGCCTGTGCTATAACAGGAACATCATACCAACCACCTGTTCCTATTTGACAATTTGGTGCTGTTGGCAACTCTACATCTGTCTGTTCAAAAAAAGATGGTGCACCTAAACTTGTCATTTGTGTTACAAAAACCAAAAATATTATGTAGGCAAAAATAAATTTTACCTCACTCACGCTTCTCACCCCATAATAATATTGCACCAAATATTAACCCAAGTGTTATTCCTGCCCATAGTGGATATAATTCTACAACTGTTAAAGCCATGTCTAACAACAATCCAACAAGTATTCCCACTATTGTTGATTTTGTTGCATAAACAGTTAAGTATGAAACTATAATTATTATAATAGTTACCAAGAAATATGCAACTACATTATCAAAATAGTATTTTAGAGATGAAAGCCAATTTAACTGAAATGGTGATGTGTAAATTCTTGATTGTGTTGGACTTATTGATAATGTTGGTTCTGGACTTTGATAACTTCTTACAACTATATTATCAAAACCAACAGAACTTGAACTGTCTGTATATATTCCAATATGATTAATGTCTATATGTGGGAAATTACCAGAAATTGTATAATCTAAAGATTTTATATTGGTGTCATTAATTATAACACCCCTGATATTTGTAGTGTTGAAAGTTCCAATTAATGAATACCACCCATAAGGAGATGGTTGATATAAATGTTTGTGTGCAACATCATTATATATTAGATACAAATATCTACCACTACTTTCTCTATTAAAACCTATACCATATTTTCCATAAGGTTGCCAAGCACTTTGTGGCATTAAACGAACAATAGTTTTAACATAATATTCATTTAATATATCATCAAAGGCAATTAAAAAACTATTATCAGTATTACTAATACCTGAAGATGACGCCCAAGTATTAGAATAACTACAACTACAATATGAACCATCATAGTAATAAGAATTTGCTATACCCCAATCTTCTGATACTGTGTTTCCATACCTGTCAGAATGATTAAAATAATGGTCTGTTCCCCAACAACAAGTTCCACCATAACGAGTAAAATGACCAACAACAAAATCAAAATCATTATAATATAAACCATAACCATTTTTTGAATTGTCTGCTACATTATCATTACCAAAATACATAAAAATTGTTTCATTATGGTTTTCAGATAATTTAGGAACTTTTATTATAACATCTGCATACTTTCCATTTACATAATTTAACTTATATTTTTTATCTGCGTCATACCACACATCACAACCAATACCACCAATACAATAATCAACTTCTTCTTCTGTTCGTGGTGTTGCAGATGTGTTTAACCAAGTAAATCTTAAGTCACCGAAATCCTGTTGCATACCATCTTCCCAAGTGACATTTAATCTGAAGTTATATCCATTTGTAAAGTTTAATTTAACATTATTTACTGTTATGACTTTTCTATATTCCCAACTTTCATTCCACCAACCCAAAACAGAATGAGACATAATAGGAACTATCAAAATTGACATTAATACCAACATCAATATATTAACTCTTGAAAAATGCACCTATCAACACCCTCACTACAATTATTGCCACTCCAACAACAGACATTATCATAAATATTGGTGGCAACCAATTTATTAATGAAAAGAAAAACATTACTGTTATAGAACCACCAAAAGCCAAGTAAATAGATTTGCTTAATTCACCACTACGACTACCCATATAACCACCTACAAAACCAACAATTATTACAAATATGAATGATATTATCATTTTTGTAACTTCGTTGTATTCACTATCCAAAGTGCTGAAAAATCCTGATATTGTCTGGTTTAATGCTATTGTCATATTTCCTAAATAACCACCGATTTGCGTGTGTAAAGTGGTTTTTAATTCTGTGTTTGTGACAAGATATAATGAACTCTCACTTGTTAGGTAACCTGATTTTCCTGTGACTATTCTATAACTTCCTTTTGGTAAATATGTCACATAGTTTTCATCAAAGTATGTGTCTAAAATATTGTTGTTCGTTGCATTATAAATCTCAAGATGAACATCATATAAAGGTATGTCGTTGTCATCAACTGTTGTAATCATCAACCTTATGTTTGTCCTTTCAAGATAAACATTTTTTTCACTTCTCAATCCTCTTTCTGTATCAAATTCTTTTTGTTCATAATCTGGTGCTTCTGCATAAGCCCAATAATCAACTCCTATTTGTAAATCTTTAATCTCTATTTTATTGGTTAGTGAATTTATGTAAATTGGGTATCCCTCTATGTAAACAACTGAATTTATATCTGATATTAAATCTCCTGTATAGTTATCCTTTAATGTTATGTTTAAGTCATATTTTGTGTTAGGTGTTAGTGAAACCAAGTTTGGTGCTATTGTCTTGTTTTCAACTAAAGTTATGTTTTCTTTCCAAGTATTGTAACTCCTTCTATCTCTTGCACCAAGTTTGAAAACAGTTAGTTCATAATAACCCTTTTCTATGTTGTTGAAGTTTATGCAGTTTGAACTCGTTGTGTAATTAGTGGCAGTTACCTCTAATTCCTCATTTGGTTCTTCACCAACTTCTTCTCTTAAAACTGCTGAAAAACTTGTTGTTGGACTTCCATCTAAAGTAGGACATATCTGTAAATTAGCAAATCCTCTCTCACCCTTTGGTCTTTGGAAATAATATAATGTAACCTTGTTTAAACTACTCCACTCTACACTAATGGGGTATGTTTTTTCATAACCAAAAACTATTTTTACCTGATAATACCTATTTGGTATAACATCTGAAATAGGATACCAATCACTCCAATTAACCTTATCTGGAGATGACCTTATTGTGATATTTATTTCTGAACCTTCTAAAGATGGGTCTGTATCATAAGAAATAAAATCAACAGGTGTTCCCATATCTATAACTTGTGAAATATAATAAGAGCCATAAGGTATTCTATATCTTGGATAAACATCTAAATACTTTGCACCTTTTAGGTTTGCTATTGAGTTATTGTTGTAATTATAAAATAAGTTATCATTTACAACATAGTATATATTATTCTCCTTTCCTATTCCAAATTGATTATCATCATTTAAACCTTTACCGATATATTTTGTATCTGTTAGGTTTGTTTTTCCACTCACATATTCAATAGTGCAGTTATGGGTGCTACAATTACAACCCATCTGTCCACAAGTATGTGGAAATGTAGCATTAATCGTTCCATTTAAGCATAGTTGGACACAATCTAAATCGTTGTTGCATACCCCATAATTTCCTATGCAGGTATCTTCATCTACTATTTTGTAATATGCGTGAACATTATCACCACCAACAACTGAATTTGCAGACATCACTATATATTTTCCATCTGGTTTATTCATTATTTGAAAATCAGATAATGTATAATTTTCTGGAAATGAACTTATGTCAGAAACATACAAACCACAGGCATTTGGGTCAAAATTACATACTTCTCTTGAACATGAAAATAACTTAAATATATCCCAACAGAAATATGTTTGGTTTGTGCAACTCGCATAATTGTAACATTTTATAGCCCTTCCAACACCACTCCCACCAGCACCCTGTGATATTTGTCCTAACCAAAAGTAATCATCATTTTCTGCATAGATTTTTTGTGAATAACCAATACCCAAAGGTAAACTTGAGTGATTTAATGACATACTTGCATAATCATACTGACCTTCAACTATTGAATATCTTTGAACTTCTGTTATGTTACTACCCATATCTTGTAACATATACAATACATCATCATATTCACTTGGACTATGAATATGGGAAGCATCTAAATTATTTCCTGTTGCTGTAATTCTGTTGTATTTTCTGCATAAGTCATCATAAATATCATAGTAATTGTTGTCTGAAGATATGTAAAACATTTGGTTCGCATGTTCTTTTGGTGATATATATTCTGTTTCTATTGATGTTGGATTTCCAAAGCCAGATGGTAATTCACAACTCCCCTGATATTCTGAACCAACTCCCCAACTATAATGAGTGTTGTTTACCCAAGCAATTTGGTCATGACTTGTTAATGTTTGATTGTGTGCAGGGTTTATAATAACACCCTCACTAACATCATAAGGTTCTTGCCAAGTCGGTTCACCAAGTATTACCTTATTTGGTTGGTAATCAAGAGCCAAAGAATTAACTGAAAACAATACAAAAAACAATATTGAAAATAACATTAGTTTATTCACTTTTGAACACCCACCATATACCAAAACCTAAAGTTATAAATACTAAAATTATTGGCAATAGAGGAACTAAAATATTTCCTGTTCCATAAACTTGAGTAGCAGTAGTCATAGAATTTGTGATGGTTGGATATAAAACAAAAACAAGAGATAAAAGCATAATCCATATAATAAATTTAGTAAATTTATTCATATTTAGAATTTGTATTCCATTTTATATAAAATTAACTATTTAATAAAAAATAAAAAAAATGGGGGTGGATAGTAAAAACTATCCTTTTGTCGTTGTTGTGGTATCTGTTTCCTGTATTTAAGCAATAAATGTTCTTACAGCGAACATTATTATACCCAACGTAATGAATATTCCGACAAGTGCAACCAAACTTGATTGTATCGGGTCGGTTATGTTTGCGTTGGATACTGCTGTTGCATATACAGGCAATAGATATACTGCCACTATTACACCGACAATCGCATATATAAATCCTTTTATGAAGTCAGTTACTTCTGGCATTATTTATCACCTTTTAAAAATGATTTAAATTAATTGGTATTTATAATTTCTATAAAGTGATAACTTATATGTTTAAAATATTTATATAAGAGAAAACTAATAGTTAGTATGACATTAACTTTAAGACCAAGTTTACAGAAACTAATTTTGGAGATATATGAAAATGGATATACAAATTCTGAAATACAAAAAGTTTATAGTGCAAAATTGAGTTTTTACATCAATATATGGTTATTGAGAGATAATAATATTGTTAAAATAGATGAAAGGGATAAATATAATAGAAATAAGTGGATTTTGACAGAAAGGGGTGAAAAAATCGCCAAAACATTAATAAGATTAAAAAAACTTTTGGAGAGTGATAAATAATGAAGTGTAATTTTTGGGTTTTAAATTCAAAAAATACTTTTGAAGAAAAGAAAGGCAAGGTTGAAGATGGTGTTGCTATAATAGGAGATAAAAAATATATAGTAGATGATTTAGAGCCATTTACTGTTTTGAAAAAAACTTTTCTAAAGAAAAAACCAATAAAATATTATCTCCTTGATTGGAAAAGTTTGAAACCACTAAAATTAGATATTGAAGGTCACAAATTTAGTTATGATAAAATAAATCCAAAAGTTTTTAAAAGCATAACAGAAAATGAATTACTATTTGGTCTATTGAGAAGAAAAAGCAAATTGACAGGAGATAGTAGTGCCATAATGAAGTATATGATGATAGGAATAATCGCTGGTGCTTTTGTTATGTATTTTATGATTAATGCAGGACTAATACATATAGCAGGTGCTTAAAATGGTAAGAATAGAACCAGAAAGTGAAGTGTTTGGAAAAGATGAAGCATTTGCACGTATTAGTATGGAACTTTTGAAAACTGATAAATATAAGAAGATATTATCTGATTTGGAATTAGATGAAATAAATGCTATAATTTCATTACTGGCAATAGGAAGAATTGTAAAATCTGACATACTTGAAAAAATTGTTAATGACTTTTTGGAATTGAGAGTTAGTAAAGATAGGTTAGGAAGAAAAGAGATATTATCATTTGCACTTGCTTCAACCTATGAAAGTGGTGGATTGAGAGCAAAATCTGGAATATCAAGTTTATTTAGTGGTCTAAAGGCATGAAGGGGGTGATTTTATGGGAAAAATAAAAATAGATTGGACAAAATTGAGAGATGTTGCTAAAACTTTAAAGAAAAAATATGAAGAAACTCGTAAATTAAAGGGTGTTAAATTAATTGGCATTACTTTGATGTTTACAAATGAAGATGAAAATGTGTTGATAAAACACGTATTAGAAACTGATGTAAATTTAAACTATGATGAATATAAAGAAGTGTTTTATAGGTATGATAAAATAACACGACATAAGAGTTTGGTTGAGAAGTTTATTGAAGACAAACATGATTACACAATAATTAAAATTGATTAAATATAGGAGATATGTTAAAACAATTAATTTGGGGGTGATTAAATGGTAATGGGAATAACACAATTTCCAAGAAGAAGGGAAGAAAAATTTGATGAATTTAAAAACCAAAAAAGTTTGATTGAATTGTTTAAGGAATTGAATGAAATGTTTGAGCAAAAAAGAAATGTCCAGACAAAACGTTTGGAAGATTTTTATTAGGGGTGTGTAGATGTTTAAAGTTATAGGAGATAAAGCAGAATTAGAAAAACCATTAATAGAATTTGTGAATAAGGTAAATGAAGAATACTACAAAGAAAGGGATAAACTAAAGGAAATATTGAAATCAAGAATGGATAAAATAAAAATTGGTGGTCTTGCAGACAAGATAAATATGCCTGAAATAATAGTCGGTATTGAAGAAAATCCAGATGGTTACACAATAAACACAGTTGTAGGTAAAAACAAGATGTTAAATATGATTTTCGGAATGGCATTTAGAAAAGGTAAAAAAAATTTAGAAGGTTATCTAAAGGAAGTTGGTGTTAAAAAATTCAAGGTATTGAAAGTGTGATTAGATGAACACTTATGACTACCTAATAATAGGTGTTATGTTCGCAGGACTTTTATCCATATCTGCATTTATCGGATATGAATATGGTGTTGGAGTTGAAAGATTGAATACATTAGAATTGATACCAGATTGTGACTTGAAATGTCCTAAAACACCAGATTGTGTCTGTCCAGATTTTGAGTGTCCAACAATTCCTGAACAACCACAAATTTTAAGAATTGCAAAAGATGTCGCAGAAGAAATACCGTATGACAGGGAAGAATGGAATTGTTTGGATAAATCAAGAGAATTGGTTAGAAGATTAAGAGAAGCAGGATATAATGCTCGTGTTGTAAAGGGTAGGTTGTTGTTAGGAAATAATAATGAAGGTCAAAATGTTTATGGTGGACACGCTTGGGTTGAGGTTGATAATTTGCATATAGAAGCGACATCTGGAGATATAATAACACCAAAGGGTTATGAAAATGATTATATAGAGGAGAGGTGATGTAAAAAATGTTACATAAATGGTGCGAGGTGGTGTGAGTGTCACTTTTCTGCATTACAGGTGAAATTAACCAAGTGTAATTACTACTTGGTTAACACATTTTGGGAAGTGGAAAGACGTTAGCCCTTACATACCTCGCATAT
>Ga0190359_1001785_pt1 | contig 13276 bp, 11 predicted proteins | sample 48721823_MG_FD_161269 | JGI IMG/M metagenome (GOLD analysis project Ga0190359, IMG submission 161269) | Hydrothermal vent microbial mat bacterial communities from Southern Trench, Guaymas Basin, Mexico - 4872-18-2-3_MG | ecosystem: Environmental > Aquatic > Marine > Hydrothermal vents >...
AAGAAAACTATGATGTGAACCGCATAATGATCTGGTTCAGGAAGAACCTGAAAATCATCCTCGTTGTGCTGGTTCTCCTGATCATTGCGATGACCTCTGTCAGGACTGTCGGACCGGAAGAGGAGGGTGTGGTATTGATGTTGGGCAAATACAACCGGACAGTTAAACCGGGATTGAACTTTATTGCTCCGTTTGGAGTAGAGAAAATGTACAAGATTCCGGTTCAGCGTCAGTTGAAGCAGGAGTTTGGTTTTCGCACGGTAAGCGCGGCTGCACGGACTACTTATTCTCAGAGAAGTTATTCTGATGAATCGTTAATGCTGACCGGAGATTTAAACCTGGCTGATGTGGAGTGGGTAGTTCAGTACCGCATAAAGAATTCTTATCAATATTTGTTCAGGGTACGTAATGCCGATAAGACGTTACGGGATATGTCAGAGGCAGCGGTCAGAAAGACCGTTGGTGATCGTACGGTGAATGAGGTGCTTACGGTAGGAAGGCAGGAAGTGGCGACCCATGTGGAGGAATTACTACAGAAGATGTGTGATGAATATGAGAATGGCATCCGTATTGATCAGGTGGTACTGCAGAATGTGAATCCTCCTGAAAAGGTAAAGCCCTCGTTTAACGAGGTAAACCAGGCGCAACAGGAGCGTGAAACGTTGATCAATGAGGCTGAATCGGAGTATAATCGTATCATTCCGAGAGCACGTGGGGAAGCAAATGAGACTATTCAACTGGCCCAGGCTTATTACCTGAACCGGGTCAACCGGGCAAAAGGTGAAGCCAACCGGTTTAATTCACTGTATGCTGCCTATATCAAAGCTCCGGAAGTAACGAAAAAGCGTCTCTATCTTGAAACCATGGAGACGGTTTTACCCCGGATCGGCAATAAAATAATTGTGGATGAGAAAGGCAATAATGTATTGCCCTTATTAAATCTCAAAACATTTGCCGGGGTTGACAGTCTGACTACTCAAATACAAAAATAACAGCCATGAAAACTAAACATATTCTGTATATCATATTTGGTTTCATCGTGTTTATAGCATTGCTTAATGCATTGTTTATCATGGATGAAACGCAACAAGCCATCGTCACGCAGTTTGGAAAACCGGTTGAGAATGCTCGTGTCAACCCAGGCTTGAAATTCAAGTTGCCTTTTATTCAAAAGGTTAAGTTTTTCGATAAGCGATATCTGGAGTGGGATGGTGAGGCCAACCAGGTTCCGACAAGAGACAAGAAATTTATTTTTGTGGATACTTATGCGCGCTGGAAAATTGAAGATCCGCTGCAGTTTTTCATTCGTCTGAGGGATGAGCACTCCGGCCAGTCGCGACTGGATGATATTCTGGATGGTGAAACCCGCAACGCCGTAGCCAGTCATGATATCATTGAAATTGTCAGGTCAACCAACCGCACACCGGTGATTGCTGACAGTTTGATGGAACAGTTGAATTATTTTCAGAAGATTAATGTAGGACGCGATAGCATTGAGCGTACAATTTTAAGAAAGGTTAATGAAAGAACGGCGGACCTGGGGATACGGATATTGGATTTTCGCTTTAAGAGAATGATTTATGTGCAGGAGGTTCGTGACCGGGTTTATGACCGGATGATCAGCGAGCGCAAACGGATTGCAGATCAGTTCAGATCAGAAGGTCAGGGGGAAGCGCGGATAATCCAGGGGAACAAAGAACGTGATCTGGCCAAAATCCAGTCTGAAGCGGCACGTGAAGCCGAGATCATACGTGGTAAGGCTGAAGCCGAAGCTACTAACATATATGCAGCTGCGTACAATAAAAATCGGGTATCACGTGAATTATACAATTTTGTCCGTACCATGGAAAGCTTCACGAAAGCGATGGATAGTAAAACCACGCTGATTATTTCAACCAGCAGTGATTTTTACCACTATTTACAGCAGATCAAGTAGAAAGGGAGAGCGATTCAGGATACAAATACTTATTTTATCAGAATAAGACTTTGCACTCCGCTATAGCTCTTGTTTTGCATCCGGCAGAAATAGATTCCCGGGGCTACAGGCTGACCACTATTATTTTTTCCGTCCCAGGTGATCCGGTATGTTCCCGGGAGTTGGGTTGCTGCTATCAGAGTAGTGACTTTTCTCCCGAAATGGTCATAAATACTGATTGTAGTGTATTCACTCTGAATTAATGAATAGGAGATTGTGGTGGATTCTGTGAATGGGTTAGGGTAGATATTAGTGAGGTTTGCAGAAGTGACCACGGGCGATGGATTCAGACCCGCACTACCTGCCAGTTCGCCGGCTACCATCACATCATCAATGTTCCATCCGCCCAGTTGACCTGATGCATTTGTTTCAAGTTCAAAAGTAATGGTTACCGAAGGGTTGTGATCCGCAATTGCTGAAATATCGATAATATGCTCTTTCCAGATGGCATCATCATGTCCTCTTCTCGCGCTGGTCCAGACCACTTGGCCATTAACTTTAATTCTGCCGTAATCATTGATACGGGTCTTCAGCCAGCGCATGTATTTCAGTCCGACGTCACTCAGGGCAGAGCAATCGATCACCGGACTGCGGAGGTAACTATATACATTATCCTGGTACAACCCATTCCAACTGGTTCCATGGTATGAATCCCATCCCATATCATTGCCCCAGCAGTTTGATCCGGAGAAGGCTCCCTGAGGGTCTCCGCCTTTTCCGGTGGGGGATCCGAGCTGCCAATCGTCGTGGTGGTTGGATGTTGTACCGTATGTTGCGTGAGACCAGCCGTTGATACCTCCTTCAAAATCATCATAGAAGCCATGCACATTGTTTAGTCTGAAATTTAACACAGTAGAATAGGATTCTGCAGTAGATAATGAAGCCAGGAAATTAGCTACATACGCTGCCGGGGTAACTGCAGCGAGGGTTACATCAAAAGAGATGGTCTGTGTTTCTCCGATCCGCAATTGGGGTAGCGAGCTGTTCTCTGAGGCGGTTTGAAAATAGGGATCTTCGGTAGAAACGGTCACTGACAGGTCATGCACATCTTGTCGTCCGTTGTTTTTAACCAGCAGGTTGATGGTGGCGGTTTCACCGTTGTCCAGCGTTCCGTTTCGGTTGCCTTCGGTATCTTGTATTACAAGACCGGCGATGGCAATTACCGGAGCGTGTACTTCGGTTGTGTCATGTGCGGTAGTTACTGGTCCCACAGAGTCGTTAATTTGCAGGTTAAAAATAACCGGCATCCCATCCGGGGAAGCCGGGTCAACGGTAAATAGCAGCGTATCTGCAGAGGTGGATTGGGTTAATGGCTCGATGGTACCCAGGAAAAGGCTGTCGGATTGCAGGTGGAGCAGGGGATTAGTTGAAGAAACCCTGACCCAGGTTTTATTAGCAGTGATATTATTTTGGTTGGAGAGGGTGATTTGTATTCCGGGAGTTTCGTTCAGGTTAATGAATCCATCTCCGTTACCGGTGACATGGCCGGAGGTTTGATCTAAAACCACAACCTGCTCCAGTTGAAGCAGGGGAGCCGGTTGCAGGGCGACATCCAGACGGGTCAGGCTATCGGGCGAAACAGCAAGATCAAAGGTTTGTGTACGGTAGCCGGCTTGATGAATCAGGAGGGTATAATTGCCGGGTTCAAAGTACCGGTAGAATCTTCCGTATTGCAGGTCCGACTGTAACGGTTGCACTTTACCCTGGTTGTTAATAGATGGAACAGAAATGGTAGCTTGTACGGGCAGACCGGTATCTGCATCAGTAATTATCCCGGTGACTCCGGCGCGGTTCACCTGGCGGAGCAAGGTCATAAGCCCGTAGAGGTTTCGTTCAACCACTTCGGGAATTACGCTGGCATCCGGACTCTGGCTGGTCCACATTTCGATGGTAAATGCCAGGGTGTTGTAAGTGGCATACATATAATCACAGTATTCTCCGGCAGTAAAATACCACCTGCCTCCCTGCCGCAGGGTATAATGACCGGTAGTACCTCCGGCGGGGAATGTCAGTGATTCACTGATAAGGTCTCCCAGGTAGATCATGGCAGCTGAGTCGGGTGCTGCTTCATCGGTATGGGTCCATGAGTAGAGTACATACCGTCCGGAGGTGTGATACGTGAGGCTCAGGATGGGCGGGTATTGTGCAACAAGATCCCGAATAGCCTGTGTTTCAGGTTCTGAGAATGGTTCCGGGCCATGGTTACCTACAGCGGTGAACTCAAAACCATAATTCCGGTTCAGGTCAATCCCGTTTTCATTGGTTCGACGCATGGCTTCGCGACCGTCAGGGTTAAGCAGCGGGACATACCATATCTCCATATGATCTATCCAGTTGGTCACCTCCGGATTGGTTCCGTAATTTTCAACCAGGTAATTGATTTGATACAAGGTGGCTTCAACGCTTAATATTTCGTTTCCGTGGTGGCAACCGATGATCAGGATTGGGGGTTCATCCTCATCTTCATCCGGGTTATCCGAGATTTTCAGGGAGCAGATGGCACGCCCGAGTACCGAATGACCTATGGTATCGAGACGGGTAATATCCGGATGGTTGTTAACCACCTCAATCAATTCATCGATGGTTGCCTGGTAATCGTGGTATTCAGGGCCTGTTTTATAACCCGGGCGGTTTTGCATCAGTTCTTTGAAACTGTTGGCAATGAATTCGATGTCAGCCTTTTTGATCTTCAGTCGGGCGATCTGGGCCGGGGTAGCCAATACATCAATATAAGTGCCGGGTTTCACGTTGTATACGTTTATTCCCTGTTGTTCAATGTTTTTAATTTTACTGAAATCCGTTACATGGATACGGTATAGTTTCTGTCCGGGTGACTGGGCATGAATTCCGGCGATAAAGGAGCCGAAAATCATTAAAAGAAAAGCAAAAATTGAGGCTTTCATAATTTTTAGAGTAATTAAAAAAAGACTTTAAGATAAAAAAATGATTTATCGGTTCATCATTTAAATAACAGAAAAGTGTAAAGTTTGTCATGATCCGCATACTTTTAAGTCTGTTTGTTCAACGATAGATTATTAAAATTTTCTAATTTCAAAGAATAAAATATTAATTGTTAACCTATTCCAATCTATGAAACCTTCAAGATTTTTTATCTCTTTCCTGCTATTATCAGTTTTTACTGTTTGTGTAAAATCCACATTTGCAGGTAATGGCACACGGATGCTACATGAGCCTGATCTCAGCAGCACACATGTAGTATTTGTTTATGCCGGAGACTTGTGGACTGCTTCCATTAACGGAGGAGTGGCCACACAAATTACAACCCATCCCGGAATCGAATCCACGCCTAAATATTCACCTGACGGTTCCTGGATTGCTTTCTCGGGTGAGTACGATGGAAATCGTGATGTTTTTGTGATTCCTGCTGAGGGAGGCATTCCAAAACGATTGACCTGGCATCCCGGAAGTGATCAGGTACAGGGGTGGACTCCCGACGGGAAGAATATTTTGTTCAGTTCGTCACGGTTTCATCCGAACCGGAGATCACAGCTTTTTACGGTTAGCCTGAAGGGAGGATATCCCAAACAGTTACCCATCCCAAAAATGTCACTTGCCGATTATTCACCGGATGGCAAATTTATTGCATATACACCGGTAAGTAATGCTTTTGCGAGTTGGAAAAGGTACCGGGGCGGGAGAACTACGCCGATATGGATTATTAACACGGATGATTGGACCTATGTGGAGATCCCTCATCAGATTGCCAGTGATACCTATCCTTCATGGTTGGGAAATACCGTTTATTTCCTGTCTGACCGCAACCTGGATATGAATCTGTTTGCCTATGACACAGGTACCGGAAAAGTTACCCAGTTAGAATCCAAGAAAGGAGCTGATATCAAGTACTTGTCTGCCGGAACAGACCGGCTGGTATTTGCACGCGAAGGATATTTGTATATCTATGATCCTGCAACACGCAAGACGAGCCAGCTTATTGTGACGGTACCCAGCGATGATGTGCATATTCGTCCTCATTATCTGAACGTGGAGAAAGAGATCCGGAATCATGGAATCTCTCCAACCGGGAAAAGAGCTTTGTTTGAAGCACATGGCGAGATTTTAACCGTGCCTGCAAAAAAGGGGGATATCCGCAATCTGACTCAAACTCCGGGTGTTATGGAACGTTATCCGGTATGGTCACCTGATGGAAAATACATTGCTTTTTTTTCTGATGAGAGCGGAGAATATGCACTGCATATAGTAGATCAATTGGGGACAGGAACCGTTAAAAAGATCAATATCAAACGTCCGACATTTTTCTATAACCCGCAATGGTCTCCGGATAGTAAGAAAATTGCATTCAGAGATAAGAAAGGAGAAATCATGATTTGTGACATTGATTCTGAAAAAATTACCATAGTGGATGATATGTCTTCCGGACCCTGCTGGTCACCTGATAGTAAGTGGATTGCATACACCAAAAGATTGGATAACCGCTTTGGAGTGATATGGGTTTATAATCTCAAGGATCACTCAAAGTACCAGATCACGGATGGGATGAGTGATGCTTCCGGAGCAGTTTTTGATGCAGACGGTCAGTACCTGTTTTTCAGGGCCAGTGTCAATTCAGGAATGACCAAAAGCGGTTTGGATATGACCTCCAACGACCATCCGGTGACTTATAATATTTACATCACAGTGCTGAACAAAGACCTTCCGTCACCCTTCAAACCCGAAAGTGATGAAGAGGTGGTGCAAACGGTTTCAAAAGATTCTTCAAAACAGAAAACAAAAGGTGAGGTAAAGATTGATTTTGACGGGATCGGTCAGCGTATCATTGCTCTGCCGGGTAAGGCCGGCTCTTACGGACAGATGACCTCGGTAAAAGGAGGAAAGTTATTCTACCGCTTGGGATCTTCATTAATGAAATTTGATTTTAAAGAGCGCAAAGCTTCCACTTTTATGCCAGGTGTTTCAGCGTTTGATATTTCTGCAGACGGAAAGAAAATTTTATACCGTGCAGGAAGCAACTGGGGGATCACTTCAACTACCGGGAAACCTAAGCCTGGTGATGGTAAACTGAACCTGGCCAAAATGAAAATCCGTGTGGTTCCCCGTGCTGAATGGGCCCAGATGTTCAGGGAAGCCTGGAGGCTTAACCGTGATTTCTTTTATGATCCGGATATGCACGGAGTGGATTGGAAAGCCAATTACAAGCGGTATGAAAAATACCTGCCTGATCTGGCTGACCGGAATGACCTGAATTATATCCTGAAAGAGATGCTCGGAGAACTCTGTGTGGGACATTCCTATATCCGGGGTGGTGCCAGACCAAACATTGAGCGTGTGGGGGGTGGATTGCTAGGTGCGGATTATGAGATTGTGAATGGTCGGTATCGCATTAAGAAAGTGTACAGCGGACTCAACTGGAATCCAGGTCTGAGGGCACCCCTGACCGAACCGGGTGTCAATGTAAAGGAGGGGATGTATCTCCTGCAGGTAAACGGAAAAGAGTTGAAAACACCTGTCAATATTTATCAACTGTTTGAAAATACTGCAGGTAAGCAGGTGGTATTAACAATCAATGATCAACCTGATCTAAAGGGAGCCAAAGAGGTCACAGTAGTACCCGTAAGCAGTGAGAGTTCATTGAGAAACCGTAACTGGATTGAAGAAAACCGTAAAAAAGTGAACAAACTATCAGGTGGCAAAGTGGGATATGTATATCTGCCGAATACCGGAAGTGCCGGCTATTCCTATTTTAACCGTTATTTCTTTTCGCAGCAGGATAAGGAAGGTTTTGTGATTGATGAACGATTTAACGGTGGGGGTCAGGTAGCCAATTATATCATCGAATACCTGAGTAAGAAGCTTTTGAACTACTGGGCACCCAGAGAGGGGCCTGTTTACACCTCTCCTTTTGCAGCCAATTTCGGTCCGAAAGTAATGATCATTAATGAGTATGCCGGATCAGGCGGAGACTGGATGCCCTTTTTCTTCAAGGAAACAGGTGTGGGTAAACTGGTTGGCAAGCGTACATGGGGTGGGTTGGTAGGGATTGGCGGAACACCCGGGCTGATGGACGGAGGGTCGGTAACGGCGCCTAATTTTGGAATTTTCAGCAAAGATGGAAAATGGATTGTTGAAAATGAGGGAGTACCTCCGGATTATGAAGTGGAAATGACACCTAAAGCAGTGATTGAGGGAGCTGATCCGCAATTGGAGAAAGCCGTACAGGTAGTGATGGATGAACTGAAAACCAAGAAATTCACTAAACTAAAGCGACCGAAGTACCCGGTAAAACGCAGGTAAGCACGATTTTTTTGTCAGGTTTCTAAATCCAAATTGTACCCACAATTTCAGTCGTCGCATAGAGAATGTGTGGACATCACCAAAATTTGAAGTCAGCCGCAATTGTGTGTAACCATGCCAGGTAGTTTTTTCAGAAGTTTGGGTATTTTGTGCATACAATGATGGAATTGAAATCAAAACAAGTGCCCAGAAGAGGTAAAATCGCTGCATGGGGTTATTAAATTAAAAAACTTTAAGTAACATTTTAACAGCCATTAGCAGCAGAATTAAGGCCAGGATTTTTTTTACGGTTTTCTGATTGAGTTTTTTATGCATGAACCATGTTCCGAGCGTAGCTCCTGCAATTCCTGCAATAGAAACCCATATCAGCAGATTCCAGTCGACAGAACCCATTGACCAGTAAGTTAAGAACCCGGTAAAAGAAGAAAAAGGTACCACAAAAGCGGTTATTGCGGCGATCTTTTTGGGATTAAATCCAAGCATTAGCATTAAAGGAGAGATTACACCACCACCCCCAACACCCAGGAGGCCGGATAACAATCCCGCTACGGCTCCAATGATGGACAGCGAAAGATAGGGGGCATCTTTCCTGAAATCGTCTTTCTTTTTATTTTTAAAAAACAGGAACATAGATCCTGAGAAGATCAGGAAACCGATGAACAGGTACAAAATATATTTGGTAGCGATAAATTTTGATAACCAGGCACCTGCTACGGCAAAGAGCATGGAAAAAATGATGATCGGAATTCCCAGTCTGAAATCGAGCCGTTTATTTTTAATATTTGAGACCGTAGCGCCGGCCAGACTGACCGTATTGTAAAACAATCCCACCGGTTTTGCGGTGGTAATTGGTATTCCCAGTGTCACCAGTACAGGGATCAGGATAATGGCCGCTCCTACGCCCCCCAACGCAAAAACAAAAGCAGCAATAAAAGATAAAAGTATGTAAACAATCATTGCTCCGGCTGGTTTTTGCTTTGAATGTGCCGATATAATTTTCCGGGTTTGAAAGCATCCATAAGAGCGTCATATCCCCCGGATATATTTTTCACATGGGTATATCCTTTACTGAGCAGGTATGAGAAAATAATAACGCTTCGAACACAGTACGAGCAAAATATCCCTATAAAGCAATCTTTGGGTATTTCATGGATAAGATCAGGGACTTCATTAGACATTTTCTAAGACATTCATTATTTTATTGTTCAGTCGGTTCTGGATTGGTAAAGGTTTACTAAAGTGCCTTTCAGGTAGCTGTTAACTGATTCAGTGATAACCTGATGGTCGGTCAGAATGACTTCCAGTCCTGCTCTTTTAAAACTTTCATAGGCACCGCTTCCCATACCTCCGGCTATCAGTACCTGGCAATCAGCGATTTCCTGAGCCATGGAGAAATGCTTGCGATCGGCATCAGTGCCATAACCGTGTCTGCCCATTGGATCGTGGACGGTATGGTCTTCATGAGGTGGCTGGTTCGCCCCCGGTGCAAAGTGCCCCGTGCCTCTTTCTCTGAGTTCGTCGGCAACTATTTCATTCTGTTCAGCCGTAAAAATCTTGTAATACCTTGAACGACCAAAATGCTGACTGATGGTTTCCCCATCGTTTGTTACAATTGCAATTTTCATGTTAGAGGTTTGATTATTAATGTTTTACATATATGCTTAATGAGTGTTCAATTTTAATAAAAAATTTCATTATTTATCAGGACTTAGGGCATGAAATGAGCTGTTAACCATTACGCCTTTCAATGAACAACTTTTCATTAGTGTGTTTGTAACTGTTCCAAATTTTAAAATATTCTTATGCCAGTTAACCAGTTGACGGTCATTGATATCGGTATCAACTTCCAACCGGTAGTTAATTTCAATCATTTGAGGTGGATTGTCAGATCGTTTTCCTGACACGGTAATATAAGCCTTTTTGTAAGGAAGGCTTAATATTTCAGAATAGCGCTGTACGTTTTTCAATATACAGGCGGCCAAAGAGGTCAGAAGAAGTTCTGCTGCATTGGGGAGGGTCTGATCCCGGCAAAGGTTGAAAACATCTGTTCGGTCATGGAGTCGGGTAGGCCTGAACGTCGGTTATGGTAGGTAGAGCCGTAATTGGATTTTTTCATATCATTCAGAACAATTATGGTGTTTATGATGAGTCATTACATCAGATAGAATACTCCCAGCCATATATCATACCAGGATTGAAACGGGACTTTTGCCGTAAGTGTAACCGGAACGGCTGCTTGTATTAAAAGTGTTGGAGCCAGGCGGTATTGAGCACCGATAATGAATTGTGTCATAAAGGTGTTAGAACCTGGAACTATCTCTCCATCGGTTTTATTGTTGGCAGAAGATTTGTACAGGATGGTGGCCTCAGTAATAAAGTTTTTCGAAAAGTTAAAGGCCGTACTTAAAGAAAACAATTGAACATTACCCAGATCACTGTTTTGCGCATTCCGGCTTCGGAAAATATATAATACGGAGGCTCGAACATCCAGTTTGCCAAATTCTTTTTCGGGCATCAGTGCCAGTCCCGCATCATAGGTTCCACTACCCAATGGAAGATCCCCTGTTGCCAGATGTGATGATTTACCTGTCGGATATTTCGTAAATAAGAGCCCGGAAATCAAAAATTTACCGGGTTTATTGTAATGAAACCGGTAAAGCAGGGCGAGTACCGCATCGCCGGGTCCAACCCCGGTTTTAGTATTTCCATTATTCTTCATCTGTTTGAAATAGAGTGGGAAATTTGCGATCAGCGTGATACGGTTGGTTAACCCATATCTCAGTTTTGGGGTATAGGAATAACTCCGAAAATTTAACCCCTTTGGCAGACTGATCATGGCCGTTTTCTCCGGGTTGATCATTCTGGTGTAATCCGAGAAGGTAAAATAGGAGCGGTAGATCAATTTACCTTTTGGCAATGTTTTTGCGGGGATTCCGTACACTGGGGGTCTGGGATATATTTTTGGTTTTGGGGTATGACTATTTTGTGCGGGAAGTGCTCCACGAAAAAACAGTTGCGAAGCAATTAAAATGAGAAATATCTTATTCCACATCCTGATTTTGTTTATTATAACTGTCATTCAGGCTTCTAATGTAATTTATCATTTCATTGATTTTAGAATCCATCAGAGGGGTTATCCCTTTTGTGATACCAAAATCGGTCGTATTGATGTGCACAAAATTGTCAATGCCATGATCTTTCAGAATTACTTCTGCGCAGTTCAACGGGCAACCATCGATCACCACAATAATTCTGGTTGAATTTTCACAATCTTCAATCACCTTTTTATTATTGATGGCAATCTTAGGCAGGCAGATCATTTCAGTTTCTCCTGATTCCGTCAGTATTCTTGAAACCCGGTCGGCATAACAACCAGTATTGGAAGCACCTGAACAGGAAACCATTGTAATATTTAATTTGGTATTACTCATTTTTAATAGATAATTAATTAGTTAGTTTGACAAATATTTTATGCCATATAGAAGCCAGAGGCATTTGAAAGATCATACAAAGGATAACCCCCAAAAGGGTCAGTGGTCCGAATGCGGCTACTGCCAACCCCATTGCGATTGACAGGTTTTTTGTTGATGTTCCGTAAATAAGCGGTATTGCATCAAAAAGCGGAAACCCGAACCATTTATGTAAGATGATGTAGGAGAGGGGATAGGCCAGAAGGTAATAAAGAAGCGCGCCTGCAGCAGGCAGCAAAACGATAGAAAAATGGGTGATTAGAAAATCTGCTTTAACGGAAATACCTGCAAATACCAGGTATAAAGCCATCAGGCTTGAGATTAGGCTGAAATAAGGTTTAAATCCGGCCATATTTTTTTCACCTTTTTTTCTGACGATCAACCATCGGGTCAACATGGCCAGTATAAAAGGGCCCACAACCAGAATCAGAATTTTATAAAAAAGGCCCAGTACATTGACCTGTATTTTGTTACCAACCAATAACTTCATACCCCAGGGGATTAGCACCAGAGAGATAATAAAAGTGGTAAGTGTCAGAGAAACAGCTAAACCCATGTTGGCGTTGAGTAGCATAGTCCAATAAGTTACAAATCCACCGGGCGGTGCAATACCTGCCAAAACCAGTCCGGCATACAGGTGAGGCTCTTTTGCAAAAATCAGTGCTATTGGCAGCATCAATAGCGGAGCAAAAATCAGCGACATGATATTACCAATGACTAATTGTTTTGGCCACAAGCAACATATCCTCCCGGTTAAAAGGCGTAGGTTGCGGATGTTTTTCCAAACCGAAGTCTTCATCAAGGGCATAAGAGAGGTCTACCTTAATTCCGGCCTTTTCGAGTGTCTTTTTTAAGCAGCGATCCTTGCATCCGTCAATCACTATCTGATAATCATCATGCATGATTGTTTGACCCGGTCCTTCCACTTCGGGGTAAAGCGCAAAAGGGCAACGCATGAAGGCATTGGGAACCCTGTTACGGATTTCTATGGATACAGCACTACTCATCTGACCCAGGTCAGAGCTTCCAAAGCAGCCATTTACGCTGATTGTTTTGTCAAATTTTTGATGTGAAGAGGTAATAGCTTTTTTCGCACTGGGTGAAGTGATATCTTCAATTCTTTTCTTTTTCATAATTTCTTTTTTTTAAATTTTTAAAGATTTGACATTAAATTGGTTATTGTTAGCGTATCGTAGAAATACGAAATATAGAATAAAAAAAAATCAGCAGGGAGGTCCGTTTATTTCTCTTTCAAAAAAAATACGGAATAATTCATTGGCCAGGTTCCAGTTTTTTTGATTGATGCAGTATTTCACCTTTGGAGGGTTAATTTCGCCATTGATCAATCCGGCATTTTTTAATTCTTTCAGATGTTGTGAAATGGTTGATTGTGCCAGAGGTAAAAAATCAAGCAATTGGCTGGTATGACAGTAGGATTGTTCACTTAGATACTTCATGATTTTTATTCTGGTTGGATGTCCAAGAGCTTTGGCAAATCTTGCAAGCTGTTCTGTATCTTTAAGATAACTGATATTGGTTTTGCTTCTTTTCATTTTTT
>Ga0190359_1001787_pt1 | contig 13270 bp, 9 predicted proteins | sample 48721823_MG_FD_161269 | JGI IMG/M metagenome (GOLD analysis project Ga0190359, IMG submission 161269) | Hydrothermal vent microbial mat bacterial communities from Southern Trench, Guaymas Basin, Mexico - 4872-18-2-3_MG | ecosystem: Environmental > Aquatic > Marine > Hydrothermal vents > Microbial...
ACCCGAAACCATGTGCTTCGAGTTGTCCAATGGGGTTTCTGCTGATTATGCCCCGAACTGCCAAAAAAAACCATGGTCTGATAAAAATGATGCGGTGATGAGTTTTCCGATCCTTCTATCCGGTATTCTGTCATCCATTCCTCACAGGAACGAACCGATCCACTGACAAGCAACCGGCGTAATACCGTGATAAACACAACAAGTTCCACTCTGTATTAACACACGTTAATTTAATCAACATGTCGTTGACACTACATTTTCAACAAATTAATCAACTTATTTTCTTAACTCACTGATTTACAATATAAACTTTTCTCAACTTGATAAGTAAGTGCAGAAGTGCAGAAGAAAAGTGTTACTAGAAAAAGACTGCAATGTTATTTTTCCCGTTTTTCTCGGATAATGCAGAAACCCTTACATACTGACCATTTTGCTCAAAAGACACCTTTGCTGTTTCACTTTTTACATTAACAGCCTTATACTTTGTTCCTTCAGGAATGGCAATTGTTATGTTCATGGTTTCTCCTCTGACTAAGTCGGCCGTAAATTCTAATTTCTTTTTTCTGTGATCCCATTTCGTATTACTCAGCTCCATCAAACCACACATTACATGTCGGTTTGTACCTAAAATAACAGGGTGATTTTCGACCTGCTTAACAGCATATATCAAGGCTTCTCCCGCTGATAAATTGACCGACAGAACATCTGTTCCGGCAATAATTCCAAGAGGTTTTTGATTCCAAAAATCGAAAACGTAATATTTTTTACTACTCTTCAAATCCAACGAACCGGTATTTGCCTGATCACCCGACACAGGTGCTGAAATAGTTCTCAGCTTAGCAGTTTCCTTTTTATCAGTAGTCACATCATTATTAATCAGAATGACCTGTTTCCACTTTTCACTGACAGTATAAACATATACCTCGGGATATTTATTATTAAGGAGCATATCGGCAGGTCTGAATGATTTACTATTAGGCAAAACAGGAAAGAGACGGGTCAGGTCATATATCATTTCTTTTGTCATGTTTCCAAAACTTGTTCCCAACTCAATTCTTCCCGACAACAGTCCAATCAGGGTTAAAAAAGTACGCCTGTGCATCTGATCCAAAGCCACTCCTTTGTGATAAAAACTTTTTCCATCAGGATAATATCGAAATGCAACTCCCTGCTTATACCATCTAAGCCCAATACGTGATGCCATTTCAGGTTCAAAATGACTCGCATCAGGCCACACCCGTTGAAGATCAACAATACCAATAGTACAATCTGTCCGTGGAACGCCTCCGGATGCAAAACCCATAAGCCTCTCGTGAATATACGCATTCTTGCCAAGCCCTTTTCTACAGAGTTCAAATATTTTACGATAGGCCGAAACTGTCGTATAAGTCTTGTCATCGAAGCCACCATCTTTAGCCCATCCGGTATGGGGGTAGTCAAATTTTATTCCAACGACCCCATCATTCTTCAATCTCCTCCACATTTGCAGTGTATATTTCTGAAAATTGGGATTCGTGTAATCATATCTGATAAATGGACGAGCATGGGGATGATCTTCATAAAGCAACGAAATATCATCATTCAACATCCAATCAGGATGAGCCAAGGCAAAATCATTGCTAGGCATGGAGGTCTGGAAATATGTAAAAACTTTTCCTCCCATACTTTTTACCATATCACAAAATTTCGAAAAGGTTTCATAGGGTTTTCGCAAGGAACCATATTTAGCCCAATGTTCATCGTCCCACCATCCCTGTTGTGTATTACCATCAGAATTGTAACAGTAATAATCAGGTTCCAGCCGTACTGCAACAGGTGTATAATTTGTAATACCTATGTCCCTTGCTATCTTCATTTGCCCAACCAGTCCCGGTGAATTATTAATCGGTATACCATCACCAAGAGCACTCGTAGATGTCATCCATCCACACAATGTCGGAAAATTATATATATTCGGATGTGCATTATTTGCAATTGCCAAGGATTTCCCATAACGTTCAAGCGATTCAAACGGATCTTCGGTTGAAAAATCAACAAAATAACTATCTTTCGATATCCACATTTCTCCTGGCTTTACTCGCTTCCCTTGGGGATCATGAAGTGTAAGTGTCACAAATGACTTATTCAAGACTGGTGAGCTTGTTTTTGCATCTCTTACACGCCGCTTCGCTTTTTTATGAAATTCAACAATACGTATAAATTCAGCATATTCCAATCCTCCGGCAACAATAGTTCTACGTTTATTACGCGACAAATTATCTTTATAAGTTAACATTGCACTATTGTATGCTTCGATTTCCCAGGTCGATTCCACAAAATTAGGTTCTGCCCCGGCACCTCCACGCAATACTCTTGGCCCGCCACATTTCTGATTCTCAAACAATATTCCATTTAACAAAACTTCCGCACTTCGCACCCTAACGGTGAAATCTTTATTGTTATGTACACCCCACCCAATCACAAAAAAAGGTTGATCTTTATATATTGAAATATCAAGAAAACGGTTGGGGTCATAGCTGTTCTGTGGCATATACCAGACACGCAATTTTTCTCCTGCCCCCAGTTTATCATCAATATCTCCGATGTCCTCTGCTTTGTAAACATATTTCGGTTCCTTCCATCCCCCTTGTCCAATCCTGTACCAGGCATTTTTAAATATTTTCGTATTGTCCGTTTTATAAATTCCGGAATAGGTTCCGTCCGACAGATTAAATTCAATGGCAAATATGTCATTTTCGATTTTTGCATATCCATCCGTAATTTTAATCTGAACTGTTGTCCGGGCAAAAATATTATTACAGCTACAAATGATGGGAAATACAAATAATATTATTCCAATAATTCTTCCACTATTTTTCATTATTACTTAATTTTTATAAGATTATATCCATGAAAATCTAATTAACAGTCACAGACCACTTAACTTCTCCGTTATCGAAACTTTCCATTCTATATTCATTTCCCGGCTCCATCATCTTCCGTGCGGGATCCACTGCAAGAAGATTGGCTGAATAACTTATACATGGCCTGATACAATCTTTTAACAATATTAATATATTCGGAAGAAGTGGTTTTCCAAATTTATCCCTTAACCATACTTCATTCAGGCATACGTATTTATCGCTCTCTGACCCTTTTCCTTTCGTAATCATAATTTTAAAAGACCTTGCCCTTATGTCTCAGAAGGCAAAGGTAATTCAAGCTGTTCCATATCTTTCTTTTCTACTGCATCAAAACGATGAAGAACATGATTTATAACCAGTGGGATTCTCTTAAGACGACCCTCATCAGAATATTCAATAAAAACTAACTGGTGATTATCCTCATGATTACCATACCAGTATCTATTCCAACAGGAAAATCCAAGTATATAATTTTTACCAGGATCTATGTTTTCAGCATTTATAATGATCTCTTCGGGAGATTTTACAGAAGTAGCTGTTTCTTCACCACGGAATTCATGATAATTCCATCTTTGCAATTTTTCGCCCTTTTCGATTTGCAGGATCTCTTTATTATTATTTTGATCTGATTTATCTGCTGGCAGATTCAGATAGCAGAGCAAACTGCTTTTCCCGTCCGACCCTCTCTCCAGTTCAATTCGTCTTGCCTGTTCAATGAAAGCAAACTTCTCGAAATCAAAATAGGCAAGACCTCCAAGAACTATTATTTCCCGGTTGTTATTATTTGTAAACGTGTAAACATTATTGCATGATTTCAAAACACTACTCCTTGCTCCTGTAGAACAATTAATAATAAAGGCCATATAGTTATTTCCCAATGTTACCAAACTTCCTGATTCATTAATAGTTGTTCTTGTGATTTTTTATCTGAAAAATGCGAATGCAAATAATCATCCTTATTAAAAGTTCCTCCTGTTAAGGGAAACCGGGGAAAAATATATCCTGGCGCAAAAAACAACCCGGTTGATTTAAAAAATTTACGTCTTTTTATAACTTGAAATTAAAAGCAAATAAATAACTAAATAGATAAGCTCTGAAAAGCCTGCCATTCGCGATAACCACAAGAAACGAATATGAATTTTCTTAATCATTTCCCTCTCCCTTTAACGTATTATCATCACAGAATTGTATTAGTATTACAACAACAAATTAGCTAAAATTTTAAACCCGTAATAAATGGTTATCTTTTAAATTTTGTAAATATATTTAGCTTGTTTCTAACTTAATCAACGTAATTTCTACTTCTAATAGTTTTTGGTTGTGGGGGACCTGCTTCATCATACAGCTTACGATAATTCATTTTTTGCGTATTACTCTGAAAAAAAAGAGGTTCCGGACATGATAAATTCCACATTCCAAGTTTTTCAATCATCTTTTCAGCCGTTTTTTTCTTTTTAAATGCCAGGTCATGCTGCTCAGAAATATCTTTTGATAAGTCAAAAAGCATTGGAAATTTGTCGGGCATATTGACCATTTTCATATTTCTGTATCTTATGGCTGAAAATCCCGCAAGATTCCAAAAAAGATACTCATGTGGCATTCCTTTTTCAGTATCATTTAAAAATGGAGTGAGATCAACTCCGTTAATGCTATCCCCGGGATTCATCTTTCCCCCGGCCAATTCAACAAATGTTGGTAATATATCAAGAGATATAACCGGTTTTTCATAAACCTTCCCCTCTTTGTATTTTCCGGGATAAGAGATAATAAACGGAACATGGATGCCTCCCTCAAACAAAGTACCTTTTTGCCCTCTGAATGGAGTATTGATCGAAACATTGTTATTGATATACCCCCCGTTATCGCTCAGAAAAACCACAACTGTATTTTTATACAATTTTTGTTTTTTAAGTTCTTGTATAATCTTTCCAACATTCACATCCAGCCGGTGTACCATGGCACAGTATGTTCGTCTTCTTTCATCCTTTACAAAGGAATAAAGTTCTTTATCGGCTTCGATAGCTTCCAAAGGAATGTGAGGAGCATTAAATGATGCATACAGGAAAAAAGATTCATCCTTATGTCTTCTTATAAAGTCGACACATTCGTTACCTATATCATCGGTAAGGTAGGTTAAGGACCCCTGTTTTTTGTAATTACATTCAATGGGCCACCGATACTTTATTTTTGTTTCAGATCGGGGTACAGTTACAAAATAATCGTGCCCCCCATTTAGAAATCCCCAAAATTCATGAAATCCTCTTTTCAGCGGATGGAACTGAGGCAGGTGTCCTAAGTGCCATTTTCCTATTAAACCGTTTACGTATCCCAAATCGGCAAGCCGGTTGGCAAGCGTGATTTCATCAACTGGTAATCCGCTATATTCCCTGTTAATCTGAGGTTGCTGATCAAGTGGACAATCAGGATTAGTATAATAACCAAATTCACAATTATACCGACCTGTCAATAAACCTGCCCTCGACGGACTGCATACAGCACTGGTTACATAACCATTCGAACAAACCACACCACCTGCTGCCAGTTTATCAATATTGGGTGTTTTTATCTGAGTACTACCGGTATAGCCTAAGTCGCCATATCCAAGATCATCAGCCAGGATAATAATAAAATTTGGCTTTTCGGTTGATGTTGCAACAGCAGCATAAACGGTAAAAAATAAAATAAAAGAATAAAAAATTAATTTTTTATTCATTGCTTTGAATTATTTATAAAGTCAATCACACAAACCCAACTCCTCTCCGCACGGAATATCACATTCCTCAAACCTGATTTAAAGGGTTAAATCAATAAGATATTGCATATAATAACTTCAGTCGTTATTATCAAAGTTTCATATAAGCGAATTATTTTATATCCGGAAACCACACCTCGTCAAATGCTTTACGGAGCCTGGATAATTGTTCTGAATAAGATTCGTCATAAGTAAAATGCGTTTTTTCATAGGGATCTTTTTTCAAATCCATTAAACGTTCTTCTATTCCCATAGCATCATACCTTACATATTTGAGACCATCTTCACTGACAACCATTCGGCTGATTTCTCCTTCAACTCCAAGTGTCTTGCGCCATTTAATACTTTTCCCTTCAAATAATGGTTTTAAGCTTCTGCCTCGTGGATCTGCTTGTGCTTTTATGCCGGCATAATCACAAATTGTTGGTAACAGGTCAAGTCCGTTTGAGATAATATCTTTGTTATTTACCTGCCCTGCAGGAATATGCCCTTTCCACATAACAACAAAAGGGATATTCGACGATTCTTCATACAACACGTTTTTATGTTCCAATTTATGGGAACCATCATTTTCACCATGATCACTGGAAAAGATCACCAATGTTTTTTTCTCCCTACCGCTTTCTTTCAGAGCATCTAGAATGACTTGAACATGGGCATCAACCATTTCAGTAAGGCGGGCGTAAGCCCAACGGTGCATACGCCACTGTTCATCTGTGTATTCATCACGTGCTCTCCTACGGAATAACCTGCTGTCTTTGTCCAAAAATGCACCGATTGCTTTTGCTTCATCTTTCTGAGGCTCAAAGTTGGGAGGCAATGGCGGGCAATACTCGGCAAAAAACTGTTCTTTGCTAATTCCTTGCGGTAATTCCAAAGCCTTATCTAAATTTTTCAATTCTGTTTTACTGAATTTAAGTAAACGTTTTCTCGTTGCCGAATCAGCAAAATCACGAATGGCCATAAAGCATATATCGTGAGGATTGATAAACGATACCATCATGAAATATGGCTTTTTATGTTCTTCTTTAATATACTCTGCAGCCTTTTGTGCCAAAATACCTCTTTGATCATTTGTTAAAACTCTAAAACCTAATGATTCTGGTGACAAAGAAGGTGGCAAATGTTTTTTCCCTCCATATACCAGATCATATCCCGCTTTTTTCAGAAACGCTGCTATGGTAGTGGATTTTACCTCCTCACTAACTTCGGGAATATTCATAGACCCGGAATTATTTCTTACCTGATTTCCATTTTTATCCTTAAAATATCCCGGAAATCTTCCGGTTATCATACCAACCCTTGCAGGAGAACATACCGGATTAGTGGTATATGCTCTGGTAAATCTAATCCCGTTATTGGCAATATAGTCCATTGCCGGTGTCTTTAAATATTTATTACCGGCACAGCTCATCATTCTAGCATTCTGCTGATCGGTAATAATGTAAATGATGTCCGGTCGTTGATTTTGTTTAACACAACCAGCCGTTAAAACAATCGATAAGAGTGTAATTAGTTTAATCTTCATAATATTATTTTTAATTTAATTATAAAAATAAAATATCGCTTATTGTCCTGTTGCATCCTAATACTGAATTTTAAGCTAATAATGCCTGATCTTATATACGTTTTGCCCCATTTTCACGTTACTGCAATCGCTTGTTTCTATGGCTATTTTGTCATTCAGTCTCCTTTCAGCATATATTTTGTTTCCGGTAATGCTTAAATTTTTCGTACTTTTTGCTTTCACTATTACTTTATTGCGAAGCACAAATACATTGTTTTCAATTCTTATGTTTTGATGCACACTGTTATTTGCTACCTTGTTCCTCGGCTCAATGAGAATTACCGGTTCGCCACAATGTATAAATTTGTTGTTGCGAATGATCATATTCCTTACAAATCCGGATTCGAACCATTTGTTGGCATCAACCCCCATGAGAATGGCATTCATGTGAGTTGCTAAAAATTCGTTCTCTTCAACCAGTACTTTTCTTGGTGTTGCTAAAAGAAATCCGCGTGTAGGGATCCAGGATACATGGCAGCCATGAATTTCTACCTCCGGAGTCCAGGTAACATTTTCAATAACATCTTTTAACTTAAGCTCCGGGGGAACGCTTTTTTCAAGTGTTATTAAAATTTCTTTCGGATTGAGTAGTCTGGCCTCTTTTACTTTATTCAGGCCATATGACCGGTAAGATTCATGGTTTATAAAGGTGATTTCATCGCCCGGATTTACACCCAAAAAACCATAGGTTTGTCTATGCATGAACCTCACTTTCAATTTTGTGTCTGAGAGTTTTTCTACAACACGCAGAAATGTTCCGTGAATATTGATAGCATCGTCATGCGCTCCTTTAAAAATACAATCCTTTACAAGCACTTTCCCCTTACAACCTGAAATATGAAGGATATCGGCCCAGGCGGCAGTAGTTCTGCCTCTTGTGCTGTCTGGCGCAATAGAAACAGAATCATAGGTAAGGTTCTCCGAAAACTGGCTCACCAGGCCCATGCCATGTAAAAAATAAAAATTCACATTTTTCCAGGTAATATTTTTACTCCGACGGGTAAAAACACCGGCATAATCCCTGAAAGTCTCACGTAACTGATAAACATGATCCTTTTTCATTTTATGCTCTCCCCATGCTCTTACCAAACCTGGTTCTATTTCTTCAAACTTCATTCCTTCTATTGGGTTCCACAATCGTCGTACGTCATTTGTTTCCAGATTCAACTCCTGTGCTAGAATTCGGGTATTGAAGTTCCAGCCTTCACCATACCAGATGATATTTCCGTCTTCAATTCTGTATTTTGAATCTTTATGAATTTGAATATCAACATAATCTTCCCCTACAGCCACGACTTTAAATTCGGATACCGTAGGCCGGTAATAATCAAAATGAAGATCGGATATTGAAATGTTTTCGCAACTGTCAATACAAACTTCGATCATTTTACCACGACAGACAATTTCAGCACCTTTCCCTGAAATATTGAAATTTTTAGCATGTTTTAACAGAATTCCTACTAACTTTAAGCTATCCGGGCTGCCATTGGTATTAGATATATTGTATTTTTGCCTGTAAAGATTATCCGGGAAAAGATCATAACGCCCTTTTGCAAAATGAACCTCAACAGGATTATCAGCTGATCCTTCACCCGTTAACATAAGGGTTTGATCAAATGCACCGGGAGATAAAATTTCGATCCGGTCGCCCGGAGAAAACCGTAATTGGTTAATAGGGTCAAAAGTACGCCATGCCTTTTTTTTCATTAATCCTGAATTTTCATCATTCCCTTCTTTCGGATTGATAAAATATGTAGTATTCCCTGGCGATATTCGACCATTTTTTTCTGAATGCGTACAACTCCAAAATGATAATAATATTAAAAAAACAAATGGTTTTAATAATGTTTTGCTCTTCATTTTATTGTGTTCTTAATTGGTTAGTTTGTAAATAATTATGTTACAATATCCCCCCCCGATCCAATCTCAGGGCGAATAACTGAATTTGCTTCTTCGACACTGGTCACTTTCATGTGCTTATAATTGTTTATTTTTAATTAAAATCCTGCGACCATCGGGGATCTTCCGCCTCCCTGTGGATATAAGGATAAACCTCTGTCCACCATTTTTCATAAGCCTCTGACATTTTAAAAACTATCTCCGGGAATCTTAATGCCAGATCATTACATTGCGCCGGATCGCTATACACATCAAATAAAGCCCATTTGTGCTGAGGATCAACTGCATAATGGAAACCGGCATTTTTAGAATAACCCGAAATAGTGCTACCTTCAATCACTCTTTGAAAAACACGACACTCTCCTCTGCAATCATTCCTCCCACAAGTCTGACTTTTCACCAAAAGATAGTTATTCCAATGCACAGAGCAAAATGCATATTTATGAGCTTTTACCTCGCCAGGCCCATCAGGCCAACGCCCCAAATGAGTAATCACCATACGATCAGACAATGTTCTTGTTTCTCCTTTAAGCAAAGGTAACAAATTGACACCATCCAACTCATTTTCCATTTTTTCAGACAATCTTACCCCTGCCAGTGCTGCAAGAGTTGGTAATACATCAACATGTGCAGCTAAATTGCCAATATTTCCGGGCTTAATATGTCCGGGCCATCGCCAAAAGGAAAAAGCCCGTGTACCTCCATACCAGACAGTGCCTTTGCAGCCCCGCATACCTGCATTATAATTATCCACTCCCCAAGTACCTCCATTATCATTCATCAGTATTACCACTGTATTGTCATCCAATTGTAATTTTTTTAACTTTTTCATTAGTCTGCCAATGTTATCGTCAATATTTGAGATCATGGCATAAAACACATTACCATTATTTTTATCGATGTATTCCTGAGGCGCTCTTAAGGGAGCATGCGGAGAATAAGTCGGTATATAACAAAAGAATGGCCTGTCTTTGTTTAATTCAATAAATTGCATCGCTTCATCAAATAAGATGTTTTCCCGAAAGCCATGCGTTTGTTTTTCAACTCCATTGAAAAGTAAAACAGGATCAAAATGAGAATGCTGGGTATCATCAACCGTGGTTATTGATACATCAAATCCCCTTTTCTCCGGTCGGTATTCCCCGTTCGAACCGAGATGCCATTTCCCGAAAATACCTGTTGCATAACCGGCAGATTTTAATACCTGTGCCACTGTTGTTGACTGTAAACTCATTTCTCGACGCCCGGCTACCGTATGTGTAACACCAGACCTGAATTCATGCTTACCGGTCATTAATGCGCACCGTGTGGGAGAACACGTCGGACTTACAACAAAATTTGTGAACCGGGCACTTTCTTCAAACAAACAATCCATATTCGGAGTCTTGAGAAATGGATTCCCATGTGCACTCAGGTCGCCGTAGCCCTGATCATCCGTAAGAATAAAAATGATGTTAGGTTTTACCCCATCAACTTTTTTATTTTGGTTTTGGCAACCTGTGATAATCAGAATGAAAATGGTAAAAAGAATTACTATATTTCTTGATTTGTTCATCATGAGCTATTTAATTATGAACTCTATTTCTTGAATACTCAGACCATAACCACTACCCGGAGGATATGATCTGGGCTTTTCCTTATAATTCGTTGATTGAAAATTGGCGGAATAAAACAACCAGGCCGTTTTACCATCGTCACTGATAAATTTCGATGGTATGTGTACAAAATATGCCTGTTCTCCAAATTTTTTCATATAGGTAATCAATCTCCATGGTCCTGTAATCTTTTTTGATTCCAAAATATATGTGTCGAAAGTAGTACGTGTATGTTTTCCGTACGATACGAACATGATATATCTTTTCAATTTTGAATTATAAGTTACATTCACGCATCCACAATGATTATTCCATTCAAATAAAGGCTTTATCAGATTAAACTCAGAGGTCCATTTAGGATCATTGTTTTTATCATATCCGGCAAAAAATTCATATTTTGACGGGTCATTGATATTTTCAACAGAAGGCAATACTCTCAACAAATAAATAGCATCTCCTGTTATCCAACTGGCATTTGCAACTTTAGGTAAACTATCGTTATCAATCGAACCATGTGCTACTAAATATGCATTGCCATCCGGTGAGTGCTCCATATTCTTACCAAAATCAACAAAATGCGGAGCTCCAATTTTTGTAGGGGTAAAGGGTATCTTTGGGTCACTAAAAATTGGCAATTCGGGTGTATGAGGTGTCTCCCTCCAGGTTTTACCATAATCTGTTGAAATCCTGAATCCCACAAATGGCCCTAGGTAGTTAATATTCATACAGGTATCTGTCAAATCATACTTGGGTTTACATTTACAAATATCGACCACTAAACCATCTTCGGTGCGCACACGATAGGGATACTCCTTTGAATCTATACAATCCACACAATATGTACCATAATACCAAACACCATTGAATATTAAACTTCCACAAGGATATCTTCCTGAATAAGGTTCTGCTGAAGATTTATACAGGCTAACAGGATAAACATCCAAGTTCATAGGGTCATTCCCAATTATCTTAGCTGCTCCTGTAGAAGCATCCTTGCCTTTAAAGGAATTAAACACAAATCCATAAAGATTACCGTCTGTAATGGGCGAATATAAATGACCATCTGAAGCCCATGTCGGATAAAACGTATCTGGCGCATCATATCGAACTGCTTTACCTTTAAATCTTATACCGATAATATCTTTTGATCTATTAAAGGGACAGCCCTTTGGGGGTTCTGATTTCCAAATAAACGGACTAAATTTATATTCCTTTTTATATTCCTGAGAATGAACTGAATTCCAGTGAAAAAAAATAAGAATCACCAGAACAGGTAACCTGAAGGGTAATCTATATTTCATCACATAGTTATTTATGTACCTTTAAAATTCAAATTTCTAAATTCTTATGTTCCGATATCACCACCGTTAATCATTCCCTTCCACTTTCCAACCTGTTACTGAATACACAGGAACATGTTTAAGTTCAACTTTTGGAGTATCTATTATTCCCAGTATCATTTGCGGAGACAGATTTATCTCCCTGCAATCTGTAAATCTTGCAAGCTTGCCAGGTGGTTCTGCCAATTCTATACGGTTTATGCCTATATTTACCTTTGAAAACCCGCGGAGATCTAAAAAGAAGGGCATTTCTTCATCTGCATCCAACCATACAACACGATTATCTTCAATAATAAAATGATCATTTGCTATCGCTTCGTACTCAATTTCACCATTTCTTTTTGCTACGACTTTAAGCTCAAACACTGAAGGGCGCTCATGTTCAATCGACAAGCGCATCACCTTAACGTTCTTGCATGCATTCAACACGAAAGGTGTCATGCGTCCGTGCATGACAAATGTCGATCCTCCACCATCAATTACCAGGTCTTTCAAACCGTTCAAATGAAAGGGCGTAACAAAATCCCACTGCTTATGCACTGCGGTAACAGGATAATGTGCTCTGAAGGCAGAAGCTGCAAAAAAGTCGTATTCACCGCGGGCAAAAAATAAAGTAGTCTCGCCGATGATGTTTCTGATTTTATCCAAAGCAGCCCGGATGGCTGGTGTATCATCTTTGCCATCATCAGGTATTGCACCAAAATCCGAAACCTTAATTACTGTCGGTGTTTGAGCAGATAACGAATTCGCTTCTGAACACCCAATAATTATTACTACTACAGCTAATACAAGAAGTAAACTTTTTTCTTTGAGGTTTCTGTAATTTAGCATTGTTTATTTACATTAAAATCTCTTATATACCAATTTTACGATAGTGTTCCATTCAGTGTGCTTGGATATTTTTCTTTCCCAAGTTAGTTTCACAATTCAAAGTTATATTTTTTTCTTTTTCCGATTTGATAAATCTTCTATTAATGAATGAATAAAGAAATTTTCTTAAAACAAACTATCCCCGGAGCAGCTCTTCCGGGAAGAAAGCTCCGAAGAATTATTTTGACTTAAACATTCAATGTTTTAATAGGTAACCGGTCACAACAGAACAAGCTAATTCATAAACAGTTTATATTTTATACATTGGAATTCAGATTTTCACCACTCTTTTGGGTTATTCGTTTAAATACTCATGCCCCAATATTAAAAAAATACTGGCTGTC
>Ga0190359_1001791_pt1 | contig 13257 bp, 9 predicted proteins | sample 48721823_MG_FD_161269 | JGI IMG/M metagenome (GOLD analysis project Ga0190359, IMG submission 161269) | Hydrothermal vent microbial mat bacterial communities from Southern Trench, Guaymas Basin, Mexico - 4872-18-2-3_MG | ecosystem: Environmental > Aquatic > Marine > Hydrothermal vents > Microbial...
ATAATCTGGATTCTGTTATAATCATAATAATTACTTCTTTTTAATAAAGGTCATCTGCTAAATTCAGCAGGTATTGTCCGTATTGGTTTTTCCCGAGAGGTTTGGCCAACGAGATTAACTGCTCCCGGTTGATATATCCTTTCTGATAAGCTATTTCTTCAAGGCAGGCTACTTTCAAACCTTGTCTTTGTTCAATAGTGGCAATAAAATTGGATGCCTGCAAAAGGCTGTCATGTGTACCCGTATCCAGCCATGCCATTCCCCGTCCCAGTATGTTGACCTGAAGCGCAGACTCCTTAAGGTACAGTTTGTTGAGATCTGTAATCTCCAATTCTCCCCTTACAGAGGGTTTCAGGCTTTTAGCTTTTTGAACAACGGTTTGATCATAAAAATAGAGGCCGGTAACCGCATAATTTGATTTTGGCTGCTTCGGTTTCTCTTCAATACTGAGTACACTGCCCTGATCATCAAATTCAACCACACCATATCGTTGGGGGTCATTGACAAAATAACCGAATACCATGGCACCGTGATTGAGACCGGAAGCTTCTGTCAGGGTTTGACTGAATTGATATCCATAAAAAATATTATCACCAAGGATCAGGCAGACGGGTTGTTTGTCAATGAATTTTTCGCCGATGATAAATGCCTGTGCCAAGCCGTCGGGATGGGGCTGTTCGGCAAAAGAGATCTCTAAACCTAAGTGTTTTCCGTCTTCCAAAAGATCACGGTAGAGCCGCAGGTCTTTAGGAGTGGATATGATCAGGATCTCACGAATACCGGCCAGCATAAGAACCGATAGGGGATAGTAGATCATCGGTTTGTCATAAACCGGGATGATCTGTTTTGAAATGCTTTTGGTCAGGGGATATAAGCGGGTTCCGGCTCCTCCTGCCAGGATAATGCCTTTCATGGATCAAAGATTAAGTAGTTGCTTGAAATAGTCAATTGTTTTTAAAAGACCCTCTTCGAGGTGTATCTTCGGTTCCCATCCGTTTAACTCTTTTCGGGCCAATGAAATATCAGGTTGCCGTTGTGTGGGGTCATCCTGGGGTAACGGTTGATAGATTAATTTGGAGCGGCTTCCGGTCAATTTGATGACCTGCTCAGCCAGCTCTTTAATAGTGAATTCAACGGGATTGCCGATATTTACCGGACCGGTAAATTCTTCACGGGTATTCATCATCCGGGTCATGGCTTCGATGAGATCATCCACGTACTGAAAACTGCGGGTCTGATCTCCTGAGCCGTAAATAGTCAAATCTTCGTTCCTGAGAGCCTGAATAATGAAATTGGATATTACCCGTCCGTCCCGGGGATGCATGTGCGGCCCGTAGGTGTTGAAAATGCGAATGATTTTGATAGAAACATCATTTTGTTGATGATAATTGACAAAAAGTGATTCTGCACAGCGTTTGCCCTCATCATAGCATGAACGGAGTCCGATCGGATTGACATTCCCCCAGTACGCTTCTGTCTGGGGATGAACTATGGGGTTGCCGTATATTTCACTGGTGGATGCCTGAAGAATCCGGGCACGGATCCGCTTGGCCAGTCCCAGCATATTGATGGCTCCCATCACCGATGTTTTGATGGTTTTTATCGGGTTATACTGGTAATGAATTGGTGATGCCGGGCAGGCCAGGTTGTATATTTCATCTACTTCTACAAAATAGGGCATGGTAACATCATGACGAACCAGTTCAAAATAGGGATGAGAAAGCAGATGGATTACATTTTTTTTGCTCCCCGTAAAATAGTTATCAAGACAAATCACTTCATGACCGTCGTTGAGCAGTTTTTCGCAAAGATGAGACCCGATAAAACCGGCACCTCCGGTAACAAGTATTTTTTTCATATTATTTGGTTACAGATTTCACCCCGATTCCGTAATAAGTAAATCCGACTTCAGCCATTTCTGCAGGATCGTAAATATTACGGCCGTCAAAAATTACCGGCTGTGCCATCAGCTTTTCCATAATCCGGTATTTTGGAACCCTGAATTCGGCCCACTCCGTTATTACGGCCAGTGCATCTGCGTCGATGATTGCTTCATACGGATTGTCAGAGTAGTGTATGGTATCACCTATACGCCTTTTAGCTTCTTCCGTAGCCACAGGATCATAAGCTGTAATTTTGACACCTTCCTTTAACAAAAGGTCAATCAGTACCAGTGAAGGTGCTTCGCGCATGTCATCTGTGTTGGGTTTAAAAGAGAGTCCCCATATAGCTATTTTACGGCCTTTCAGGTTCCCTCCAAAATGGGTCTGGATTTTGTTAAATAACACAAATTTCTGATTCTTGTTTACCTCTTCAACAGCCTCCAGAACACGTAGATGATATCCTTCATCTCTTGAAGTACGAATCAGTGCCTGCACATCTTTCGGGAAACAGCTTCCACCGTAACCCACTCCGGGGTAAAGAAATTTATGACCGATTCGTGAATCGCTTCCAATGCCTTTACGTACCAGGTTTACATTAGCTCCCACCCGTTCACACAGATTGGCAATGTCGTTCATAAAGCTGATCTTCGTTGCCAGCATGGAATTGGCTGCGTATTTGGTCATCTCTGCCGATGGAATATCCATGAAAATAATGGGATGTCCGTTCAGTACAAACGGTTTATAGAGCCTGTTAAGTGTTTTTTCGGCTTTTTCAGAATCGGTTCCCACCACAATCCGGTCGGGCTTCAGAAAGTCCTGAACGGCACTGCCTTCCTTCAGAAATTCGGGATTGGAAGCTACATCAAAAGGAATCTTTTCACCTCGCCGGTCAAGTTCTTCCTGAACGGCTTTTCTTACTTTTTCGGCGGTTCCGATAGGTACGGTGCTTTTAGTGACCACTACGAGATAGTGATCCAGATACCGGCCGATTTCCCTGGCTACGCCTAATACGTGTTTAAGATCAGCACTGCCGTCTTCATCAGGCGGTGTACCCACGGCAATGAAAACAGCATTTGCTTCAGCCAGGCTCTCTTGTATTTTGGTAGTAAAAATGAGACGTCCTCTGGAAACATTGTTATGAATCAAATCCTCCAGACCGGGTTCATAAATCGGAGAATGACCTTTATTCAACTGTTTGATCTTTTCTTTGTCTATATCCACACAGTGAGTGGTCACTCCGGTTTCTGCAAAACAGGTCCCGGTCACCAGTCCAACATAACCTGTACCGACAATTGATATTATCATGTGAAATGGTTAAAATGAATTAATAATTTTTTGCCTACGAATATACTTGAAGTTTAGAGATTCGCCGGGCGAAAATTATAAAAAAAGAATGCTGTTAAAAAACGCCAAGGTCTTCATTAGGTTCAGAAATTACCATTTTTTTAACTTAATTTGCTAAATACTGATGACCTAAAATGACTTTTTTCCATGAAGAAAAAAATATTGGTGATCGATGATGAGATTACCATCCGGTCTCTGCTTGAAAAATTTCTCGGGCAAAAGTATGAAGCAACTGCCATGAGCAACGGGCAGGAGGGCCTGGCATGGCTGCAGGATGGGAATATGCCGGATCTGATGATCGTTGATTTGGAGATGCCGAATATGGATGGGTTTGAATTTCTGGATCAGGTTAAATCGAGTGGATTTTTCAGTAACATTCCGGTCATGATGCTTTCAGGAGTAGATTCAAGTCCTGAACGGGTCAAGTGCCTGAAGATGGGGGCTATGGATTTTATGATCAAACCTTTTAATCCTGAAGAGTTGTTACTGAAGATAGAAATCCTTTTAAAATGCAGAACTGTTTGAATTCATTTTGATGGCTTCTGATAATCAACCTATACTGAAACTATTATATGTGGGTCAGGATGAAGAGTTGAGTACTTCCCTGGCACGTGACGATAATTTTGATCTGCATCATGAAGAGAGCGGCTATGCGGCAATTAATTTTTTAAGTAATGCCGAAGTTCCGGATGCTATTCTTTCTGAACTTGTTCTTCCGGGGATGTCGGGATATGCCTTGCAAAAAGAGGTGCTTCAGCAAGACAGGTTTCAGACGGTACCGTTTATCCTGGTTGATGCGGGGTTTGATCGTGAAGAACGTATCCGGGCATTACATGAAGGAGTGGATGATTTTTATATAAAACCTTTGGATCCTAAAAAACTTCATACAAGGATTCGTTTTCTGATCCGTTATAAAAAGTCAAAATCACTGCTTTCGATTGTGGCTTCAAAACAAAAACCGTTTCATATCCCTTTGATTAAACGGCTTTTTGATATTGTTTTCAGTTCGGTGGCACTGCTGTTGCTCTCCCCTCTGTTTTTACTGGTAGCTTTGGCTATAAAGCTGGAGTCGAAAGGCCCGGTGTTTTACGCGGCAAAACGGGTCGGTGCCGGATATCGTGTTTTCCCTTTCTTTAAATTCAGGTCTATGTACACCGGTGCCGATGCACGGTTGAAGGAGCTGAAACATCTGAATCAATATACCGAAGAAGAACCGGCAGAAGATATTTTGTCTGCTGAATGCCCTGAATGTAAAAGGCTTGGAAGGCCGTGCTCGACACTGCTTTATATCAATGACCGCCAGGTTTGTGAGCGTCAATACCTGAAGTACAAAAGGAGTAAATTAGGCAAAACTTTTAACAAAATAAAGAATGACCCCAGGGTAACCCGTGTGGGCCGTTTCATCCGCAAAACCAGTATTGATGAGTTACCCCAGTTATTTAATGTTTTGCGTGGCGAAATGTCTATTGTGGGGAACCGGCCGGTGCCATTATATGAAGCTGAATTACTTACATCGGATGACTGGATGGAGCGTTTTCTGGCCCCGGCGGGAATTACCGGATTATGGCAGGTGAGCAAAAGAGGCAAATCCGATATGTCTAATGATGAGCGTAAAGCATTGGATAACGAATATGCACGAGGGTACTCTTTTTTGAAGGATATTGGGATCATTCTTCGTACATTCACTGCATTCATGCAAAAAGAGGATGTCTGATTTATTATATTGATATGGTTATTATTTATGAAATTGGGTAAATATTTATCAGGGCTTTTTATCATACTCTTGCACTTGCAGGTGCCGGCACAATCATCCGGTGTATTATCTAACCAGAACCGTGTGAGCAACATCCCGCCTCTCGGTGCTTTAATTGATTCGGCCATGGCACATTCACCATTATTGAATCAGCAGGAGTCAATGATCCGTATCCGGGAGTACCAAATGAAAAGTCAGAAACTCGATTGGACCCGCTATCTTGAAGCTTACTCAGATTATCATTACGGAACAATTGATAATGTTACAATAGCTGCCGGTGGAACTTCAGTCGGTCTCCAGCAGGGAGTTTCTTCGAGATTCAGTGTGGGTACGCGGATAGGATTATCTGTTTTTGATCTGTTAGACCAGAGAAGAAAGGTGAAAGTCGCACAGGAACAATTGAATTTCGAAGAATATAAAATGGATGAAGTAAAAAAACTGGTAAAGAATGAGGTGATTAAACTTTATAATCAATTAACCTATATGGAGAAATTGATTTTAATTAAAAATGATTACCTGACACAACAGAACCTCAATCAAACTTGGGCGAAAAAATCATTTGAATCGGGAGATATCAATATAGAACAGTATTCTCAGGTTGTCCTGAATACAAGCAAAGCAAGGGAAGAATTTGAACTGGCTAAAAAAGACTGGAAAGATGCCTATATGCTTCTTGAAGAACTAATTGGTGTCTCAATCAGTTCTATGTCGAAATAAACCTTAATGAATCTGATCTATTTTATACGACTGGTCATAAAAAATATCACCCTGATCCTGGGTACCGGTTTTTTTATGGCCTTTCTTGTATTTATTCTGACCAGAAATCAACCTCATTCTTACAGCTCAGAAACCACAATCTATACCGGGATTGCTACAGGAATTAATCTTGAATCAGGAGTCAGTATTTCAAATTATGACTATTATGCCACAAGTGCCAAATTTGATAATCTGATTAACCTGATAAAAAGCAGGGATATTCAGGAAGAAACAGCTCTTCGGCTGATGGCACAACATCTTCTTCTGGAACAACCTGATAACCGGACTTGCTCTGAAGATACACGTAACCGGTTGCTGAACGAGATTCCTCGTGAAGTGCTCGACCTGGTGGTCAGGCCATCCGGAGATCATACTGCTTCAACAACCGTAAAACCGGTTGTTTCATCTGCCCGGTCTGCATCCCGGACTCCGGCCACACGAACAGAGACCTCTTCCGTTCGTGTGGAGAAACAAAGAAAGGTCCCAAAGTATTATACAGTGAAATCGGGAGATTATCCCTCAGCTATTGCTCGGAATTTCAATATTTCCCTGAATGATCTTTTACAGCTTAATAATGTTTCAGAGCTTAATCTTCATGGCGGACAAAAGATTATTGTAGGTGAAACCACACAATCCTATTGGGTCGATTCTGTAGTGACCAGGCAGATGCCTGTGACAAAACCCGGTAAAATAACCAACCTGACTAACGAGCAGGATTACTCACAACGTATGGACTCTTTGGGTAATACTTTTAATCATACTTTTCAGGAAGTTCTTTCCCATGTAAGCGCTTTGGAACAAACATATCAAAACCTGAAAGCCTATAAGGAGCAGGACCAGAGTAACTACATTTACCAAACTCTTCAATCTACAAATCCCTTTTACAGTGTAGAGAAAATTTCATCCATTAAGGTAGCCCGTGTACAAAACTCTGACCTGATTCGTCTCTCATTTGAATCTGATGATCCCGGAGTTTGCCAACAAACCCTTGAAATAATAACTGAAGTTTTTACCCGGAAATTCCAGTCAATCACCTCTTCACAGGCAACCGTTGTTTCAAATTATTTCAGGGATAAAATGATTTCTGCAAAAGATATGCTGGACAGCCTGGAACAAGAAGATCTAAATTTCAGGATGAAAAACCGGATCATTAATTATGATGAACAAAGCAGAACCATTGCAGAACAAAAAGAGAGCGTTGACCAGGCCTGGTATGCTGAACTCGGTGTATTATCAGCAGCAAAAGCAGGTCTTCAAACCATAGAACAAAATATGGGTGATCAGGAGCGGTTGACTTTGCAAAATAAAACACTGTTGGATAAACGCGACCGCCTGTATAAGGTTTCTTCACTGATAGCTCTTAAAGAAGCAGATAAAACTTCAGACCCTGAAACTATGAGTCGACTGAGACTTGAAGAATCACGGTTAGAAAGAGAACTCGAGAATGAGGTGAATAAAGCCTTTGCACTCTCCCGCTCAACTGCCGGAATTAATCGTCAGGCTATATTATCCCAGTGGCTGAATAAAGCAATCGAAGTGGAACAGAGCCGGGCCAGATACAATGTGCTGACAAAAAGAAAAGAGGAATACCTGAATGTGTATGATAACCTGGCACCTATGGGAAGTAAGATTACCACATTGAATCGTCAAATTGAGCTGGCTAATCAGGAATACCTTGACCATCTTCATAATTATAACCTCAGTATGACCAAACTGAAGAATGTGGAACAGTCAAACCTTCAGGTGATAGATGCTCCTTATTATCCGCTGAAACCTAATCCTTCAAAAAGAATGGTGATCCTGATGGTTTCGTTTATTGTCGGCCTGCTTCTTTCAGGAGGACTTGTCATATTCCTCGAATTTATTGATTCGACACTTAAAATGCCTGAGCGTGCTGCACACCGGACGGGGCAAAAACTGATCGGAGCATTCCCGAAAATACCTTTCCATCCTGAGAAAGGAATTAATTACCCCCTGATCACAACACGGCTGGTAGATATTATTGCACAGAAAATTAAACTTGAAGATCTTAGCATGAGAACGAGAGGCGAAGTGCCGTTTTTGTTCTTTATTATCAGTACAAGAAATAAAGAGGGTAAAACATTTATTGCTTCCAGAATCGTGGAGAAACTCCGGAATTCAGGGAATAAAGTGCTTTATATCAAGCCGTTGGAAAAACAAGAAGATCCCGGAACCCATACAGGTTTTGCCAAATCCCAAAACAATGAAGATTCATGGGATTTTGAATACGAAGTACCCGATAATTTCATGGGTGTTAAGAATATTAATGAATTACTGAAAAATTTCACCCTGATAACCCGTGGATACCAATATATTCTGGTTGAATTGCCTGCTTTGCTGACTAATGAATACCCTGCTGCTTTAACACGGTCAGGTCATCTGACTATCCTGGTTTGCCGGGCAAACCGAACCTGGAACGATGCGGATACGGAGGCGCTCACATTATATAAATCACAGGTTGATCATAAGATTTATACCCTGCTGAACGGTTGTCAGGTTGACTATCTTGAAAATATTATTGGTGAAATTCCAAAACAGCGTAGCAAGGTGCGGGTCTTTGTGAAGAAATTAATTAACCTCGACTTCAGAACAGCTAAAACACTTTAATTGCAATGAAGTCATTCTTCAAAATCGTTAAAGACAATAATTTTATCTCTTTTATCAGTCAATTAACTTTTGCAGCAATTGGTTTTGCAAATATTTTTCTACTTGCACGATCATTGAGCAAGGATGCTTTTGGTGAATGGGTGATTTACCTTTCAGGTTTCGCTTTTATTGAAATGATCCGGTCAGGCCTGACCGGAACTCCCCTGGTCAAATTCCTCTCGGGAAGCCATAAAAATGATGAAGTGGCTGAATTGATAGGTGCTTCATGGATATTGTCAGGCATTGTGTCGCTGATAGCAATTGTATTGACTTATACCTCATTATTGCTTTTTCCCGGACCGATACACCATAAAGGTTTTGGTCTCTTCTTTACCTGGTACCCTGTGCTGGCTGTGATTGTGATGCCTGTAAATATTGCCTATTCCATTCTTCAGGCCCGTTTAGAATTTGTTAAAATACTGGGTCTGAGATTGATTAATATGGGTTTGTTTTTTGTTTTCTTGATAATCAATTTTTTCTGGTTCAGGTTGAAAGTAGAGTGGGTGGTTGTTGCACACTTGATCTCTTTTGGATTATCTGCTGTTTTTACCCTTCTTTCAGGATGGTCAGGGATTAAATATATCCGGGCAAGTACCAGGGCCCGTATTAGTGAACAATTTAATTTTGGAAGATATAGCTTGGGTACTTTACTGGGATCCAATCTATTGAAAAGTTCGGATACATTTATTCTGGGTATCATGATGACTTCTACGGATGTTGCCTATTACAGCATTCCACTCAAGCTGATTGAAATTGTGGAAATCCCGATCAGAAGCCTTGTTACGGTGGTTTTTCCGCTTATGAGTAAGGCCAGTAAGGTCAACAGGGATTTTGAGGTTCGACGGTTGTATTATAATTATACCGGTCTGGCAACTATGATCTTTATTCCATTTGTGGCAGCCTTGTTTTTTCTGGCTAAACCATTGACATTACTGTTGGGCGGAACGGAATATCTGGGTTCATATACCATTTTTTGGGTATTTCTGATTTATGCACTGTTTCTTCCGATGGATCGTTTCAGCGGAGTAGCACTGGATGCCATTAATCGTCCCAGACTTAACATGATTAAAGTATTTGCCATGGCTTCAGCAAATATTATCGGAGATGTACTGATGATTTACTTTTTTCACTCTCTTGAATTAGTTGCAGTAGTAACTATTCTAAATGTATTAACCGGTGTTATTATTGGTAATTGGTTGTTAAAAAGAGAGTTGCATATCAATTTGGTCAGAATTTTTCCTGAAGGACTCCATACTATTCAGGGAAACATTCGCAGATATCTTACGAAGGGTGCTGATGAAGGATCTGTTTGAAGATACCGGTGTAAATAAATTAAAAAAACCTCTTTTTATTATCGGGTTCATCTTTATGGCCATTGTCTTTTCTTTGGCTATCGCATTAAAAGGTTTGGTTGTCGGACTTGCCTTGGCATTTTTACCATTTGCTGTTTACCTCCTGGTGGAGATATTTATCCATCCCAAAGCGGGATTAATGTTCGCTCTTGCTTATTCATTTGTAGTTAATGGCTTGCCCCGTTATACCGGGGATGTGATCCCGTTTGGATTATTGGTTGACGGAATATTGTTGGCTTCCCTCTTATCGCTGCTTCTGGCCAGGGGACGATTCAGAGACTGGTCACCGGTAAAAAATGATTTGACTCTTATCTCGGTTCTTTGGATGGGATATACTACCGTGCAATTGTTAAATCCAGAATCCATAAGTCATATAGCCTGGTTTTATGCCATGAGGGGGATCGCATTTTACCAGGTTCTGCTCATACCACTCGGACTCATGGTGATAAAAAACCGGAAAGACCTGAATCTGTTTTTAATCGTTTGGTTGGGTTTTTCTGTACTGGCTGCATTCAAAGGGATACAACAGGTTGTATTGCATCCTGATCCGTGGGAAAGAGCCTGGCTGAATGCAGGAGGATCACTGACCCATATTATTCACGGACGACTCAGAGCTTTCTCGTTTTTTTCAGACGCCGGACAGTTTGGCGCGGCAATGGGACATGCCGGACTGGTGGCTGGGATTCTGGCAGTCAGATCCCGGAAATTTTCAAAAGTGATAATTTTCGGACTGATTTCCGTTGTGACGTTATTCGGTATGCTCTATTCCGGTACGAGAGGAGCCCTTTTTGTCCCCGCTGCCGGTGTTATGCTCTACCTGTTTCTGAGTCGTAATTTTAAAATATTTATTGCCGGAATGCTTTTTTCAATGGCTGTTTTCGGATTGTTGCGCTTTACCCTGATCGGACAGTCGAATTACCAGATCTATCGACTGCGTACTGCAGTTCGTCCGGCACAAGACCCATCCTTTCAGGTGAGGCTGGCTAATCAGCGATTGCTGAAAACTTATTTGGCTCACAGACCTTTCGGCGGAGGAATCGGATCAGCCGGAAATTGGGGCCGCCGGTTTACTCCTAATACCTTCCTCGCTGAAACACCAACCGATAGCTGGTATGTACGAATCTGGGCTGAAATGGGAATCGTCGGGTTGATGGTTCACCTGATCATCCTTTTCTACCTGCTGATCAGGGGAAGTATGATTGTCTGGAAGTTAGAAAATATCGAGTTAAGAGAAACCATGAATGCGTTGCTCGCCGGTATTTTTGGAATTATGGTGGCAAGTTATGGAAATGGACTATACGGACAGATGCCGACCAATATGGTGGTGCTGATCAGTTATGTGATGATCTGGTTATCTCCGCAAATCGAAAAGAGTATAATTGTAGTACAACCAGAATGAAACAACTTCTGCTTCTGATACCGGGACTGTTTTTTTTATCTACCCATGCTTCAACTCAAAACATCAGGGATACCCTGAGGATCAATGAGATCAGAATTGAGGATACTTTAGCTGAAAGAGCCGGCCACCTGAGCCGAAAGTCGATAACACCACAAGTTTTTCTAACGGGAAGGGATCTTAACTCACTTGGACATTACGGATTAGGGGGAGTTCTGAGACGTCAGGCACGTATCGTGATGCAGGGACCGCCTATGAGTTACCGAAATGCCCGGATCAGTGGTTTGGAACGCTCCTATCAGGGGATCTACATCGAAGGAATCAGGCCATCCGGAGGAGAAGACCGACGTGATTTTAAACTTGACCGGATACCGGTTTCGCTGGTATCACAAATTATTTTAAATGACCTTCCGGGTGCTTCAAAACCTTCGGATGCACTGGCCGGACTCATTGATATCCGACTGAAAACAGTGCCACACGAAAAAATTTTCGGCGGATCGGTTATCATGACCTCCGCCCTGAATCCTCTTCATCCCGGTGGAGAATTAAATCTTTTTTATGGACAACCGGAACATAACCGGATACCCGGATTCTATGGACATCTGGCACTCGATACAAGACCCGGCCGAACAACGGTGTTTCTCTCAGATGATGAATCGGGGATTAACGGAACAAATCACATCTCCTACCGGATTGCAGATCAATCGGTTTATGGTACTTTGCATTACCGGTTGAATAAAAGTTCAGATGGATCTGTAAAAATCTGGAATACAAAACAGGTTCAGAATGAAACGGCAACGGGAGAAGTCTCACACCGGTCGCGCGGGGGATTGCAACTCAGAAATGACAGTGCTTTTGAACAAAATAAACGTTCACTTCTGATGGCGGTCTGGATGCATCAGTTTCATAGAGAGAAAACAGTTTGGAAAAACCGGATCAGTTACTCGGGATCGGGTTTGAACAAATACAGAGATCGCTTCAGGGAGAAAGAATCCGGAATTGAAAAAAGCCTTGAAAATGAAGACCAGCAATTAACTTCACTGGATAATCATTTGCAAATGAATTGGTTGTGTGATAAATCGCTCAGGGTGCACGCCGGATTAAACCTGCATTATAATCGGAGAAATGTCAACCGGATGACCTTTATGGGCTTGAGCGGACAACCATTCTGGGATCAGTGGGAAAATGCTTCCTATTTATTGTATGACTGGCAATCTGCCGGATATATTGAAATCGAGAGCCATGTTGGTTCATTGATACTGCTGCCGGGCTTTCGTACCGAATGGGAGCAAATGCACTTCAAAACAACCGCTACACAAGGCGAATCAGCCTATCTGCAGTGGCTGCCCTCTATGCATTTGAAATGGAATGTAAACAAGCATCATGTTTTTCGGGTGGGAATTGCCCGTAAAATGGCCCGCCCGCCTTATCTCTATTGGGTGCCTGTTGAAAAAATTAAACATAAAAAACAGGTGATTGAGGTGGGTAATCCTGGCCTGGTGGCTGCTGCCGGATGGAATAGTGAAATTGTATGGGCATGGCATTCTCCGAATTTCTTAAACCTTTCTCTATCAGGTTATCTGAATAATATGGATGATATGTATGAAACCCGTTTCCTGGGTTTTGACACTCTTTATCATTACCGGATTTATAAACCGGTTAACCTCAACCGGGCATTGATTTATGGGCTTGTGGCTGCTGCTAAGATCCGGGTTGGAGGGATCTGTGGAAATAAACTGTTAATAGCAGGTAATTATTCATGGAATGCCAGCCGGGTCAAAGATCCGGATATGAATATTTACCGATCATTAAATGACCAGGTACACCATTTATTCAATATGACCGCATTTTATTATCTTTCAAAATGGCGTACTCGGATTGAAGCAGGTATAAACCTGACCGGTGCCAGTACAGTATTTGAATCAACAGATACTGAAGGTCATACAATTGAAGCAATAAACCGCCTTCCGTTTCAGCAATTGGATGCCGGAGTTAGATGGTATTTTTCTGATCATGGATCAGCGTTTTTAATGCTTCAGAATCTTACCGGTTCCAAAATCAAAATCCGGCAGGGTTCGGTGATTGAAATGACTGCTTTAGGAATCT
>Ga0190359_1001792_pt1 | contig 13247 bp, 9 predicted proteins | sample 48721823_MG_FD_161269 | JGI IMG/M metagenome (GOLD analysis project Ga0190359, IMG submission 161269) | Hydrothermal vent microbial mat bacterial communities from Southern Trench, Guaymas Basin, Mexico - 4872-18-2-3_MG | ecosystem: Environmental > Aquatic > Marine > Hydrothermal vents > Microbial...
GAGTTCGAGCAGGAAGAGTTGGAGATTACCCCGATGTACTTCGAGCACGCCTTTTTCTGCAAGGTCTGCGGCAACATGGCCTCGAGCAAGACATGCCCGCACAGCAAGGATGAACATGTCTTTCTGTCCGGCACAAAGGTGAGAGAAATGCTGAGCCAGGGCCATCTGCCGCCGCGAGAATTCACTAGACCCGAGGTGGCCCAGATACTGATCCAGGCCATGGAGGATAAAAAAGAAAGGTAAGGTTCCCGGATGAAAAAACTCCTGGTCATCGGTCTGGACTGTGCCGCACCTCAACTCGTGTTCGAGCAATTCAAGGATGATCTTCCTAACCTGACTCGGCTTGCGAGCCAGGGCGTGGCCGCGAATCTCTTGTCCACCATTCCGCCGATCACAGTCCCGGCCTGGACAGCAATGATGACCTCAAAGGACCCTGGCATGCTCGGGTTCTATGGATTCCGAAACCGCTCAAGCTACGGTTACGAGGATTTGTATTTTGCAAATGCCAGGTTCGTGAAAGAGAAAACCGTGTGGAACTACCTGTCCCGCAACCGCATGGCCTCGCTGGTCTTCGGTGTGCCGCAGACATATCCTCCCAAGCCGCTTAACGGCATCCTTGTAAGCTCCTTCCTTACTCCCAACAAGGATGTGCAATATACCTGGCCTGATGAAGTCAAGGGCGAGCTGGACCAGGCCGCGGGCGGAAACTATATCATTGATGTGGAGGAGTTCCGCACGGAAAACAAGGACGGCCTGCTCGAACAGATATACGAGATGACGGCCGCGCGCTTCAGAGCCTTCAAGCATTTCTATAAAAAACAGGAATGGCCGTTTGCAATGATCGTTGAAATGGGGACTGATCGCATCCACCATGGTTTCTGGAGATACTTTGACAGGTCACACAGGCTATATGAGCCGGGCAACAGATACGAGAACGCCATCCATGATTATTATGTGTATCTGGACAAGGAGATCGGAGGGCTGTTAGAGCTTCTGGACAGCGAGACCTCGGTGATGGTGGTATCCGACCACGGCGCCAAGACCATGCACGGCGCTATCTGTGTTAATGAATGGCTACAGCAGGAGGGCCTGCTCACCCTGAAGGAGAAGCCCAGAGAGCAGACCCGGCTCAAGATGAACATGATTGACTGGAAGAACACCAGGGTCTGGGGCGAGGGCGGTTATTACGGCCGGATATTTCTCAATGTCAAGGGCCGCGAGCCGGAAGGGGTTATCCCGGAGGATGAATACGAATCCTTCCGTGCGGATCTCAGGGCACGGCTTGAGGCTATCGAGGACGAGAAAGGGAAGAACATAGGCACCCGTGTTTTCACTCCGGAGGAAGCCTATCGCGAGGCCAGGAACATCCCTCCGGACTTGATCGTTTATTTCGGGAACCTGGACTGGCGCTCCGCAGGGAGCGTGGGCACCGGTACGGTTCATCTATATGAGAATGATACCGGGCCAGACGATGCAAACCACGCGGAAAACGGGACATTTATATGGAATATGCCAAAGGACAGGTTCGTGGAGATAAAGGACACATACTCCATCTTTGACATTGCGCCATCAATACTCACATACCTCGGGATCGAGGTCCCACCTGATATGATTGGAAGGAGTTTGATCTCGCAAGATGTAGCTGTCCGCAAAGGAGGAATGACAGGATGAAGGGTTTTACGCTATGGTTTACCGGACTTTCAGGTTCGGGAAAGTCCACACTGGCGAGGGCTGTGGAGGAGATACTGCTTGAGCGGGGCATGAAGGTCGAGGTGCTGGACGGGGATGTGGTGCGGCAGAATCTGAGCAAGGGCCTGGGCTTCAGCAAGGAGGACAGGGATATAAACATCCGCAGAATAGGCTGGGTCTGCCATATCCTGACCCGCAATGATGTGGTGGCCATAGGTGCGGCCATCTCGCCCTACAAGAAGATCAGGGACGAAAACCGAAAGCTCATAGGCAGATTTGTGGAGGTTTACTGCAAATGCCCGATAGAGGTCTTGAAGGAACGCGATCCCAAGGGCATGTATAAGAAGGCCTTAAAAGGAGAGATCAAGAACTTCACCGGCATCTCCGATCCTTACGAACCCCCGGAGAATCCAGAGATTATGATCGAGACCGACAAAGAATCAGTGGATGAAAGCGTGAACAAGATCATCCGCACCCTGGAGCTTATGGGCTACATACCGGCTTCCGGGACAGAGGACTACTCCCCGGAGGAAGAGGAAAAGATCAAACAGCGGCTCAGAGACCTGGGATATATCTAAACCAGATGTTGCAGTTAAGGGCGAAATAATTACACCGCAAAGGCGCAAAGGACGCAAAGAAGAGAGTATAAAGTTCAAGAATCAGCACGAGGCTGATGATCACCGTGAACCTTTTCATAGATGAGATTTGAGATTCCTGCGAAGCAGGATGTGTGTGAGATTTGAGATTTGAGATTCCTGCGAAGCAGGAAACCTTTTGGGGGATGAACATGTCAGGAAATTATTTCAATGCTAAGGTCTTGTTTCCGTGTTTTATCATCCTGCTTTTCGCCAGTAAGGTTTCGGCCCAGCCGGTTTTATTCAAGGAGCCCTTAAGCCCGCGCATCGCCAACTATGATATAGATGTGCGGCTGGATGCGGAAGATCGGATGATCTATGCGAGTGAATTACTCACCTGGCACAACAAGACCAAAGATACTATCACCGAATTGCAGTTTCATCTCTACCCCAATGCCTTTCGCAATACTGAATCTACATTCTTGAAAGACAAGAGCCGCAAGGATCTGAAAGAACTGATTAAAGGTGATGGCTGGGGCTTCATAGAGGTAACGGGAATCACACTCGCTTCGGGCGAGGACCTGACCGCGGACATGGAATACATTCAGCCTGACGATGATAACGAGTATGACAAGACAGTGCTTCGCCTGCCGCTTCCCCGGGCGATCCAGCCGGGTGATTCCATAAAGGTGAACATTGATTTCACGACAAAGTTGCCGGAGCCTCCATTCGCCCGTTCCGGCTGTAAGAAGGAATTCTTCTTCGTTTCCCAGTGGTTTCCGAAAGTCGGGGTATACGAGGACGGCAAATGGAATTGCCACCAGTACCACCCGACCACGGAGTTCTTCGCGGACTTCGGGGTCTATAATGTGCGCATGACTGTTCCGGGGGAAAACATCGTTGGCGCAACCGGCCTGGAATTCAAGCGAATAAACAACGGCGACGGCACCGCAACCCACTTCTATCATGCGGAGGACGTGCATGATTTCGCCTGGACCACCAGTCCGAATTTTGTCGAGTTCAAAGGCACGACCCAGGATGTGGACATCCGGGTTCTCATGCAGAAAGGTCACAAGCGCCAGGGAGAGCGCCACCTTGAGGCCGCGAAGTTGGGCGTGGAGTATTTTCAAAACTGGTTTGGTGACTATCCTTATCCTAATTTGACGGTGGTTGATCCGCGGCACGGCGCGCATGGTGCCGGCGGCATGGAGTATCCTACCTTGATCACAGCCGGGACTTTCACCGGAATGCCCAAAACAGTGCGCGCTCCGGAGATGGTGATCATTCACGAGTTCGGACATAATTTCTGGTATCACATGGTGGCGTCCAACGAGTTTGAACATGCCTGGCTGGATGAAGGGGTCAATACATACTCCGAGATACAGATAATGAAAGACATCTGGGGAAAAGCCAGTGCGGCTGATCTCGCGGGTATCAAGGCGGATGACATGCAGATGCGCAGGTTCTCATACATTGCGGCCCCGGACTCTGATCCGATTGAAAGAAATGCCTGGGAATACTACTCCAGAGGCAGTTACAGTGCCATGGCTTACTCCAAGCCGGCCTTGATGCTCGTAACCCTGGAAAACTATCTCGGAAGGGAAACCATGCATAAGGTCATGCGAGCATATTTTGAACGCTGGAAGTTCAAGCATCCAAAGACTAAAGACTTTGTTGATGTCGCGAATGAGTTCGCGGGCGAGAACCTTGACTGGTATTTCAATCAGGCGCTATATTCAAACGCGGTGCTTGACTACTCCCTTGACTATGTCTCAAGCGAGAAGATAGAAAAAGGCCAGGGGTATGATTATACTCTCTCGGTGTCGGATGATGCCTCGACAAAGGCGCTTGAGCCCGATACCGAAACAATGTACCTGAGCAAGGTGCAGGTCCGGCGTCTGGGGGGATTCAAATTTCCCGTGGAGATAGAGGTGATATTTGAAAACGGGGAAAAGATTCACGAGACATGGGATGGAAGGGATTACTGGAAGAAATATCAATACATCAAGCCCTCCAAACTGGTCTCAGCCACGCTTGACCCGGAATTCAAGGTCCCTCTTGACATCAACTGGTATAACAACAGCCGAACAGTGAAAGAGCAGAAGAAAGCCGAAAAGGGTGCTAATGTATATCTCGACATGATGAAATTCCTCATCAAACAGCATGAATTTGACAAGGGTAATATCAATAAAAAGGGAGGGTGAGATGAAAGTAACAGGAGTTGTAAAAAAACTCGCGTTCTTCGGAATTCTTGCTATCTTGGCTTCATCATCGGCCTGCAAGGGTGAGAAGGCAGAACCGGCAAAAGCAGAGCCTGAAAAAGCAGAACCTGCGAAAGGAGTGAGCAAAGTGGATAAAGCATTACTGGAAAAACCGATAGAGGATCTGACTGCTCAAGACATGTCAAAGATGATCGCGGTGATCGAGACCAACCACGGAACGATCAAGTTTAAGTTCTTCCCGGATGATGCTCCCGGGCACTGCAGGAACTTCATCAAGCTGGCGAGGAAAGGCTTCTACGACGGCCTGATATTCCATCGTGTGATCAAGGGCTTCATGATCCAGGGAGGATGCCCGAATGGCACCGGCACAGGCGGTCCGGGCTGGAATATCAAGGCGGAATTTAACGATAACCCACATCTCAAGGGCACCGTATCAATGGCACGCTCCCGCGACCCGAACAGCGCAGGCTCACAGTTCTTCATCTGTCTAGCCCCCCAGCCCTCTCTTGATCACAATTACACCGTCTTCGGACAGGTCGCAGAGGGCCAGGATGTCGTGGATAAAATCGGAGGCCTTCCCACAACCGGCCCACGCGCAAGACCAGCGGACAAGCCCCTCAAGGACGCGGTGATGCAGAAGGTATATATCGAACTGGCGGAATAAAATAGAAATGCCTTGAACATGAAGCCTGGCAATGAAAGAAAATCTGCTCAAAGCCTTTTGCATTTTCATGGTTTTATTCCATTGCCCTTTTCCGGCTTCTTCAGAAAATCAAACATCCGCCGGCAAGCAGGCCGAGAAATCTCTCCTTGAGCGCTTCACACCTGAACAGCGGGACAGGCTCTTGGCAGGTGACGCGATTTATGAGTCTCTTTTGATTGAAAATCCGGATGGCTCCACCAGTGCGTATGGCCAGACCACGGCGATAATCAATGCGCCGGTTGAGGAGTGCTTCAGGATGTTCTGCGAGTTCGATAATTGGCGCCTTTATTTTCCCAGAATAAAAACCAGCAGGGTGATCAAGACCTCCGAGGATAGCAAAAGGCTCGTGTTTTACAAGGAGCTAGATTATATTTTGACTACCATAAAATATACTCAAACCCTGACTGTTGACCCCGAGGCTCATCGGGTGGATTTTACAATAGACCCCACAGGTATAAACGATATAAAAGCCTCAGAAGGGTATTTCATCTTTGAAAAAATGAACGAGAACACCTTATTATTTACATACGCCCTGACAAAGATGGATATAGGAATCAAGATTCCAGGATTCATCCAGAATTATATGGCATCACGCGACCTCCCTGGAGTGGCGGTTAACATCAAGAAGCGCATGGAATCAGGGGGCAAGTGGAAAAAATAAAGTTAAGGCCAGGCCTTAACTTGTAGCTTAACAGAGAATTAGGGATGATCCGGCCATGGAGCGAAAAATTAAAAAACCCGGACTTGCCTTTCTTTTCAGCCTGGGCTTTAATCTGGTTATCATGACGGCTTTTTCCGGACAGGCTTTTCAATCGGATGACGAGGCCCTGCTTCGCGAGCAACTGGGCATTCCTCCGGATGCGAATGAGGTCATCATCTTCGCACAGTCAAGCCACTGGGACCCGGACTGGCTCCTGACCGCGGATCAATACCAGCGACTCCTCACTGACAAGACCCTGGACAAGGCCTTGGAAGAACTGGATAAAAACCCTAGATACATCTATTCAGTGGAGTGCATGTTCTTCTTCAAGAGATACTGGGACACACACCCGGAAAAGCAGGCTGTCCTGCGGGATTATGCCAACCAGGGCCGCATACGGTTCACCGGCACAGGCATCACCACCCCTGACACCCTCCTTCCTGAGCAGGAAAACCTTATCCGTGATTACCTTGCCGGGTTTGAGTGGCTGAAAAAGCAGGGCATAAACGCGGACCCGAAGCTCGCGTATCTTCCGGATTGCTTCGGCCATTCCCCTACCCTGCCATCCATTCTCCGTGAACTCGGATATAAATACACGGCCTTCGCACGCATTGACGGCATGTATTTTATTGCAACAGACTACCGGCCCAGAAGCGCATACCCCACACCGGGGTCCAGCGCTGAACTCCTTGGAAAAAAGCACCGCACACTGGACTTCGTGTGGCAGGCCCCGGATGGCTCCGAGGTGCTCGCACACTGGAACGCATATACATATATGCAGGGCGACATGATTGACCACTCCGGGGTTGTGCATGTATTCAGCATCCATCTCGGGATACCCGCCCGGTCCACGAAAAAGACCAATGCCAAGATAGATTCCTACATCCGCCAGCTTCGCCATCTCTCGCGCACAGGATATATGTTCTGCCCCATCGGAGGGGATTTCAACCCCCCTGTCCCGGACCTGGTCAGCATCCTGGACACCTACAACCGCGACCGCTACCCGGAGACAGGCGTGTTTGCACTGCTCGCCGGCCTGGAAGATTACATGAGACTGGTCGAGTTCCACAAGGATGAACTGCCTGTCCTGGCACTTGACATCAATCCACTCTGGATGGGATTCTATTCAAGCAGACCGGAACTGAAACAGCGATGCCGAAACCTGTCCCGCGATCTCATTCTCGCAGAGAGCCTGGGCATCCTGGCCCAAGATCAAGGCCATACCGGGGCATACCCTGACCTGGCATGGCCGTGGGAGGTATCCCTTTTCTCCAACCACCACGACTTCATAACAGGAACCTCTCCGGACCGGGTTTATGTAAAGGAGCAAATCCCTGTTCTCAAGGATGCCCAGGCCCGTGTTGATGATGCCCTGGAATCCCTGACCGAAAAGCTGAACCTGCCTGCCGGAGCATGCCCACCAGCCATCAGGTGGAATATGGCCGGCTCTACCCTCAAGGTGGAGAATGAATTCTACATCGTGGAGATAGATGCGAAAAAGGGAGGGTGTATCTCCCGATGGTATGACAGAGCGGAAGACAGGGACATGCTTTCAGGGCCTTCAAATGATGTAGTGCTCTATCAAGATACCGGGGGGCTCTGGCGCATGGGCCACGAGCTGATAACAGGAAAATTCAGGGAGCTCGCAAGGGCAAGTGAGGTTCCAGCCGAGATCAATGCCCGGGAAAAAAACGGGATACTCGTCGTTACCGTGGCAAGCGAACTGGAGGGACGCCGCTTCCTCCGATATGTCTATTTCAGGTCAGATGAGCCGCTTGTGAGGATGAAGCTAAGGGGGTCTCTCAACAGAGGCCGCACTGCAACTGTCTGTTTCCGCACTGCTGTTTCTCCGGGCAGATTCATCCAGGAGGTCCCATTCGGGGTACTGGAACGGCCTCTTAAGAAAAATTTCGACCCCACATTCTGGGCCGTGAAAAACTGGATAGACCTTGTAGATTACTCTGAAGAATTCGGCGTGAATCTCGCCATAGCCGCACCAGCCGCAGTCCATGCCAGCGAGAGCGGATCGCTTGAGATGATTGCACTTCGCTATACTCCCCAGGAGAGGGTATTGGGCATGCCAGTCCTTTCCTTTCCGGCTATCGGCTCGGACCCTTACGAGCATGAATTTGAATACGGCTTCTTTTCGCACGGACATAAGGACTGGCTTGAGCGAAGCGTGTTCTCGCAGGCACAAACCGTGCTCAATGATTCCTGGATCGCTCCGGAAAAACCTGACATCCAGGGGCTTGCCCTTTCGCTTGTCCAAACGGATCGCAAGGATGTGGTCGTTACCTCCTTGAAAAAAGCTGAATCAGGCAACGGCGTGATAGTCAGGCTCCTGCGATATGCCCCGGAGCCTGTAACAGTGCGCTTGACTTACTCGGGCCATGAAGGGTCTGGAGGAAGAGATGTTAAAGAGGCTTTTCGCACTGACGCGCTCGAGCGAGTCCAGAAACCGCTTGAGGTCCGGGATGGCAATGTGGAACTGGAGATGCCTTACTCTCTGGCCACGGTGCTCTTGCTGTTCTAGCTTATTCTAAAGTTTTCTGAAAATTTGCTTGCTGATGAAATCTACGGCATCCTGGGCATATCGAAGGTTAAAGACCTTCTTTGCCGAACCTGCAAGGAGCGAGGGCATATAGTGCCGTAAAAATTGTGGATCGAAGAATGGCGACTTGATGCCGGTGCGGTTTCCGATTACCATGAACATCTCAGAAGCGGTAACAAAGCAGTTGTCCATCTTTGTCACCCCGCTCGCGTTTTCCACCCTCGCCCGGGAGCAACTCCCGATAATGAACGCCCTTCCGCCCTTTGCGTCAACAGGCTCCTTGATCCTGCCTATGATGAACACCGCTGGCTTAGCCTTTGCAAAGGCCTCCGCGCCCGCATAGGCCTCAAGAAATGCCAGGTACATCTTCAAGCCCATGATACACCCTGTCTCGCATTTTTCATCCGAGATGTCCGAATAAGGCCCGTGATATAGTCGGAGAGGAGAGTTCAAGCGCTTGAGTTCCTTGTTGACGTCCTGCCACCGGAAGAACTCATCATCATAAGGCTTGATGCGCTCGGCGAAGCGGTCCAGGTCTGAAATTGACGAGGCGTGGCCCATGATCTCAACCTCTTCAAGCCGGGCAGGCCGGTAACCCCGCCCGATTACAACACCAAGGTAAGGAACATCGGTCTCTCCCCGCATACCTAGCAGGCGGCTTGCGACCAGGTCCACCGCTATCGGGTTTTTGCCCATGAGAATGAGCCCTAGATGCCGTGGAATAGGCAGAGCCTCGTTTCCCACGCCAACAGTGATAGCGTCCATTATCACGAAATCGGGCCAGCCCACTGTAAGAAGGTCCGCGATTTTTTCATTAAGAAGATAGTCGTGGTGAATTGATCTGTCATCAAAGCTGACGATCCCTACATTGAGCTTCACCGCTCCGGTCATCTTGCTCACGCAGTGGCACTTGAGCTTCGGCATATAGATGCGCGTGTCGGCCTGTGCAAAGGTGCGGTTCAGGCGGACCCGGTGGTGGACTTTGCCGCCTACAAAAACGGACATGCGCAGGTCCTCGTCCATCGCAACCAAGCCAATGGGCTTTCCCACCTCGTGCCGAAGCCTCTGGATGCGATCCTTGTAGCCGCTCCAGTAAAAGGAGAAGCGGGTGGGGTTGCCGACTGCGGATGTTTCTGTGACCGCGATGCGCGAAACCTCTGGCCGAGCCGCAAGAGAGCGTATAGCGCTCTCGATAACATCGGGAGAAGTATATGAGACAGAACCGAAGGTCTTGGGATCAAATGCACAAACAACATTGGGCTTGATCGCGACTTTGCCTCTGGGCTTATACCCCAGAGTGTCCATGCCATCCTCAATGATGGCTCGAATCCTCGCCACATCGTAATCCGGACACTCGGCCACAAGCACTCGATTATCCTGCTTCTCTTTATCATTCATGCCAGAGCCCTCTCCTTTACAGTAATCATACAGGGACTATATCAAATCCGCGTCAAATATAACAACCCGGAACTATTACTCCTTCAGTCCCATGCTATGAATGACGCACCCGCCTTCGGAAGAATTACCACATCAGCTTCGGGCTTGAGCTTATGCGCGCGCGCAAGAAGAGTATTCATGTCCGTGAAGAACTCGATGCCCAGGGCCTGGAGCGCTTGCACCCCTGATGTCATTGAGGTCATATAAAGCCATGCATCAGCGGTCTTAAGTATCTTCATAAGGCTCAATGTGCCTGCGGCCTGGTCGGGCGATTTGTTCACCCGTAAGGCCACAGGTTCAAGAATTGCCAGGGGGGTTTTCTTGATGACCCATTTTGCCGTAGAAGGCAGTCCCTTTGGTAACCTGAGGTCCCCAAGCCCCTCTGGTGCTTTTGACACCGTGATGAAAATCCCTCCCGGCTTCAGCGCGGCCGAGCCGTTAAAGCAGGCTTTCATGGAAGTCCGCAGGTCAATGTCCAGCGGATGCGCATCAGCTATTACCACATCTGCCGGCTCCTCGAGCCGCACGGCCGCCATGTGTTCAAGAATTTTTCTTCCCTCTTCATGCGCCTTGATCGGATCGCCGCACACCACGGACACGATTCGGATAGGATCAAGCACCGTGTTGATGATATAAACCTTGGGGCCTAAAAGAGCGCCGCACTCGTCCACCGCCTGCCGGAACCGACAGCGCTCCCTGGGCATACCGGAAGATGAAATCCGCTCCGGCTTCTGGAACTTTGCGTTATGCGTAAAGAAAATAGGCTCAGGGCCGGCCACACCGGGCATAAAGTTCTTGAAGCCTCCGCCTACCCCCGCCTGCTCATGCGATTCAATACAACCTACGGCTACTACGGTATCTGATTCCACAACCAGCTTGTTGAAAGTGACAGGAACACCGTGAGTGGGGGTCTTGCCCACGAACACTATTTGATCCTTGTCCATATAATGATGATTGATCACGCGGATGCGCTTCACGATCTCCGGGCCTACGTGGTCCATGATCTCATCCTCAGTCATGTCGCGATGCGTGCCAAGAGATATGAGAATTACTATGTCCTCGTCCCGCACACCGGCCTGGTTTAGCTCCTGGATCACACGGGGAAGAACAGCCCGGACAGGAGTAGGCCGGGTCCGGTCATCAATCAGCACGCAAGCCGTCTTGCCACGGCGTGCGAACTCATGGAGCCGCGGTGACCCGATAGGGTTCTTCATGGCCCGGTCAAGTTCATCCTCTATGTCTGGAATCTCTGATGGCCCCCCTGGCTGTAAAACCTCCCGGAGCTTCCATCCCTCCGGCAATGAAAAACTTATTGCCCCATCTTTTCCCCAGGGCAGGCTCAAATTCTCCAGTTCTTTAGTCATACTGTCCCTCCTTGAAAACTGAATTTATCTTTCCCCGGTTTCTTGAACATATACATCCGGGGGAGCTATCTGATTAAAGCTATCATAGCATTGAGCCCTGGCATGGACAATTGAGAATACGACGCCAGGGCTAATCCATGAACTCCTTGCGAGGATCATTGGTATCCCTTCTCCAGTTTTGCACCATCTTCCGGAAGCGTTGAATCATGTTCCTGGCATCAGGGTCCCTTGCAAGGTTTTTCATCTCAAAGGGGTCCTCAGTAAGGTTGAAAAGAATTTCCTCGCCGTTTATGTAATGCCAGTACTTCCACTCATGAGTGCGCACTCCTCGCCATACAGCCGTGGGCCGGGGCGACCCCTCGCAGAATATATGATCTCTTTCAATGCCGTCCGCGCCGCTGAGCACAGGTGAAAGGTCTAAGCCCTGCAGAGGCTCCGGCCAGCGCACCCCGGCCAGGGAGCACAGGGTAGGTAGAAGGTCAAGGTTTGATATAAGCGAGTCGCACTGCCTGAAGCCGCTCACCTGCCTCGGGTCTGAAATCCAGAGTGGAATGCGAAGGTTTTCCTCATACATGGTGGGGCCTTTGTGGGCAAGGCCGTGCGAGGACCCCATCTCGCCGTGGTCGGAAGTGAAGATGACGACCGTGTTATCCCTTTGCCCGCTAGCCCAAAGCGCGTCAAGCACCTTACCCAGGTTTCTATCCACATCCTCAAGCAGGTAACAATAAAAGCGAATATAATCCAGCCAGCCCTGCTCATCATTCGGCAACATGTTCTCGACCGCATTGATTTCGTGATGGCCTTGAAGAGTTTTGATAGCAGGCGCAAGCTCCGGCTCGAAATTGGGCGGCAGGGACACATCGTAATTCTTCTCGCTGGGATAATACTTAGCCAGGCCGGGTAAGCAGATGTCGTGAGGATTGATCGGGGAGTAGACCATCAGCCACGGTCCCTTGTCCCTGTTTTGCGAGATCCAGTCAGCCGCATTTTGCGTGACCCTTGGGTCCGAGCCGATTGCCACGAGTTGGTTGGAGACATGGGGCGAGTCGAACCCGTAGCGAAAGAGGTTTCCGATCCAGTGTGCCCGGCGGGACAGGTGCCACTTGCCGAAATACACGGTTTTATATCCTGCCTCTGAGAAGACCCTGCCCAGATTGGGGACCAGGGTTGAGAGTGAAGGATTCTTTGCCGCGAAGTCCACATTGGTGAGAATGCCGACCTCGTGAGGGTAACGGCCTGTCATTATGGTGGACCGGCTGGGCGAGCATAAGGGATAGGTGCAACAGACTTGAGTGAACTCCACCGCATTGGGCCGAAGCCGGTCCCGGTTGGGCAGGGACAGACGGGGCGTATGCATGGGCTGTCGCTCCTGGTCGTCCAGCACAATCAGGATATTAGGCCTGTCATTGACCCTGGCGGAGGCAGGGGACCACCCTCCCACCCCGGCCAGGGCCGCTAGAGAGGCCGAGTCCTTCAAGAATTCCCTGCGATCCCTTTTCATGGCAACCCTCCGTTTATCTCCAGGGCATTCTATCTTTGGGCCATTCGCCGGAATATCTCTTCAGCGCGTTCGCGATTCACTATCCCGCACACGCATGGCTTCGCGATATCCTCGGCCGCCTCTTTCGGCGTGATCTCTTTCTGCCGTATTTTCCCTGCAAGGTCCTGCACCCGATTCCTCGCAATCAGGCCGTGACCGCACATCGTGATAAGCTCCTGTTCGGGCTTTGATGGAAGGGCATTCGGGAGGCCGAAAGAACCGAGCGTATGCAAGTAGGTATGTTCGCGAATTCCAGCATTTTCACAGCACCTGTGAATATCATCAAACAACCCGGACAGCACGATAGAGACAGGGTATCCCTTTTTCTGGTTGGTCGCAAGCCATTCGCGCTTTATCTCGTTTATCGGGTCTGAGACTTTCTTCGGGGCAGTGTAGATAACGGTGATCACGGTGGAAAGATATGCGACTCCGCGCATGAGTAAACGCTTTGTGGCCTCAGGCCTTT
>Ga0190359_1001793_pt1 | contig 13245 bp, 12 predicted proteins | sample 48721823_MG_FD_161269 | JGI IMG/M metagenome (GOLD analysis project Ga0190359, IMG submission 161269) | Hydrothermal vent microbial mat bacterial communities from Southern Trench, Guaymas Basin, Mexico - 4872-18-2-3_MG | ecosystem: Environmental > Aquatic > Marine > Hydrothermal vents >...
TATTATATCTTTAGGACCTGCAGCATAACCTACCCGCCATCCAGTCATGGCATAAGTCTTGGAAACACTATTTATCGTAATGGACATCTCTTTTTCTTTTTCACCAAAAGAAGCAACGCTGATATGTTTCCTGTCATCATAAATAAGATGTTCGTATACCTCATCGGTAATAATATACACTCCACGTTCCACAAGAAAATTTGCGATCTTTTTCAGCTGTTCTTCTTCCAAAATAGAACCGGTTGGGTTATTAGGGCTATTTAATACAAATGCTTTTATTTTTGGAGTAAAATTTGCTTCTACTTCTTCAAAGGTAGGGCGAAAATTATCCTCCTCTTTTGTTTTGAAAAAGATCGGTTTTGCACCAGTAAGTTTTATTTGCTCTGCATAACTTACATAACATGGGGTGGGAATCATTACCTGGTCTCCTTCTTGACAGATGGTCCTAAAAACCTCGTAAAGTGCCTGTTTCCCACCATTGGATATTATAATTTGATCTTCTTCATATACTATTCCATTTTCCCTCTTAAATTTCTCTGCAACAGCTTTCCTGAGTTCCGGAATACCGGGTACATTGGTATATTTAGTAAAACCTTTCTTAATAGCTGATATAGCTGCTTCTTTGATATTTTCTGGCGTATCAAAATCAGGTTCTCCTTGAGCAAAACTAATAATATCAATGCCTTGACTCTTTAGTTTATTAGCCATAAAAGAAGTTTCTTCTGTGGCAGAAGGACTTATACCTGCTACAGATTTTGAAATTTTTTTACTTATCATATAAACCTTCCTTCTCATTTTTTTTCACAATTAATTAAGTTGAAAAATTAAACTATTTCCTTTTTTCGTATAAATTTAATCGCCTCGATAGCACAAAATTGCATACAAAGAGGAACTTCTTCATCGGGACACATGTCACAACTTGATTGATCAACACCTATTTTAATATCTCCACTTTTATTATCCCTGAAAATTTCTATACTACTTTTACCAGTTACACTGAAAACTTTTGAATGGTGATATGAACATGCTAGAACACATGCCTGACATCCCGTACATTTATCTTGGTCAATATCTAAAGAATATCTTAATTTTTTTTTCATTGATTTGTCACCTTTTTACAACAATTAACTTCTTGAGATGGTAATTTACCTACCTTTTCAATTCTATTTTTAATATCATGAAGTCCAATGTTTTCTAGACATTCGTGAGTCTGTAATCCTGTTTTGATATCCCAATTATGGGAATCATAGTATTCATCTAACATTTTTTCCCATTTATCCGGCAATAACCTCTCCCCCGCAAATTCTCCTGAAGAAATAGGAATTTCAGTTAACTTATATGGTGGACGATCATCTTTTCTGGTAAAACCAGCATGTAAGGTATTGAAGGCTTTTTCTATATTAACAACTTTTTCTCCTAATTCCAGCAAATCTTTTCCGTTTATTTTTTCACCGGTAGCATCTGAAATTAGTTCAGCAAAATCATTAGGACCTATAAAAGATATATCCATCCAATAAGTTGCAAATAAGCATACACCAGCTATATCAGCAATTGCTTTATATTTATCAAACCATGCAACTAGTTTGCCTTTACCTTCATAGACAGTCGGCTCCCCCGCTGTAGGGACACCAAAATAATGCATGCCTAATTCAGGAGATAATCTTCTTTGTTCCGTATTGGGAGCACCTGCCAGATGCCCTCCGCCTATAGGACTGGTCATAATGCCTAAAGCCCATCCTTTATGAGATCTTATTCCCTGCTCACATATTCCATGACCTTTAACATGCATAGCGTATTTTTCAGTCCCTCGGCCGATTTTTTGTGAAGCACGGCACACACCCTGAGCTAAAATATCCCCAAATCCTCTTCTAAAAGCAATAATATCAAATAATTTTAATTGTAAATCTCCATCACCCCATTGAAGATCTAGACCACCTGTTATTTCTTCATCTATCAACCCTCTCTGATAGACATCAATAGCCCAGGCTACAACAGCTGAAAGAGAATCACAATTCATGCCATATCGATCAGCCATTTCATTTGCCAAAAGAATATATTCTCTACTGGATAGATCAATATTAGTCCCAAATGCTCTATAAACATTGGTTTTAAGTGCCTCAAGTTTGTGTCCAGAAAATTTACCTTCTTTAATATGATAAAAGCGACTACAGTTAATAGGGCAGCAAAAATCTGCTAATTTTCTCTCTTCATATTTTTCCTTAAAAATAATCTCTCTCATTTTAAGTGTTTTCTCTGCTTCCCAAATTTCATCTTCCATATTCCTGACACTTTGTGCCAAATTACCAAAAATACCACCAGCTCCCGAGGTTCCCAGATTTCCATATTCATGAAAAAGCCGGATGGTATCTGTATTTAAAATACGTTCCCATATTCTACTATTATAATCCATAAAGCTTTCAGGATTATATAATTCCAAGTAACCTTTTCCTCTGACGACTACTGCTTTAAGATTTTTCGAACCCATTACAGCACCACAGCCACCCCAACCGGAAGCTCTTGAACGATCAAACATAATACATGCCATCGTAACCAGATTTTCTCCAGCCTGCCCAATAGCTGCAACACGTATTTTCTCATCAGAAAGCTCTTCTTTTATCAACTCTTCTGTTTCCCACACATCTTTTCCCCAAATGTTTTCCGCTGATTTTATATCAATTATATTATCATGAATGAATAAATAGACCGGTTTTTCCGCCTTTCCTTGTATAATTAAATGATCAAATCCTGCATATTTCATTTCAGGACCAAAATAACCACCGGCATTGGCAAAAGATATACCTTGGGTAGCTACATTTTTTGTACTAATATTGATTCTTCCGGAAGAAGGGGAAAGAGTACCGGTTAATGGTCCAGTATTAAATGTGATAATATTTTCCGGACTTAGGGGATGAGCGCGTTCTGGTACTTCCTTAAATACTAAATAGCTTCCAACGCCTCTTCCTCCTATGAAATTTTTATAACTTTCAGTTGATTCTAATATTACTGTTTTATTTGATAAATCAATCCATGCTACTTTTCCTGCAACACTAAACATAGAAACCTCCGAATGAATCTCCCCGCAGCAGAGCTACGGGCTATCAATTACCCCCTAAAGCAAACTAATTTGCTGATAGTGTAACTTTTTATATTCTTTTTCTATTCCTTGCTTTCTTACATATTTGCTTATTGTATCTTCACTGCCAAACTTACTTACAGTATTTACAAAGAATCTATCTGACCAAAATTCTCCAGCCCATAGCTGCTTTTTTACTTCCGGATGTTTTTCAGATATCTTTTTGGCAGTTATACTTTTTAGCATTCTTATTATTTCTGTCACACTGTATTTTGGAACTGACTGTATTAGAAAATGCACATGATCCCTGTCTATTCCTATCTCTAAAAAACTTATTTCATATCTCTTGGAAATTTCAAGACATATACCCTTGAGAGTATCATCTACTTCTTTGTTAAAAATAACCTTTCTATATTTTGCGGGACATACAAAATGATATATTAGTAAAGATACCTTATGTGATTTGTGAATATACTTACTCAAATCACTTTCTCCTCTACTTTTTATGCTATTTTATCATATTATATTTTATTGATCGCAGCAGAGCTGCGGGGAATTAAACCCGAAGAGATTAAATATAAATATCTTTTATGTATTAGAAATATTAAAAGAATCAAAAAGCTCCTAATAAAGCTACTACCCAGAAAATAAAATACGTTCAGGAATATAGGTAACAATTTCGGGATAAAAAGCAATAAATATTGCAAACAAGGCCATAATAACAAAGAAAGGAAATGCGGCTTTAGCAACATAACCAATATCATCCCCTGTTAAGCCTTGAATAATATATAAGTTAAAGCCAACTGGTGGTGTTATTTGGGCAAGTTCAATTGCAATTACCATAAAAATGCCAAACCATATTTTACTATAACCAGCTTGTAATACTAAGGGAAGAGTGATCGGCAAGGTCATAACTAATATAGACATTCCCTCCATAATACACCCAAGAAATATATAAAATACAAGAAGTAGAGAAATTAAAGCAACTGGAGAAAGGTTCATAGTAGCTATCTTCGTTGCCAATAAATTTGGAATTCCTAAAAAACCCATCATCTCAGATAAAAAAACCGCACCAATAATGATCAACCCTATCATCGAGCCAGTCCTAGTAGCAGCCATTAATGCATCTTTTAATGCTTTAAAACTTAAAGATTTCTGAAAAAAGCCGATAATAAGGCTTCCCAATACCCCTACTGCAGCTGCTTCTGTCGGAGTAGCATAACCTCCATACATTGCAATCATAATTGAAATAATTAAAAAAAGGATAGGTCCCAAATTAATAATACTTATTAATTTTTCTTTAGTACTAAAATGAAGTTTTTCATTGGGAGCAATGTTTTTTCTAAACAATGAATATAACATTATATATCCCATATATAATCCTGAAATAATCAATCCTGGTATAAAACCTGCAAGAAAAAGTTTAAGCACTGACTCTTCAGCAAGAACTCCGTAAATAATTAGCATTGTACTAGGAGGTATCAAGAATCCCAGGGTACCGGCACCCGCAAGGCTTCCAATAGATAATTTATGATCATACCCCCTTTTTTCTAATTCTGTTAAGGTTACTTTTCCAATTGTAGCAGCGGTAGCTGCAGAAGACCCAGAAACAGCAGCAAAAAGGGTACATCCCAACACATTAGTATGCATAAGTTTTCCTGGAATTTTATTTACCCATGGCGTAAGACCCGAAAAAATTAATTCTGAAAGTTTTGTTCGAAATAAAATTTCTGCCATTAGAACAAAAAGTACTAATGCAATCATTGTAGGGGTTGTAGCCGTAGACCAGATGCTAAATCCTAAATGTTTAATATAGGGCATGCTGCTACGGAACAGACTTATAATCACGGCACCAACACCAGTAAGGCCCAGACCTACCCATACCGTACTTCCAAGAAGTACAATTAAAAATAACACAGTAATATACACTGCAACCATTTTTTTCTCCTCTCTTTTTAGTCCAAATTTTATTTCTTCTTAATGTCAATATCCGGCTTCTCATTAACCAGCAATAATATCAACCTCATTATCATTTGAAGTAGCATAAAAAACATACCGATGGCAACAAAAGCTTGAGGTATATATAAAGGAGCCCGTAATGGGCTAAAGGATGTTTTGTGGAAAAAATATGAGTCAATAGTGAGTATGTACACAGCTCTAAAAAAGATTACACATAAAATAATACCAAAAATTGTGGCAAGTATATCTAGAATTCGTGATGTATGTTCATTTAGAATATTGGCAAAAACATTTACCCTCACATGTCCATTGGTACGTAAGGTATAGGATGCTGAAAGAAACCAAGATGCAGCTAATAAATAGGAGCTAACTTCTAATACAAATAGAAAACCAAAGTTAAAAAATTTTCTGGCAATGATTTCTGCCAAAATAAATACAGTAATGATACCTATAAAAATACTGCTTAATCCATTCAATTTAAAGGTGATATTATCAAGAAATTTTGCTAAGCTAATAATTTTATCTTTCATATAGCATACCTTCTTTCTAGGCAGGTTAATAAATAAAATTGCAAACTTTAAAATTATTAACCTGCCCATTCTCATTTAAAAACAACAAACTTTAAAATTCACAAAGCAAAATAGCTTACGAGGAGAAATTACTTCCTATTTAATACTCCATGATTATCAAGTAATCTTCAATAACCTGCACTGATTCAGGAACCTCATTCATATGATCATTCCAAATTTTACGGGAAAGTTTTTTAAATATTTCTAAAAGTTCTGGATTTGGATCATAAACTTCAATTCCTTTTTCTATTAATATTTTTTCTTTTTCTATATTTTCTTCTACGGCTATTTTCCAAAATTGGGGTTCCAATTCATGAGCAGTTTTCTCAATAATTTCCTGTAATTCCGGAGAAAGCCTGTTCCAGGCATCAAGATTCACATTAACCATATCCTCTGAACTATGCCAATTCCATCTACTGGCATAACCAGTAAATTCCCAAAATTTTCCATCTACACCTGATGCACTAGAAGTTGCCACTCCGTCAATGACTCCTGTTGCTAAACTGGTTACAACTTCACCCCAAGGCATCTGGATGGGGCTTGCTCCCAGAAGGGTAAATAAATCAGTATCCTCTTTACTCACTGTACGGATTTTCAAACCTTTTAAATCTTCCAGTGTATCAATTCTTTTTTTGGTATATACATTTCGACTCGGCCATGGAACCTGGTATAGCATTTTCTGATTATGTTTTTCTAGTATTTCATCCTCTATCGGACGGGTAAAAAATTCCAACATTCTTAGATCAACGACACCAGGCGCCAAGAAAGGTAAAGAAGTAATCCCAAAAAACTTTTCTTCACCTGTCTGTGCATTCTTCAATATATCACCAATTGGAACAAGTCCATCTCTGACAACGGAAAGCATCTCCGGCCCCTTATAACCAAGTGCTCCGCCATAATGGATATTAATTTTTACTTGGCCATCTGTTCTCTTATAAACCTCATCAGCAAATATTTTAAGGCATACAGATTGATAGTTGGTAGCTGCCCAGGCAGTAGGTAAATCCCATTCATGTATCGTTTTTGCAGTTACTGAAAGAGAAAACAATACTAATATCAGCACTGTAAGCATTATTTTAAATAAATTTAAATGTCTTTTCATAATTTATTCTCTCCTTTTTATAGAAAATTTTATTTTATCAGTTTTATTTCGTTTCTATGGCAAAGCTATATCTACCTAATTAAAATTAATCACCCCCTTGATTAGTTTCTTAATCTCGTTAATCCTATTTCACCACCTCCCTTTTTTTCGATATTTTCAAATTACAAATATAATTTTATATCAACTACTCTAATCAATCATTAACATATCCACCAGAATTCATGATGACTTTATTGTCAAGGGTGACAGTTGGATTTTTTATTACTACATCAGTATGCATTGAAGATTCAATAGATCCGCCCATAGTATGGTTATCTCCAATACCAAAATGTATAGTGCCATACACCCCTTCATCTTCCAGCATGCTACCACATATTCTACATTTGGGATTTAATCCTATGCCGAATTCCCCAACATTAAACACTTCTTTTTCCTGAGCTTGTTCAAGAGCCTCCTTAAATAACATAGCTTCTCGAGAACCCTCTATTCGTGTTACAAATCCCTTTGATACATGTAAAATAACATCTTCATTAAGTGGTCCCAATCCCGGCAAAATAATACTTCCATCAATAACGATTTTCCCTTCTGCTGTTCCTTCTATTGGTGCAATACAAACCTCAATATCTGGAGGCGAATTAACCATACCAGGTTTATCGGATATGCCAGATTCTACAGTAGCTTCCCTTTCAGCAATGGAAAACTGAATATCAGTACCTTTGTCAGTTTCTATCTTCACAAAGGAGGTTGAAGATAGTATCTTACCGATTTTTTCAGCTTTTTCCCTTTGCTTTTGAAAATCCACAAAAAGTCCGCCTTCACATAGCATCTTCCTGGAATAACCCGGAAGGTTAACCCACCTTGCCCCTTTTTTACAGGCTTCAATCCTTGCATTGGTATGAAATAGAGAAAAAGAAGTGGCTGCAAAAACAACATCTGCCTTTTCTAAAGCTGCGGTGTATGGTATAGGCGGCTCTTCACCATGGCTTTTCCGGGGAATCATATTAAGTATAATTGGCTCAATATGACGAATTATGCAAGCTTTGGCAATGATGTTAGCAATATCAACTTTTTCCTGATCCGTTGCAATAACTACTTTCTCCCCAGGCTTTACTACACCACAAATATCAATCAGAATTCCGGCACCTATCATCTCCTTGGACATATTCATCATTTCAATCATCTCCTAATTTTTATCCATTCATCAGTACATCATTTCGCCAGTTTTTTTAGTTACATATTTTTTAATAAATAAGAATACATTTCAGGCTTTCTGTCTCTGAAAATAGACTGTTGCAACCTTTCTTCCATCAATACTTCTTCTTTCAAAGTAGCTGTAATGATCGTTTCTTCCTCCCCTGCTTTGGCAAGAAAATTCCCAACTGGATCAGAAATAACACTATGTCCAAAAAAATCAATCTTCCCATCAATACCAACACGATTACAAGAAACAACATACATTCTATTCTCGGCAGCTCTCGTAGCAGTAATGTGTTCCAATAGCTCTGGTGGATTTGAAAATGAAGGCATATTCCAGATCATACAAAGTATTTCTGCCCCTTTTAAAGCAAGTGTTCTTGTAAACTCTGGAAATTGCCCGTCGTAACATATCGACATACCTATGGTACCTATATCAGTTCTGTACGCATCACAATTTGTTCCACTAATAAAATAGTGCTTTTCCTCTCCGGGAATATGCATTTTATGTTGTACTCCAACAATTTCTCCTTTTGGATCTATTAACACAGCAGAATTATACAGTGTACCAGGTATTTCCGGGTGTAACTCAGCAAGTCCTATTACTACATATACCCCATATTTTTTTGCTTGCTTCCCTATATCATTAGTTATTCTTCCTGGTATCGTATCTGCCATTTTTGTAAACTTCCTGCCAAATACCTTGTCTCTTTCTTTTATGTATCCTGCATTGGATAATTCCGGAAAAACAATCAGGTCAGCATTTTCCTCTTTTTTAATTTTTGCAATAGAATTTTTTATGTAATTAACATTTTCCTCCACCTCTAACCATTTGGTTGACATTTGCACTGCAGAAACAACAACTTGATCTTTCATTTTTTCCTCCTTATAATTTCTCTATTATGATTACAATTAATTAAATATTCTAATAACATGATATTTTAATTTTACATTTAATATTTTTTCCAAAGTAACAAAATACCTAACTTATACATTCACCTCATTTATAATGACCAAATTCATCAAATATCTTAAATACCATATGGTCTCCTATTTATTTTTTCTTATAATTTTACCTGCAAGTTTTCCCGTACTTTTGTCCTTATCTACAATAACTGTACCATTTGTAATAACATATTCAATTCCGGTAGGGTATTTATGAGGATTAGAAAATGTTGAATTATCGATTACTGTTTCTGGATTAAAAATTACTATATCTGCATACATTCCTTCTTTAATCAAACCACGATCTTTGATACCTAGATATCTTGCCGGTAAATAGGTCATCTTTCTGATTGCCTCTTTCCAGGTAAACAACCTTCTCTGTCTTACAAATCGACCTAATACTCGAGGAAATGTACCATAACTTCGAGGATGAGGATATCCTGTTGCTAAGGGACCTGTAGTTGCAAGGGCATACCCGTCTGAACCAAACATAGTATTGGGATGCCTAATAACCATTTGGAAATAACGATCATCCATATTAATCAAATCAGGTATCACTACCGGAACATCTCCTTGCTCTTCAATTAACAAGTCAAAGATAAAATCCAGTGGTTCTTGATTTTCCGGTTTTACCTCAGCAATTGATTTCCCCATAAAACCTTTATTCTTTTTCGAGCTAATATTACAAATTATAATTTTATCCCAACAGGTTTTCCAGCCTAATTCACGGGTATAGCTCTGATATCCCGGAAAAAGCTCCGGCTCAACCATCTGCCATTTAATTTTCTTTCTTTGCTGATGATCTCTCAATCTTTCAATTAATTTCTCTGCACCTCCTTCGTGAACCCAAAAAGGAAGAAACATAGCCAAACCCCCTTGTCCAACCAAATATGGATACATATCCATAGTAATATTCATTCCCTGATTGATTTCATCATCTATCATTGCAAGAGTAAATTCCACCTTCGCTGCATTAGCATCACCCATCCCTTTATGATGTAATATATGTAAGGGTACCTCTGATTGTTTGGCTATTTCAATTGCTTCCATAACTGCACTCAATAATCTATCTCCTTGGCCACGAATATGGGTATGATATACACCGTCATTTTTGGCAACTAATTTGCACAACTCTATGATTTCTTCAGTTTTTGAACTTGAACCAGGTGGCATAATTAGCCCTGTACTCATGCCCCAGACACCTGCATCAAATGCTTCTTGTAAAAGTACTTTCATTTGGTCAAACTGTTTTGATGATGGTGGTCTACTTTCGTAACCCATTGCTGCACCCCTAATATTGTTATGTCCTACCAAGGGAACAACATTAACACTGCTACCCTTCTTTTCAAGCTGGGTTAAATAATCAGACATTGTGACCCAGTTCATGTCAATATTATCCGAAAGAATTGATTTTGTCGGCTGATATTTTCCACCTAGTGGAGCTGCGGACAAACCACAATTACCAATAACTTCAGTAGTTACACCCTGTCGAATCTTACTTTCTGCTTTTGGATTTATGATCAGATATGTATCTGAATGACTATGAATATCAATAAAACCAGGAGATACTACTAAATCTGTAGCATCTATTTTCTTTTCAGCTTCCGATAATTTGATTCTACCCAATTTAACTATCCGATCACCTTTTATCCCTATATCCATTTTATGCCAAGGTTTATAAAAATCCGAATTATCCGTTACATCAATGACATTTCCATTCTTAATTAATAAGTCATATTTCAATATAAACACTCCCCCCAGTGTTGCTTTAAGCTACTATATTTTTTTTAACATCTTTACTATCTAACTAACTAAATACTTTTTATTTAAACCCTTTGAAACAAGATTGCCATTTGCACATTTTACTTATTCTGAATCATATTTATTATTCACCTTCCTTCGAAAACATTTTTAGCTAAATGGCGATAGCATCCAAAAGGTTTCAAAACATCTTATTTTTTCACCTATCTCAAATTGTCTTTCCCTATATAACACCTAACAAATAATAAGATGATCACAATTCACCCCATTCTTAGTTGATTACGAATTAGTTTAAATTATTCCACAAAAATTGCCAAGTCAGGACAAGTCAATTCACAAAGCTTACATTTTGTACATTTGCTCTCATTTACTACCTCAGGAATTACAAATCCTTTATCATTTACTTTATTTCCCATTTGAAATACACTATTGGGACAAAAATATATACAAAGCTTACAACCTTTACATATTTTTTCGTCTATATGGATAAACATACTATTTGCCCTCTATCTTTCTAATTTGTTCAACTATATCCATATGATTTTTGGCTATGTATACTCCTGCTTCTCTTAGAGCATTAATTTTGGATTCTGCCGTTCCCAAATTGCCTTCTATTATAGCTCCGGCATGACCTAATGATTTGCCTTTTGGTGCTGATTTTCCTACAATTAAAGCAATAACCGGTTTATTAACCTTTTCTTTAATAAACTTTGCCGCATCTTCTTCCATGGTTCCGCCAATCTCCCCAAGCAAGACGATCATTTTCGTCTCATCATCTTCCTGAAATGATTTTATAATATTTAACTGCGTCAAGCCCCAATAAGGTCCTCCCCCAATTGCTACAACGGTTGATTGACCTATTCCGTTTTCAGTTAGCGTTTTTCCCACTTCATAAGAAAGAGCACCGCTTTTAGAAATCACACCAATATGTCCCTCTTTATACATATTAGGAGGATGAACCCCCAACTTACATTTTCCCGGTGAAATCAATCCAGCCGAACCCGGACCCAGAATTCTGGTACCTTTATTCTCGGCATATTTCATGATTTCAACTACATCGTGTTCCGGGATTTGTTCTGTAGTTAAAACCAAGAATGTAATATTATTTTCAATAACCTCGATACAGGAATCTTTAGCATAAGGAGGAGGAACAAAGCTAATAGCTGCATTAATATCGTGTTTATTTACTGCTTCTTCAACAAAATCATATACCGGAACCCCTTCAACTTCTTTTCCTTCTTTTCCCGGCGTAACGCCGGCTACAATATTGGTGCCATATCTTTTCATGATTTCAGTTTGCAGTTTTCCGGATTTTCCCGTTATTCCCAATACCAGTACTTTTGTATTTTTATTAATTAAAATAGACATTTAATTCTCCATTGCTTTTTTTACAGCTTTTTCCACGGCAACATTTAAGTTATCATAAACCGGTATATTCGCCTTTTTCATTAATTCTTTGCCAATTTCTTCCTTAGTACCACACATTCGTATAAAAATCGGTACATCATTTTTAAGCTCTTTTTTAAATTTAATAATTCCTTCTGCCATGTCATCCATCCGATTAAAACCACCGATTAAAACCACCAGAATACTTTTAACCGATTGATTACTTGCTACCATCTTCAAAGATTTGAGCATTACTTCTGAGTTAGTAATTCCTCCCATTTCACAAAAATCCGCTACTTTACCGCCATATTCATTAATCAAATCAAGGGTAAAAAGGCCTGTTCCGGCGCCATCAGATATTACCCCAATATTTCCAGAGAGAGGAACATAGGTAATTGTATCCTCTTTGGTTTTTGAAGCATGTACATATTTTTTGCCCTGAATGAATTGTTTTTCTTCTCTTAACTTGTTAAATAATTCTTCATGGCGAAAATAGGATTGGTCATCAAGATTGACTTTTGAATCAATAGCAATAAATCCGCCAGGAGTAATTGCGAGGGGATTTATTTCAACTAAAGTTGCATCATATTCTTTAAAAATTTTATATACTGCTCTAATGATATTTTTGAATTCTAAATAATTATCAATATTTAATTTTTTTGCTACAAAGCGAATCTGATATTCTAATATTTCTAAAAAAGGATCAATTTCGACAAAATGTATTTTCTCTTTATTTAATCTAACGCTTTCTTCAATATCCATGCCCCCGGATGTTCCAATTATAAGTACGGGAGTTGATTTGCTCCTGTTAAAGGTGATTGAAAGATAAATTTCTCTTAAGATATCCACTTTTTCTAAGGCTAATATTGCCCTAACTTTCTCCCCTTTAATCTTCAAGGAAAACAGCTCATTGATAATCCTTAAAGCATCTGTGTTGCCATCCCAAATTTTTATACCTCCGGCTTTTCCTCTGCCTCCAACCAAGAGCTGGGATTTCAAGACCAAAGGTGGTGTGAGATTTTTCACTTCATCATTTTTATGAATTAAAAATCCCGATTGAACCGGAATTCCATATTTTTTAAATATCTCCTTGCCCTGAAATTCATATAACCTCATCTGCCGTCCTCCATCGTTATATTTAAATTCTTGGCAAAATGCACCCCGGCATCAAATGCTTTCAGATTAACGTCAATGAATTTTTTCTTCACCGTTGATTTTATCACTTCTCTAAAATCATCCGCACTGGTCCATTTAAT
>Ga0190359_1001795_pt1 | contig 13233 bp, 17 predicted proteins | sample 48721823_MG_FD_161269 | JGI IMG/M metagenome (GOLD analysis project Ga0190359, IMG submission 161269) | Hydrothermal vent microbial mat bacterial communities from Southern Trench, Guaymas Basin, Mexico - 4872-18-2-3_MG | ecosystem: Environmental > Aquatic > Marine > Hydrothermal vents >...
TCAGGCTCCTTCTGCCGCACGATTTCAAAGAAAGCTTTGGACAAGGCGCCGCACACCGGGCATTTCTCCGGAGGCTCACCCTCACACGTATACCCGCAGACCGAGCATACGTAGTAGTTTGTTTCTTCAAGATTATTAATATTATCGTTTGCTTCTTTACTTCCACCACCCCTTTTTGATGTTCACCTCCTTTTCAGCTTCTGCAAGTCGCTTGATTTTGTACGCAGAGTCTCTCAGAAAACTGTAAAGGACACCATACCCTGTATCCTCTCGTTCAGCGTCTCCTCTATCAGCAAGATCCAGCATGGTTTTTGTCAATTGAATAGTTTTCTTTAGTGTCTCATCGCATTTCTTCATGCCTTCTCTTCCTTCTCAGTGAGCCCTCTCTCCAAGTTAGCGCTTTGGAGTTCGCGTACATTACCTGGCCAATTATAGGCAACCATGATATCAAGGGCATCTTTGGAGAATCCCATGTTCTCCTGACCGTCCTTGGCAGCCTTTCTCAAGAAATGCTCTGCCAGGAGCGGAATGTCTTCCCTCCTGAAGCACCCGAAGCAGCTTGGCCTGTGCCTGTTTTGGAAGGTCGGCAACTTCGTCGAGGAAAATTGTTCCTCCGTGGGCCAGCTCAAAACGTCCCTTCTTGTCTCTGTGTGCACCCGTGAAAGCACCTTTTACGTGCCCGAAGAGCTCGCTCTCAAGTACACCTTCGGGTAGGGCGCCGCAGTTGATGGCTACAAAAGGTTTTCCCCCGCGACGGCTTTCATTGTGAATCGCATTTGCCACGAGCTCCTTTCCGGTTCCTGTTTCACCTGCAATATGGACGGGGTAGTCGCTGGTTGCAAGATTTCGGATTTGTTTTTACACCTCAAGCATCTTGGGATTACGGCCGATGATACCGGCAAAACCTTCCAGCTCACCGGCATTGATTCTCAGCACTTCCATTTCCAGTCGCCTCGGTTCATCTATTTTTGTCAATATGTTGAGCGGATATGAGAGGTGATTCAGATCCTGGGGCGTGCCGTGCTGAAAAGAGCAGCGGCCCCCGCAAAAAGGGCCACCAAAGACCTTATGACAATCCTTGCCGAGAACAGCTTCCCTATTCAAACCGGTAATCTCTTCGGCACGGCGGTTAAAATAAATGATGCGCCGCTTCAGGTCGTGGGCTATAATCCCTTCTGAAAGGTTATCAAGGATGTACTCCATATTTCTTTTTTCAGAAATAACCTTTTTGAAATCCACCGCTTCCATTTTCCCAAAACTGCCTTTGCTGAAGGACAATCTCAGTTGCCGGAAATTATATATAGCGCGCGGGACATCTTTCATCAAGAGGCAAAGACAGGGACTCCAGAAGAAAAGATATGCCTGACACGAAGAAAAGTATAATAGAAATTGTTGACGTCCATGCCCATCTATGTGATTGCTCATTTGAAGATGATATGGAAGAGGTTCTCGAAAGGGCCAGACAAGCAGGGGTATGTGCTGTTATATCCGTTGGCGAAAATCCTTCGGATGCAAAGAGAAATCTCGAGCTGGCGGCAAAATATCGGATGATCAAGCCTGCTGCAGGGCTTTACCCGACCAATCCTGACTATCATGAAGCAGAGAAGGTCTGCGAGCTTGTACGCAGGGAACGCCAAGAGCTTGTTGCTATTGGGGAAGTTGGACTGGATTACTGGAAAGTTAAGGATGATGAAGGAAGGGCGATTCAGCGAGAGATTTTTTCCTTTTTTATAGATCTCGCCATAGAGCTCGATCTCCCGCTAAATGTTCATTCCAGGTCTGCTGGCAGATATTGCATTTCGCTCTTGCTCGAAAAAGGAGCCCGCAAAGTCTTAATGCATGCCTTTGACGGAAAGGCTTCCACGGCAATGCGTGCTGTGGAAGCAGGCTACTTCTTTTCAGTCCCCCCTTCAGTTGTGCGCTCCAGACAAAAACAAAAACTGGTAAAAGAGTTACCACTGTCATGCTTGCTACTTGAAACAGATAGTCCGGTTTTGGGTCCCTTGCCCGGAGAGCGAAATGAGCCTTCAAATATAATTCACTCAGTGAAGGCCATTGCAGAGATAAAAGCCGTAAGTCAAGAGAAAGTGCTGGAAGCAGCTTTGCATAACTCAAAGATCCTTTTCGGCCTCCTAGAAGATGACGCGAACCCCGCCAAGATCCTGGATTGAGAAAGGATGCTTTTCCTCAGGGGCACCGATGAAAATGTTATTGATGGGGACACCAAATTTCTCGGAAACATGCCTGATTATCTCAGGCCCAAATTTGCCATTCATGGAGATGAAATTAACCCCCAAGCTTGGGAAAGTTTTCTTAAGCTTAGCGAGTGCTTTTTTTATGGATTCTTCTTCATTTTCCTCCGGCTTCTGATACAAGTGAATGAGTATAATAGATCGACTCGACTCATTGTTCCTTATGTACTTGAACGCATCATGCAATCTGGCAAGATTTCCGCCGCGGGTGAAAACTATCACGCGCTGGTTGGTAATTTCAGTTATTTTGTCAACAACTTTTGTTCGCCACAGCAGAGCCCTTGTCATAAGGTTGTTGAGAATTTCAAGGACACCTCTTAACAATGGTATCCTGAGGTACATGATCACAACCAACAAAACCGTGGGGATGAGGTAGTGCAAAAAATAGAGCAAATTCCAGCGGTCAATGATGACATTTCCTACTATGCCGAAACTTGTTGCGCCTATGGCTATCACGATGGTTGCCCACCCGGCCCTATAGGTCCGCTTTAACTCCTTTCTACGGATTTTCAATAAAATATTCCCTAATCCAAAAAGGGTCATTACACCTAGAAACGAAATGGTGTAAACCCCCGCAAGCGAGAGCAAACTGCCTTTAGTAACAATCAAAATTGAAGAGCAAAGAATAAAAAATGAGATGATAATGCGATGACTGGTTCCTCTTCTGTTTTTTTTCAACAGGAACTGGGGTAAACACTGGTCCAGCGCCATTCTACGCACAAGGCCGGTAACCCCAACAAAGCTGGTGAGCACAGCGCCTGAAAGAACAGCTCCTGCATCCAACACGACGATCATTTTGAAAGTTTTCCCTCCCATGAGGAGGGCCATTTCGGAGAGAAGATAATCCTTGTGGCTGACAATCTGCTCAAGGGGGAGAAGGTTGAGTGATAGAATGGAGGTTAGCGGGTTAAATATCGCTACAGCAACAAGCATGTTCCTCAATGTCTTGCGGAAAACTCCTTCTTTCTGTTCCTCAACGAAGTTGGCCGAGCTTTCAAAACCGCTGATGCCGAGGAGGGCGGCTGAAAAACCCAGTGCAACGGCTGTGACCAGCGCCCCTCCCTCAGGAAGAGTGCCCAGGTTTGCCTTAAAGATATGGAAATCGGGAGGAAGAGATGCGATACCGAGAATTGCAAACACTGCCAGCGTACCCATGTGAAAAACGAAGATAGTCAAAGCCACTATAGCTGATTCGGTAATACCGATAATCGCAAGCAGGGCAAACACTGCCAGCACAATGATCGTGGCAATGACCACGTCGAAGGAAGGATAAAGGGAGTGCAAGTACTCTGTGCCTGTCTTGGCGGATATGACTGCTGTGGCAATGTATGAGAGAATGGTCATGCACGCAGCCACAGCAGCGGAAAACTTGGACGTACTGTTAAGGAGACAGTTGTAAGTGCCACCATTGAGAGGCAGCGCTTCCACGACCTCCGTGTACACCTTTTTGTAAAGGTAGAGTACCCCTATGACCATAAGGAGTACAAGTGGGGCCAGGACACCTGCAAAAACGGCAGCAATGGCGGAAACATATAAGCATGAGGATGCGATGTCGTTCCCGCAAATCCCGGTTGCAAGCCACTGATTGAGCTTCGCCCTAGAGTGCGCTTTTATGCTCATATTACCAACAGCTTCGGTAGAACCATGTTCTGCAGCCAGAAGCTCGTTCACAGAATATTTGAATCCTCCATGTTTTATGGAAGCCCCAATTGCGAAGCCCAAAAGATTGGCTATTTTCCGACTGTTACCTTCTTTTCCGGATCGATATTTTCACTCAAGAGAAACTGTTCATACTTGGAATATTTCAGCCGCTTATACTATGAAAAAGAGGTTTTTTCCATGAAAACTGCAACAATCCAACCCCGTAACTGCTTGCTGCACCCAGACACCGGAACATCAAGAAATATTTGCCCTGCCCTCTAATACCGCTCAAGCGCTGAGAGGGAATATGCGGGACCATAATCAGCACAGAGGAGTCCTATTTACTTTCTTTTCCGTCTTTACTCTTCTCCGTCCCTGGTTCGCCCTGGGGGACAAAGTAGCACTTTCCCTTTCGATCCCTGTACGGCACAGGCCTAAGGTATATTCCAATCTCCCCGCTTTCTGCTATTCTCCAGAGTCGGCCTGTTAATGTATCCAGCATGAACTGATCCTTGCTTGAATCAGAGATCTGCCCAAAGACATACCGGCCGCCTGAAGAGGAAAGAACTCGAAATTGCGGCTCTGGTTGAGCATTGGAAGGACTTAGCCCAAAACCCTGTGCATGGGCAATCAAGGGACTGAGCGCAAGAAAGCAAGAAGCAACCAGCAGCACAATGAGCCCTCTGCTTACTCTGTGTCTCATGTCTCTTACCCCCTATCTATCAGGTAATCGCTCTTTTGTGTCAGTTTTTTTTCACAGTCCTGACATACACCTTTATCAGGTTCCTCAGACACTCAAAACATGTTTTTTCATTAATAACTCTGAAACAAGGAACCGGGATCACATGCCAAAATGTTATGCTATTTAAAGGATCTCATAACAGAAGAAGGTGTCAAGGGTTTTTAGCCCTTCTGAAGGGATCCTGATTTGACACAGTCATTTGAATTTTCTATCATCTTTGCCATCAGCTAGCGCGAAAAAGAAATGGAGGGCCCTATGCCTGTGTACGAATATGAACACACGGAAAAAGCATGCCCGTTGGGGAAAGTCATTGAAGTTAGGCAGTCCATACAGGATAAGCCGTTGGCAAAGTGCCCGAACTGTGGAGGCCCGGTCCGCAGGATTATCTCAGCTTTTTATGTAAATACGCCGAAAAGCAATACAGATCTTCGCGATATGGGATTTACTAAACTTGTGAAAAGAGATAAAGGCGTCTATGAAAATGTAACAGCCAGAGAAGGAGAAAGCCGCATTGTGGAGCCTGGCAAGCCTGAAACCCTGCCCAATCTTAAGAAAACCATCAGTGATTAGGACACACTATCCAGCTTTGATTATAATCTAACCATCACTTCTCAGGCCAATGGTGGGAGGGGCTGATCCATTTCCCAGCAGCCTGTCGGAAAACTGGATCCATGGGAGGCTATTCGAAAATGCTCATCCCGCTGTTCGCAGCGGGACGAAATCCTGATGAATTAGGCTACCTACAAGTACGCCGCAACGACGAAGGGCGAGTGAGTATAATGCAGCCCTTCGGGTATGCTCAGGGCCATGAGCCTGTCGAACGGCAGATGGGTGTTTTCCGACAGTCTCCTAATCGATTCCGTAAATAGATCGTACCCTTTCAATGACATCGTAGCGTGAGAGGTGATCCCGCGGATCAGCATTAGGAATGGCGAGGATCTTTTTCAAGTGCCTTTTTTGCCCTTCGATAGCTTCTGTGTAAAGGTTCTTGTTGATATTCCAGCGCGAATTCAGATGGGATATCATGTAACGATCGATCCTGGCAGCTACAGGCTGCAGGCGCTTGTTAATAAATTCATAAAACTCCAGGGTTTTTCTTAGCAAATCCACCTCGCTCCCGTAATTACCCACGTTGCCTTCCTTGTATTCATGATAGAGGAAAAGCAGTTTCTCCAGATAGGTCCTATCCGACATCTGTCCCAAAAGATCCGCAGCATTCAGCATTCGACCCAGAAGTTCAACTGTGGGAGAAGGAAACTGGATAGAGGAGATGGGCACAGCCAAGTCAGTGCTCTTGATCATAGAGCAGCCTTCGGCAACTTGCTGTCTGGAAAGGCCATGTTCAAAGCCGTGGCGTCTTAAAAAATCAGCGCTTCTTTCAACATGATAAAGGCTATATTTAGCTCCTGTACCTTCTGTGTCAGTTTTCTCCTGTATATAGCCCGCATCGTGAAAAAGCGCAGCAATAAGAGCGGTTATTATCTGGTCTTCTTTGAAAGGTTCATTCTCAAGAAGAGCACCGTGGATCAGTCTTGCCATGGCCAGGAAAGCGTCAGTGGTGTGCCTCAAGTCATGGTAGTAGGTATTGCATGCCCGGTACGCAGCATGCCTGCCTTCAAAAACACTGACAATCATGTTGAAAGCTGATCTAACCGGCAGGAGATTGAAGTCAGGAGAAATTAGAGTCAGAATGATCTCAACTTCTTCCAAAACGGCATTTGGCGAGTAGATATCAACCAGATCATTCAGTTTTACATGCCGCATGAGCTTTCCCCTTTGAGGGTGCCTCAATCCCTGCACTTTTGAGCTGCCCTGAAAACACCCGACTTGTTTGGCAGCACTCGATTAACGCACAGCACAACTTTGCTCTCGAGGTGCTTTTCGCAGCCTCGGAACAGGCTTTGATCCAGAATATGGCATTAAAAGGGGAAGCGTTCTGCGTTCTTGAGAGACCATGAAAAAATGTTTTTTGTCTCAGATAAATCTCATTTTAGCAAATATTAATGCCAAAGGTCAACATCATAAGCTGGGCACCTGGCTCCGGGAGCCCAATTCAGATAAGAGAGCTCCTGGTTACCGGAAGGTACCCAGTTGGCAGCTAGAGATTTTGACTTTTAATGCCTCACATGCCGAGGAGACCTCCATTTTTCGAAGGCCAAACTTTTCCGCAATCCCCCATGCAGCCTCGCAAGGGAGCTTTTCTTCAACCAGTGACTCCCGGATAGCCTGTTCGACGTCCTGGGGAACATAATCAGCCGATTTGACAATCATTTTTTTGGGGCCGTATCCGAAAAGTCCAAGCTGGCACTTCATTACCTTCACCTCCAGGGCATCGATTGTAAAACCCACTTCCTCAGGGGGAACCCTCAACTTTTCCACTATCTGAAATGCAACCGCACAGGGTATCTCCCCGTTTGTAGCATGACTCCTGACTGCCTCTGCTATCTGCTCATCTATTTTACGCTCCGCAGGGTGCTTCTGTCCGTAATGACCTTTGTCCTTATGAGTCATATGCGCCACCTCCTTACAAATTTAAGTCCTAAATCGTACGTTTCAAATTTTCACTACACTTTCTTTCTTATATAATAGCGCTTTGAATGCTTGCAACCAGACTTATCCTCAGCAGTTTTGCTCTTGTTACTCAATTTCTATAGGAGTTTGTTCGCCTTCCGATCACAAACACACTATCCACACTACCCCTTTAAGTTTTGGCGGGATTTGGGTTGACCACATATTCTGCCTCCGATATGCTAACTCGGTGATGTCCTAATGGGGCCTGCCGGGCATTTTCACCCGAAAGGCCTCAATGTATGGCAATTCTGACAAAGTCCCACCCATAGCACTGCAAAGGAGGGTTCAAACATGGATCGAAAGGAACTGATGGACATATTTAACAAGCAACCCCGAATCGGCGCCCTAGGCACGTCGAACAAGCTTGGAGATGTAAACGTAGCAGTGTTTGGGTCTCCCAGAATGGTGGATGAAAATACCGTGGTTATGGGCATTGGGGAAAACCGGTCTTTCAGGAATCTTCAGCGGAATCCGAAGGCGGTATTTATTGTCATGGAGCCGGGTAGTACACCGGCAGAATGGAAAGGGGCTCGAATCTATCTTGAGGCTGTAGACATGGAAACCACCGGCCCCTTTTACGAGGATATAAAGCGCAACATCGCTAAAGTTGCAGGCCAGCAGGCTGCCGAGGCGATCCACGCAGCCATACGGTTCAAGATTACCGAAGTGAGGCCGATAATAGACAGGGTTTGAGGGGACTGAAGGGCCTGGGCTTGGATTCTTCTCTAAAAGGAGCGTTCTCAGTCGCTCTTATAGTGCCTCAGAATTCCCTCCAGCACACCCCCGGCTATTGCAAGGGACTTCTCTGAGATCGTGAAGCAAAACTCTCTCTGGCCCCGTGGGTCAATGTCTCCTATCTTTAGCCCTTTTGTGACTGAAATGCCGGGGCGAATGAGCCCTCTTATTACCCCCGATATTGTTGCCCTCACGATACTCCCTCCCACTGTTCCTATTTTTTCCCCCTTTTGCACAAATTCGCCAATCTCGAACAGTGGTTCCCAGCGCCCATCGGCCGGGGACTTGAGCACTCTTTCCACAGTTACTCCACTAACCGGCCCGGGTACACCTGTATCCGGCTCGGCAGAGCCGGTGCTCAGCAAACGGCCAAGGTTGTGCCCTCGATTGGTTTCCACAATAAAGTGAGCATCCTTTCCTGCTTCAAAACCTGGTCCTAAAGCGATCACGAGAGGAGCGTCTCCCAGGGCGGTACCAAGATTTTTCTTGGCCAGAATGGCATCAACTACGACATGTGGTTTCACGCTGTGTCTCGACTCAGCCAGTGGATCGACAATAACGGGAATCTCTCCTCGCTCCCAAACCTTGGTAGTATCGGCAGCATCTTTTACCAGCAGTGCCCTGACCCCTTGTACCTCGGCCTTCCCATCATAGATTGCCTCGCAAAACGAGACTTTCCTTCGTACGGCCATGGGTTGAGCAGCTTCCACGACAAGAACCCTGAAACCACACTGGAAGAGCCTCCAGGCAACCCCAGAAGCCAGATCTCCTCCTCCCCTAATTAACACCTTAATAGCGGACGTTTTCAGGCTGACCATGTGCTATAACCTCCCTTTTGTCCCACGCCAGACCCCTGCACCTTTGGCAAGAACACGGACTGCGGGTACACCAGCCAATTGAAAGCTGCAAATGCCTTGGGCACAAAAAGATCTTATTTTTTTTCTTTCACTTCCCCACTCGCACAAAGGGTTGTTTCAGACAGTACGCTTTTTGCTTCTTTTGAAGCATTGCTCAGGGTATATTCGATGCCTTCTTTTATGAGCTGTTTTGTCTTACCGATGAGAACTGGATTGGTTGCATACACCATCGTGGTTTCAATCGCGTGGTCGATTCCGTAGGCAATGGCTTTCTTTACATCTTTTCGGATGGAAATAGTTAAAATCCCAACAACGATCAGGAATATTAGGCCCCACGTTCCCGCCCTTACTGCCTCTTGCACAAAGAGTCTTCCAAGGCTAACCTCTTTTTCAGACATCTTATCCCTCCTCGTATAATATGTTTGTGTTCCCTAAAACGGTTCGATAAACCCTCAAGGGCGCCAGCTTACAAAACAATCATAATGTGGGGAAACTTATCTCGCCGGCTGTGAACTGACTTACCAGGCTGACCTGCAGGTGTCTCTAGCCTATGTTTATAAGCTCATAGCTTCGAGACCCGAGCCCAATTTTTTCTGCATATTCTAGCTGAATCGCCCAATCCACGTTTGGATAAAGCGCTCTGAACTTATCCTGTCCGGGAGGTGTTTCACCCCGAAGGCGTGACCCTTTGAGAGAGTTCTGAGCGTTCACCATGTCTACAGAAGCCTGATCAATTGCCACCGGGTCCGTTGATGCCATGATGCCCACGTCCTGCACGATAGGGGCATCGTTATAATCGTAGCAGTCACATGCTGGAGAAATTTGTGTCAGAAAGTTAAAAAGTGCTGCCCTGCGTTTTTTTCCTTTTAAGACTGCGAAGGTGTATTCCACCATTTTTTTCTGGAAAAGGGCAATATCAGCACTCCACTGAATCTGTATCGCACCATTTGGGCAAACCAGTATACATTCACCGCATCCGATGCACCTTCTTGAATCAATCATCGCCTTCTTATCCTTGAGGCTTATTGCCCTCTGGGAGCAGTGCTCGACGCAATCACCGCAGCCCACACATTTTTTCCTCTTGACTTTTGGAGAAAGATCAGAATGCTGGGCCATCTTACCTCGCCTTGAAGCACAGCCCATGCCGAGATTCTTGATAGTGCCTCCAAAGCCGGAAAGCTCATGGCCCTTGAAGTGGGCAACACTTATGATAGCATCTGACTCTACTATCTCCTTTCCAAGGTAGGCTGTTTTGAAGATCTCCTGATTAATCTCCACGCCAGCAGAAGAGGCTCCTCTTAGGCCGTCTGCAATAATGAGGGGCGCATTTACAACTGAGTAGGCAAAGCCATTTTCCACTGCTGTACTGATGTGAGAAACGCTATCCGCCCTGCTGCCTCCATAAAGCGTGTTGCAATCCGTCAAGAAAGGCTTGCCTCCCAGGGACCTTACCTTTTCCGCTATTTGCCGAATGAAATTTGGTCTTATGTAGGCGGTATTCCCTTTCTCGCCGAAATGAAGTTTAATTGCAACCAGTCCGCGTTCAGGGATAATCTGATTCAGCCCTATCATATCGGCAAGCCTGACCACCTTATTAAGCAAACTCTCCCTTGAGGAAGCTCGCACCTCTGCAAAATAGACCTTGCTTGATGCCATGATCACTCCCTTCTTCTATTTCCTGCCTGGACCAGCCTCAAGAGCCTCATATATATGAGCCGGTCAAGAGCCTTGTTCTTGCTTGATGCTGCTGTGAATCTTAAACTTTGAAACTTCACCTGTCAATAAGTGCAAAAAAGCTCATTTTTCCATTGACAAACAAAACGTGCATTGATTATTAACATAGTGAAATTCCAGGTTTTAATTCGCCAAAGGTGGACGAGGGTCTAATTCCCCGCCCCCGGGGCGTTAGGGCAGTTACCGATTGATACCCCGCTGCTTGCAGCGGGGAGGTTCACCACGCTAGGTAGCGCTTGGTGTTTTTGCTAACTTTACCCAAGCACAGGGTTTCTCACTTTGAAAGAGAAGGGTAAGATGAAAAAAGCAATAATTTTTTTTCTCATCCTACTTGGCTTTGGCATCACGGATGCTTCACTTGTTGGCCACGCTGAAGAAGCTAAGAAAATACTCAGCATTGAAGCCTTTGATATGCTCAACACAGTCCCTGACACATATCTTATCGATGTCAGAACAAGGGCTGAATACCAGTTTGTAGGCCACCCTTACAACGCATATCTTTTCCCTTACCAATTTTTCACAAGCCAGTTTGTCCAGAAAGAGGAGGGGGCCGGATACCAGTTGAGCCAAAAAAACAAGGATTTTGTTGAAGAAATCGCCAAGGTATTCAAAAAAACAGATAATCTACTCATCCTCAGCAGGGATGGAACAAGAAGTGCTCTTGCCGTCAAGGACCTCCTGGCCGCTGGATTCAAGAAGGTTTTTGATGTGGAAGACGGATTTGAAGGACCTCCTTTTCCAACTTTCAAAGATACTAATCGCCACAAGTTTTACAGGCAGCTGGCCAAGAGGAACAAGATTTATGGCTTTGAACATCGCCGGCATTATGGCTGGCAGTGGTGGGGACTGCCTTGGACATATGAAATCGATCCGAAATATATTTATCCCCCGGACTTAGGGACACCTAAGAAGAAGTAAGGGTCCGGGATTGGTGCTCGTGGAGGATATTAATGGAGTCTGAGGACCTAATCAAATTAATGGAAGAGGTAGATGCCAAAGGAATTCCTTGGGAAAAAGTCGAAGAGGAGATCAAAGTCTCCCACGATCTTCTCAAGCTGTATTCCAACTCAGGGCCGGTTCCGGTTACCATTATCAACAACCTGAAGAAGTTCTTGGAGGCTCACTCTAGCTAATTTCCATCCATAATGGCTTTAATGCATTTCTGAATTGGAGATTCATTAGTCTATGAAGCCAATGAGCGGATGGCCACTAGTTCGGAGGCATGCTTTTTTAGGGCTCTCCCACGATCTTTAACATGGAAAGGCTCAGCAGTGTTTTACCATCAACAATCTCTCCCTTCTTGACCATTTCCCAAACCTCGCTGAGCCTCATTTTCTCTACCGAGGAAATCTCCCTCTGATCAAAGCCCTGTCCTGCCTGTTGTAAGATTTTGGCCGAGTACACGTGAATCAGCTCGCTTGAGTAGCCAATGGCCGGCGCATATGTGCAAACTAGATCCAGCTTTTCTGCCTTGTACCCGGTTTCTTCCATTAGTTCCCTGGCAGCACACTCTTCCGCCGTTTCTCCGGGATCCACCTTACCCGCAGGTATTTCCAGGGTTTGGCGCTCAAGTGCGTAGCGGTACTGCCGAACCATAAGGATTTCATCTTCTGATAGGAAAGGAATGACGGCCGCTGCCTCGGGGTGAATAATCTTTATTCTTTCTCCTCGCTTACCGTTTCGGAGGATCACCTCGTCAAGGTTGACCGAAACATTGTGGCTATTCAATGCGGCGATAGTGCGTATTTTCTTTTCCATAGGAGCACATAACCCTCCGGCCTGTTTTCGCTTCAAGTTCCCTTATCATATCATCGCAGGCACTGACCCTAAAACGATCGTGGGCTGCTATGAGAAACTCTTTGCCCTGCCCCGTCTCCACTTTGAAGAGGATTGAGGAATCTCCTGGATATCTAAAAAAAATTTCCCTTATTTCTTCCAGCAAATCTTTTGAAACAATTTCCTCCGGTATGCTTAATGCCACAGTCTTGATAGCGTTTAGCTTTACTTTTTCAAGTGGAGTTATTTCCTGGGAAATGATTTTTGCAATGTTATCGTCAATCTCAGCTGTTCCCGTTACAAGCAGGGGCTGATCTCCTTTTAGAAAAGGGGAATAGACATTGAAAACATCTGGAAACATAATAATTTCTGTGGAGCCGGTTTGGTCTTCAAGGGCAAACACCGCCATTTTCTCACCCCGCTTAGTCCTTTTTATTTTCAGGTTTTCGATAACTCCTGCCACCCTTACAGTTGATTTATCTGCTAAACCCGTCAAGTTTTGAATCGAGCAGGTCGTAAAGCGTTCCACCTCTTCTTTGAAACGATCCAGAGGATGTCCGGTTATATAAAAGCCCAAGGACTCTTTCTCTCTTCTTAGTTTCTCTGCTTCATCCCATTCTTCGACCTCAGGAAATTCAAGAAAACCATTGGAGCTTGACCCCTCACTGTTTGAAAGAGCAAACATATTCAATTGATTTGGGTCCTGATTTGTTCCGCAAAACCTGAGCACCTCGTCAAGCGAGGCGAAAAGCCTGGCCCTCGCCACATTGGTGAAATCAAATGCTCCGCATTGAATAAGGCTCTCAAGTACCCTGCGATTCACTTTGGAGCCATCAACCCTATTGCAAAAATCAACCAGATCCAGGAACGGCCCGCCATTGTTTCTTTCAGCAATAAGGGATTCCACTGCCTTCAAGCCCACATT
>Ga0190359_1001796_pt1 | contig 13228 bp, 16 predicted proteins | sample 48721823_MG_FD_161269 | JGI IMG/M metagenome (GOLD analysis project Ga0190359, IMG submission 161269) | Hydrothermal vent microbial mat bacterial communities from Southern Trench, Guaymas Basin, Mexico - 4872-18-2-3_MG | ecosystem: Environmental > Aquatic > Marine > Hydrothermal vents >...
TAATGGATAAAGATTATCTTATAGATCCTTATTTTAATCGATATTATGTTGATAATAAAGAAGAACCTTTATCTTTCGCAGTTTTATTGAAATTAATAAAACAAGATTGTAATAATATAAAAAGTAAATATGGAAAAAGTCAAAAAAACATAAAACAGGGTTCTGTTTATCAAAAAATGGCTCCTCAACAATTTGAAAAATCAGTCCTTGAATCTTGGAAAGCTAATCAAAATTATGACAAGATTATGACAAAAACTTATAATAGCTTAAATCCTCTTTATTTATTAAATAATGTAATTCAAAAAACTAGAGTTGTTATTAAAGTAAATGGAAAAAAATATTTGGAGTTTTTTTAAATGATTACTTTTATAACAGCTTTTCGAAAATTCAAGCCACCATTTGATAAGATTCAGTTTTCAGCGATCTATTCATGGAAAGCTAATAATATAAAAGTCATCGCGCCTCTTAATGAAGTTGGATTAAAAGAAAAACTTAAAAATCAAGATAATATTACTTTAATAGAAGGAGTTAAAAGAGCTCGAGAATTAGGATTTAATAATCAATCTCCTATAATAAAAGATTTAATAGATAAGGCTCTTTGTTATATAGATACTATATTGGTAGCTTATATTAATTCTGATATTATAATTTCTGAAAATTTTTCTCATATTATCCAAAAAATAATAGATAAATATGGTTATGATTTTTATGCCGTAGGTTCTCGATTAAACATTGAGTTAAAAGAATGTATAAATTCTTCAGAAGAATATAAAAAAGTATTTACTCAAGAAAAAGAAAACTATGATGAATCTACATCAAGCGATATTTTTATAACCTCAAAATTTAATTGGCGTAAAATTATTTATGAAATGCCCGAATACATTCTTGGTCGCTGGGGATGGGATAATTATCTTCATATGAGGGGAGAAATTCTTAACTTAAAAAAATATAATTGTTCAGAAATTTTACCTATTTTACACTGTAAACATAATTTTAGACATATTTTTTTACAGGAAAAAGCCTGGGAAAGAGAAGCTCCAAGTACTCTATATAACATGGCCCTATGGGAAAGAACTCGAAGTATTTATGGAACGACAAGAATTAGTAAATGGCCTAAAATGAAAGTTTAATGGGGGAATTATGAATAAAATTGATGAAGTAAAAAATTATTGGGATAACAGACCGTGTAATGTTCGCCATTCAAAAGAAACTCCAGGTACAGAATTATTTTATAATCAAGTGGAAGCAAAAAAATACTTTGTAGAATCTCATATACCTGTATTTGCAGATTTTAGTAAATGGAAAGGAAAAAAGGTTTTAGAGATAGGATGCGGACTTGGGACTGAAACAATAAATTTTGCTCGTGCTGGAGCTGAAGTTACTGCTATAGAATTATCAACCGGTTCTTTAGATTTAGCAAAAATGAGAGCAAAAATTTTTGGGCTGCAGGATAAAATAAAATTTTTTCAAGGTAATGCGGAAGAATTAAATACTTTTATTAATTTTGAACAGTTTGATTTAATCTGGTCATTTGGAGTTATCCATCATAGCCCCAACCCGGAGAAAATAATACAACAGATAAGATATTTCATGAATTCTCAGACTGAATTACGGATAATGCTCTACTATAAATATAGTTGGAAAGTTTTCTGGATATTAATGAAATATGGAAAGGGTAAATTTTGGAAATTAAAGAAATTAATTGCTCAATATTCAGAAGCTCAAATAGGGTGTCCGGTAACACATGTTTATTCAAAGTCTGATGTGAAGAAATTATTGAAAGGGTTTAAAATTAAAGAAATTCATATAAAACATATATTTTCTTGGAAAATTCCGGAATATAAGAGTAATGTATATAAAAAGGTTTGGTATTTTAAGTGGCTTCCAAAAAAGATTTTTAACTGGTTAGAAAAGAGATTTGGCTGGCATCTGTGTGTTAAGGCAGTTTTGCAATAATCTTTTAATAATGAACATTTATTTTAAGAACATTTATTGAAAGGATATGTCTTATGTATTCAAAGATATCTGATCCAATTACTGTAATAGGTGAAACTCTTAAAATGGGTGCTTTATCAAGAGAAGAAGTGAAAGAACATTTGGAAATGCTTGAAAATCCTGAAACAGCAAAAGAAGTTAGTATAGCCCTTTTAAAAATGAAAAAAGGATCAACAGTTGAGGCCGCTACTTCAAGCAAAGTGATTCAGACAATTATTCTTGCTCTTATGACTTATTTAGGTTCTGTATTTGCTGATCCCGGTGTTAAGAAAGATTTTGCTCTTATGTTAAAGAAACATCCTGTGACAATGGAAGAAATAAATACTTTTAAAGAACAAATCCCAGATATACAGAAAAAATTAGATGAATTGAATAAAGTTCTTAAAGACAGATCAGGGATGGATAAACCTGGATTTTCATCCATTGTGATAGGTGATAAAAAATTGATAGCGAAGAATGAACATGAACATAGAGTCTTGGAGGCTATGAGAAACCTTGTAAATGAATTAAAAAAAAGTAAGGCAAAAAAGATTATAACTGATGAAACCTATAAAAATAAAATCCAGGCTTTAGTTGATGCCTTTGAAAGTGGAAGTAAACGACCCATTTCTTTTGCCTAATTAATGGTCCATATAGTGGTTTGATCATTATCATTGGTAAAATTTATTCTGGGATAATTATTTAAAAACGTATTTATAGCATCGATATATTCAAATTTAAGGGAGTTATTTAAGATTAAATAACCTCCCTTTCTTATTTTAGGAAGAGCTGTTTTTATACAAGAAGCCCGGGCTCTTCCATTAATCAGTACTAAATCGAAACTAGTGAAATTTTTTATATAAAAAACGTAATTTTTAAAATTGTGATATAAATATTTTTTATCCGTAGTTCCAAAACTTTCATGGCTATATGGAAATGAAAAAAAACACTCTTCTGGTGGAATGTATTCATATCTGAAAAATGCCCGAACTATTGTCATTTTTTTGAAATGGTTTAATTGATCTAATACTCTTTCATATAATTTTTTCTCATGTTCGACAGATATCAGTGTTTTAACAAATTTTGAAAAAAATAATGTAGATGTACCGGACCCATATTCAAATATTTTCATATCGGGTTGGATATTTTGTTGTAACCAATCTATTGCTCCATTAACCAATGGGGGTAAAGGGTTTTTCCATTCCATTTGGGACTCCTTTAAATTTTACTGTGTTTTCTGTTCTTGTTTCAATATGAGATAAGATTGTTTTATATTAGGATTATAATTAAGAGTTCTTTTCATATATTTTTTACCAATGCTGTCTTTTATAAAATGATATCTATTAATTTAGCAATTATCTAAAACGGCATTTCCAATAAATTTCTGTTATGGGTTCAAACTGTTTTCCTTAAATCTATGAAAAACTACCTGGGAAGCTATTGACATGATTCTCTCCGTAAAAGAAAAATGGAAACATGAAACAGAAAAAATAACTATGTCCGTTCATAGAGGACAGAGAATGCATGTCTCATGTATCATAGCTGAATTCCAAGATTCTGAAACTCCTGAATTTGACTCCTGACTCTATTTTCAGTCCACAGGTCAGAAAATCATTCTTGACCTGTCTATAAAGTTTCATAAACATTTTCAATACTGGTTGAAAAGGTTGAAACGGGCTTATGAGATTAACCGTGTCAGTTTCAGGACAGTGCTGCCTTTTTATACCAGTCAGAAGTGTCCAGTTTATGGTCATGTCGACAGGAGAAATCGTTCGGGAACGGTATTTCGATGTCAGAGCTGTGACCATACTGACAATGCAGATGTTGCAGGAGGTCGGAACATACTGGGACGGTTTCTTATGGGCCCTTACAGATCCCGTTACCAATCTTATACGATTATGTGAGCTTTTCATAGTTTTCAAGGAATGGTTCTCTAAATTTTCGCTATTTTTTTGATTCTTTTGGTGTTAAAATAAGATAACCTTGTTGTTTATAAATTTTTAAAATATTATGAGTATTTTCAAGGATTTCAGAAACGAAAGTCATATTTCCAGTATTTAATTTATTTCGTTCTGACCAATTACCCATTTCGAATGGGCCCTCTTCATATATCCATACATCATCAATTAAAATCACGTCTTGATGCAATGGCCTCATTATATCAATTATATTTAGTTCAGTTTCTAATGGTAATGCATCAGAACCGTATTTATCAAGAGATATTTGATATCTATTAGAAGCTATTCCGAAATCGGCTTCTGGAAAATGAGCATCTAAGAAAAATAAATATGGATCATTTTCATTTATTTCTGAAAAAATTTCAGGTAAAGCATGTTTTGAAAAATTATTAATAATTTTTAAACGAGGATCAATAAATTTTTTAATAGCCTTATTATATAGTTTAGTATCATATTCGATAGAGTATAATTTTTTAAAAGAAAATTTTAAAGCATAAGAAAGGGAATCTCCTATACCCGTTCCGGTTTCAATATATCCTTGAATATTGAATTTATTAATCATTTCTTGAACATTAAAGGCTTGTAAATGACCCATTATTTCTCCCGTTTAATAAATTTTGATATAATTCGTACCCTATTTTTGTTTCAGTTATTTTATTATTGAAAAATTTTTCCTGTATTTTCTGTTTTATCAGAAATCTTTCATAATTACACTGATCTACATATGAGGCCTTTACTTTATCTTTTTTTGCCAATTCTACTGCATCATATGTTTTAGCATTTGCTTTATAGCATTGCTTGTATTCTTTTGAATTAATTATTTTTTTGAATAAAGTATTCCCTATTTGATTCTTTATATAATCCCAACAGGTTCTGAAATTAAGTTCTTTTTGAATATTTGTACTATCTTTTAAATATTTTATATGAAGTATTGCAAGATAATCAAAAGCATAAGATTCATCAACTAAAATATTAATCATAATATATAATTCCAGTCAGGATCAAAAATTCCTTCTACATATTTAAAAAAATTAGGATCTGGTTTTCTAGAATAAACTGTTACATTTTTAATGCCCATTTTTGTCATTAAATAACACCATACTGTGTCTACTGTATGTATTTCAGAGGCCCTTTCTATAATCCCTATCCAATCAAATATATTATCAAATTCGAAATAATTCATATAGACACATTTATTATTATTGAGAAAAATGCCCCGATTATTATTTAAATGAGCATAATCCTTTGAGCCAAAATTATTGTTAATAAGTATGTATGGTTCTTTTACATCTAAATAGTTTTCCAAGTATTTTTCTCGTTCTCTGTTTCTTTTGAAATCAAAATAATCTGTCCAATCGTGATAATCCATTTTACAGAATTTATATTTTGCCTGTAATATAGGCAGATCTTTTATTACAGAGTCCGCAGATTGGAGAGGGAGAAATAGTAAATTTTCATTTTTTATTATTTCTTTAGTTTTGGTGATATAAATGTGTTTATAGGGAAAATTACTTTCTTGGCTTATGTATTCTATTTTTTCGTTAATTAAATAATCTGATATATAAGCATATTCTTTAATAACCGGCCAAATTATTTGATTAACTATATTTTTTTGTAATATAGTTTTGGCTATTTTTTGAGAGAAAAATATATCACCTAACCCTGCAGGCTGTTTTATTATACCAATTCTGTTCATTTCGCAATTATATTTTTATCATCTATATAATTAATATTTAAATCCTTTAAAAGATTTATTATTTCATTTAGTGTCTTAATAGTTTTTTTATATTCTCGAATATCATCAATCATAATAATATGATTTTTAAGATGGTGCCCCCTGATAGCTTTTAATTCATCAATAATTGGAGTTTTTCTTAGTTCCTCTGGTATTATTTGTTGAATAGGATCACGTTTCATATAATGAGCGTCTAGCCAGAATGTAATTGGTTTATTGATGTTTTTAATTAATTCAGGTAAAACTCTGGTTGAATTACCGTTTATAATAATTACTTCATTATTTTCTTGAAATTTATTTTTAGCATCATTATAATATGGATTTATTAGTTCTATAGAATAAATTTTTTTATAGCCCCTATTAAGGGCCCATTTAATTCCATTTCCTAAATAAGTTCCTGTCTCAATAAAAATCTCTGTGAGTGGGATATCTATATTAGGTATTAAGGGCATTACTCTAAATCCCCTATTTTATTAATATTTCCAATTTTTTTATAAGGACATATTTCTATTATTTTATTTATCATGTTTAATCTTTTATAATAAGATTCTTTGTTTTTTATAGAATCTTTATTGGTTATTGAGTCTATTGTTATATTATGAGTATATTCTAAATTTTTTATACATTTTATTTTATTTCCATTTTTTATCCAAGAATAATTAAAAATTATAACATCATGAGAACCATAGTCAAATTGAAATTCATTTAAAATACTCTCGGAATTTTTAATATAATTATTTTTATTGAAAAAGAAATTACCAGTATTTAAGAAAGCCGGACCGGAACCGGTTCTATTCACATATGCTAAATCATCAAAATTTTTAATAATAAAATTTGAAAATTGTTTATAATTAAATCTCGGTTTTGCAAAATCTGGGCAATAAAGTATATTTTTTTCCCATTTATTTTCTTGAAAGAGTATATATATATATGTCTGATCTATGAAATTATCAGAATCACAGAGAATTACCCATTCTTGAGAACAATTTTTAACTGTTCTCAATTTATTTCTAAATGGCCCTAAATTTTCTTTGTTCTCGATAAATTTTACTTTGGGTTTATTTATAATATAATTTTTTAAATTTTCAACTATCTCTTTGTTGGAATTGTCATCACAAATTAAAATCTCTTTAATTTGTTTGTTTTTTTGATGATGATTTATTAAATTTATAATATTAGTTGAACGATTAAAATTAGGAATGGCAAAACTAATCATTATAATTCCCTTATCCAAATAAGATATTGTCTCATGAATTTTTTTCTGACTTTTCCATTCTCATTAAATACTTCTATTTCTGTATCTTTATCAAATTCTTTTTTAGAGATTTCAACAAACCAGATATTTCCTTGGCGATCTTTTACTTTTCCATTATACTTTTTTTGTTGTTCTCGATAACATGTAATACTGTTTTTACCTAAATAACAAGGCATTTTACAAATCCTTTAAAAATTTGTCGAATATAATGTCTTCAATAATGTTATATTTTAATGCTCTTTCAAAATTATCCCGCATAAATTCTGTCATAGAAAGATATAAATCAATAGATAATTCTGAAGGATCAAAATCATCTTTTAAAGTAATGATTCCATCCATATTAAAATAATCACTCACATCAGGTGCCCCGTGGTAGACTGGAATAGTTCCCGTAACGAAACAATCTAATATTTTTTCAGTCCAATAAGTTTCATATTGATCATTTTCAATAGTGACTGAAAACATATAATCACATAGGGCCTCTTCTTTTCTATCCATGGTTTTTAATCCGCGCCCATAAATATCTACTTTATCTCGGAGTTTATTAACCCAATTTAATCTAAAATCATGTCCGGGACCCATGCGCTTATTAGAACTGATTAATGAAACAGTTTTTGATTTTGGGTATATTTTAGGTTCTTGTATCCAATAACCATGAGGTGGTAAATAGATGAAATTGTCAGCTAAATCATAAATCTCTTTATAATGTGTGAAAATATAATCATATGATTCAGAGATTTCTTTGTAATGGGTTTTAACAGCTTCTATAACGTCCGGGATTATTATTCGGGACTCTATTATCCATCCATATTTATGAGGGCAAACTGTATCTATATTAGGTTCTATAGCTCTGTCTACAAAGAATGTGATATCTTGAAGTTTGTTTTTATTCCATATAAAATATGAGGGCTTTTTCCATAAAGTTGAGGAAGAGGCATGCTGAAAGTCACCACCAAATAATCCGATGTTTAACATAATAATTCATCTAATTTTTTACAATAATATTCATATAAATTTTGTTCATTATTTTCATGAACATATAATTTGAGAATATTATAACTTAGTTTTTGTAAATTATATAAGTTATGCGTGTCTATTTTTTTGAAAATCATATCAATACCACAGTTTGGAAAATCTGCTTCGACATTACCGTAAGAGTTCGAATTAATTACTTTAAATCCGAATCTGTCTAAAACGTATGTGAGTGAAGTTTCAGTCCACCCGTTTATATGATATGCCCATTTAGCTTCATGTGAACCAAATATCATACGGATAAATTTGAACTGCTTTTCGACATTTGGTGAATTTATAAAACCCTGGCAAAGAGTTTTAATATCAGGAATATCAATTCTTAAGATTCCGCCCAACATTAATGCTTGAGTCCATTTAACTAATAATGCAAGGGATTCTATATAATTAAAATGTTCAAAAACATGATGAGATCGTATTTCTATACAAGGTTTATATTTTAAAGAAACTAAATCTGAATATAAATCTGCTTTTACAGAGATAATTGTGTGTTCGGGTTGAGGAAAATCAATATTACAATAACCTTGTAAATATTTTGTTCCACATCCTAAATGATATTTCCGGGTTATTGGCTCTGATATTTCGGGAATTTCAGTTTTTATCTCAGGGGTATTAGAATCAGACCATTGATATTCAAATTCTTGATGACATGAAATAGGATTCATGCCTAAAATAGGGTCGAGGTTAATTCTTTCGCCATTTAAATATTTTTCATTAAGACTTTCTGCAGTAATCGTACCACATTTATTAGCAGGATAGTGACCCACTTTATTTATGGGGTTATTTACTACAATAGATTTTTCAAAACAGGCCATTAAAGGTCTGAAAGGCATTGTTTTTACGAGCCGGTCTTCAAAATTATTGGGATGTGTATATTGAGCATTATAAATAGTAGGAGCAATATCTTTGGTCCTTATTATATGACCATCTACAGATGCAGGATAACCCCAATCCCCTTTTAGTCCAAACCAATGCCACTTATAATTTTTTATGAACTGAGGAGGGGGAGAATCCATTTTTGCAGGATAACAGTATTTTATTCCCGGGTAAAGTCTTAATGAGAGTGTTATAATATCATCATTTTCTTTGAACTCTTTAAATTCAGAACAGTTTAATGAAAAAGGCTCTTTAAAAACCTGATCATCTACAAAAAATACGGAATAAGGTTTTTCTAAATCAAATATGTTAATTAAATCATTCCGAAAATTATTTTCTTGTTTAAAATTAATATTGGTATGTTCAGATATTAATTTTAAATATCCTTTTTTAAATTCAGATGTTGATGCTGTCCATAATATATTAATGATGTGATCAGACCACTCTTTCCAGAGTAATTTAATACTTCTTAAGAGAAGGTCTAATTGGCAAGCCCTGTCTTTACTGAAAATTATTATATTAAGCATTAAATATTCTCCAGAAATTTATAAGGCTCTGAATTTCTTAATTTACTTTCAGCTGCTTTTTGTTCCTGAAATTTCTTTTTTTCATCATTAAAAGGAGTTTCCTGATTATACACATAAAGTATCTCAGGAATAAATTTCACTCTATGATATCCGGCCATTTCTAATAATGGGAACATTATGGCCAAGTCACCGGCAACTGTATAATAATAATCTCCATCTCTAAGACTCTCATCTTTTAAATGCTTCCAGAGTTTATATTTACAGGTTCTGAGATGACTTCCTCTCCATCGAACTCTTCTGATACCTCTTTTAAAATCATCCTCAGAATAAGCAAAATTATTTGTTTGTTTAAGTGTTGGATAAGGTTCCCAGCTTCCATGGGTTAATACTAAGTCTGGATTTTCTTCATAATATGTTTTAACCGTATGAAGTACAGATGAGTTATGCAACCAGTCATCACCATCTATCATAATAAGGACATCATTATTTTCAGGTTCAAGTAATGATACGGCTTTTATAAAATTTGCTATATTATATAAGGGTTTTTCATTTTGAATAATGCTCATTTTATCATTTTGGAATTTAAGGGCCCTTTCATATGTCTTATCACCAACAGGATCCAGAATTACCTGGGCTTTCCAATTAGGGTAATCCTGAATAATTATGGAATTCAAACATTTTTCAATGTATTCTTCAGCAGGTCCTGCTACAACCATTATTTTAAAATTAATATTATTTGATGAATTATATTTCGTACCTCCCTTTTTTTGAGCTACTATTTCAAAGGACCATTCTTTATAGGTATCAGGATCATATCGGGCTTCATGTACTATTTCTATCTGTTCTGTTTTTAATAAGATTTCTTTCAATTTATTAATTGAAAAATGATGTTTGTGAGCGGAATTACATCGAGGATCATTTAATTTATAATAATATTCTTCATCTGCTTGATAGAGTATTAAATAACCACCTTTTTTTAGGATCCTTAACCATTCTCGTAATGTGGCTTCTGTATCTTCTATTTCTTCTAGCAGGTGACTGGAATAGACATAATCAAAGTGTTCATCAGGAAAGCAGGGCATGAGACGTGCATCTATTTTCATATCTGCATAGGGACTGAGTAAATCAATAGCAATAGCTTCAGGTTTTATTTTTATATTACCGCAGCCTAAATCAACTCCTTGCCCCTTACAATATCGTAATAATCGGTTACGACAATGATTAGTTTCTCCTCTTAACTTATTTTGATTCAATATTTTTTTCCTCTCTTATACTTAATTCATAAAGAATCTTATTAAATTGATTTTGTTTATTTCTTTAAAGATTCCAATAAGTTATTGATTACTTGGTTTAATTTTACAGTATCTGAAATTAGATTGCTATTTTTGACATTTTCAAATTGAAAAATAATACCATTTCTGGATTTCGAGAAAAGAATAATTGTGTTATCAGGTATTGCTTTTTTAACTACTGTATTTGCTTCGTTCTAAAAAACTCAGGATTTTTTAAAGTGCTTAAAATATTTAAAGTTTTAAATGAATTCATTATATGTTTTTTGATCGAGTTTTTTAGCAAACATTTTTATCTTTCTTCTTTTCTATAAAATGGTGGAATAGATACCCAATCTTTAATACCTTGAGTGACGAGACCGTCTACATCAACTTGCATACCTCCCTTTATTTGAACTATTGGTTTAAATCGGTCACATATTCTTTTTATAAATCTAAAGTCATGTTCAGGTTCATGGCGCCAGGGTTCAGCTAGAGCCCATTCTCTTTTGATTATAAAACATGGTGTTCCGACATGACATATAACAGGAAATTGATTTAACCCTATTTCAGGAACAAGGACAATAGTATTTGGGTCCCCGTCTCGATACATTCGGGATTGTTGACAGGACATTTGAATTACTGTTATATAATTGTCATGAGTTCCTGATATAAGAGTTTCTAAAAAAGTATCCTTATATCGGTCATCATCATCGGCAAATACTAAATATTCACCCTTTGATATATTTATACCATGATTTCTGGGATTTGTACCGGGTGACTCTTTCATATTTCCCAGGTCTTTTTTGATATGACAGAAACGTGTCCAAGGATTTGCCATATTATTCATTAAATAAATTATTTCTTTTGAGGGTATGCCGTCATATACAATGATATGTTCAAAGTCACGAAATGTCTGATTTTTAAAATCATTAAGTAAATTTGTAAGTTCCTTTACTCCTCGACTTGCAGGAGTTATTACAGAGATAAGAGGCATGTTTTTTTCCAAGTAATATGACCAATTAAACAATATAAATTAGGGATTATAAAAGAAAAAGATATTATAAGATTATTAAAAACCATGTCACGTTTTTATTTTTTATGTAATCTGTTAATTTATTTGTAAATATAAATAAAATAATTATCTTTTAATACAATTTTTATAATAAGAGTATATTTAAACGGGATAAAATTTAAAAATCTAAATAAGATAGGAGGATTTTAATGGTAATAGAATTTATTAAGGGGCAACCTCAGGAATATATTGCTCAGATTGATTTTGGGCTTAATTTTGATGATCATAATATAAAATCTGTGAAAATAAAAAAAGGTCATAAACTTCGATATGATGGAGAAATGGTATCCTATTTAAGTGATAATGGAGAAAATATAATAGGGCCCTGTTCTCATCTTAAATCAGCTATTACTAATATGAAGTGGTTGACTCTTTGTCCTGATACTAAAAAATCTGGAACAAAGGAGCTAGAACGGGAAGAATCTATGGAGGACCTTTTTGAAAATGAAGTTCCTGTTCCTAAGGCTTTAAAAAAGTATGATCCTTTGAGAGGCGGTAGTTTTGATAGTCATATGGTTCAAAATCCTGAATTTGTTGTTGCAGGAAAATATAAAATCATTAAAGAAGAGGATCGTATAGTAGGAGATATTTCATTTTTAAAAAAACCAGAAAAAAAAGAAAAAAAGTCCGATAAATTTGAGATAGTTTTAGATCAGGCGACTACTGATGAAAAATTGATTGTTAGTAGTACAACAGCTAATAAAAAAGAGAAAAAAAGAAAGTCTGAAATTATTAGAGCGGATGAAATGAATTCAGATGCTGTTTTACCTTTGAAAATAAAAAAAGAAAAAAGTTCGGATCCACAAAAAAAGAGTTCTTTTATAGTAGATAAGACAACACCGAGAACTGTTAATGAAAATATGACCTTGGATGAAGTACAACGAATTATAAAAGTTAAAGTTTCTGAAGAATCCCAAGATGCAAAAATTGTTTCAAAAATTGATCGCTCTAAGATAAAGGTTCAACAAATTGAAGGTATTACTTTTAACAAGATTAAACCTCGAGCTCAGAAAGATATTACTTTTAATAAAACAAAATCTCCAAAAGAGATGACTATAAAAACAACAGTGGGTTCTGGAAAGACTGATATTTTTGATTTAACTCAAAATGTTAATGAAGTAGTAAAAATAAATAAAGATGGTTCTATAGCGCCAATAAAAGAGGGAACTGTTTCAGAAAAAGCGGAGACTGTTCCAGAAAAAGCGGAAACTGTTTCAGAAAAAGCGGAGACTGTTCCAGAAAAAGCGGAAACTGTTCCAGAAAAAGCGGAAACTGTTCCAGAAAAAGCGGGAATTATTTCAGAAAAAGCGGGAATTATTTCAGAAAAAGCGGGAATTATTTCAGAAAAAGCGGGAATTATTTCAGAAAAAGCGGGAATTGTTCCAGAAAAAGCGGGAATTGTTTCAGAAAAAGCGGGAATTGTTCCAGAAAAAGCGGGAATTGTTCCAGAAAAAGCGGGAATTGTTCCAGAAAAAGCGGGAATTGTTCCAGAAAAAGCGGGAATTGTTTCAGAAAAAGAAGGGATCGTTTC
>Ga0190359_1001799_pt1 | contig 13204 bp, 8 predicted proteins | sample 48721823_MG_FD_161269 | JGI IMG/M metagenome (GOLD analysis project Ga0190359, IMG submission 161269) | Hydrothermal vent microbial mat bacterial communities from Southern Trench, Guaymas Basin, Mexico - 4872-18-2-3_MG | ecosystem: Environmental > Aquatic > Marine > Hydrothermal vents > Microbial...
GACACCGGATATAAGGGAGTATTTGAAAATGTCCCAGCGGTGATAATCGAAAGGATTCCAGTTATCGAATAGAACAGCATTGCGGGCGGCAAAGGCCAGGTGGTAAGGGTCGGTCAGGTGCGCCTGAGTGTACCCGGCAAAGAAATACGGAGGATCGATATCTAAAAAGGCAAAACGGATAACGGCCAGAAATATTATAAGGACGATCAGGAGAAATTTTGCCGGACGATACGCCATACGGTTTTTTATTTTCTGTCATACCGGTACCGCCGGATTGAAAATTAATTTTCCAATTTACCCTGGTTAATTTCGGGCGGATGACTGTCGCCGCTGTTTATAAGCCTGTATAGTTCATTTTTCTTTGTTTCATAATCCGCATTGTCTTTGGCCAAGGCAATATATTTATTCAAATATATCCGCGCCGTATCCATCCGTCCGGTTTCGGCAAATGATTTAGCTATCATATAATATCCGACGACTTTTAGAGGATCGGTCTCGACCAGCTTGTTGGAGTATTTAAGAACTGAATCGGGGACACCCATCGCAAGATAAACCGTTGCCAATCCCTCCAGAACCAGCGGACTTCTATTATCGAATCGATACGCTTTTTTCAACGCCTCGAGTGCCTCGGCTTTTCTGTTAAGAGAGGTCAGTATCATAGCCTGATTACAATAAAAGACCGGATCGCAGGGACGAAGCCGGGTTGCCATCTGTGATGATGCCAGTGCTTGCCGGTAGTTACCCGACACAAGATTCAGCATGCTTATCAGATTATGGTATTCCGCCGATGAGTTGTCAGGGCTGATCGACTTAATAATCGATTTTGCCTGAGTGATATTTCCTCTATCAAGAGCCTTGAACGCCTCGGCCATTCTTCTCTGGTCGGGAAACTGTGCGTCGATCAAAAGACCCGTATTGATGAAACCGTCGCTGTTTTCGATACTGCGATAATATTCTTTTAGCGCCAGAAGACCGGATAACGACCTGGGCTTATCCAGCCGGTTTGTGTATTCAAGATATTTGATTGAATGTCCGGCATTGAGATTGACCAGCAGGAAAGGTGATACGGCTATAATCAGATATAGAATCAGCGATGGCAGAAGCCGTTTTAATAAATCCATATCGGTATTAAAAGACACCGAAAAAAGAAACAAATTCAATCCGATCGCTGTCATCGAAAACAGGTCCCAGTCACGGGGCATGCCCAGCCCGGGATCCAAAATAAATATGTATATGATACTGAAAAAAGCAATGACCGCCGTGAATAATGCCTGTGATGATTTCCATGATTTAGCGGAATTCTTCGCCGACCAGAATATCATAAGCGGTAAAAGGGGCGATAACAATATCATTTGATTAATAATATCAATCGCATGTTTCCAGCTCAACAGCGCATATTCCGGATAAGAATTTTTACCCTGGAGCAGGGGCAGAAATATATTTCTGAAATACAGATCGGTGTTATATTTGTAGAAAAATAAAATAACTAAAGCCGATGAAATTACCCCGACAAAAACCCGGAACCATATACCCAATTTTTTATAAAGATAATATCCTTTTCCTTTGCAAAACAAGAGGAAGACATACGCCGGGATAAAAATCACGGTCTGTAAATGCACCAGTAAACCCAGAAGCAGGAATATTCCGGCGGCAAGTAACCCCCCGCCCGATTGAGTCCGCTTTATACCAAAATAGATAAAACCGCCGATAAATACCCACAACAATGGATAATTTTCGGCATATCCGAAGAATAGAAGCATCACTCCCGAAATAAACAATACTGCGAAACAGACCAGTCTTTTGAAATTATTGTTTGAGATTATCTCGGATATCAGGAAGTAAAACCAGATCGATACCATACCTGAAATGACCGAGACAATCTGGAACGCGGTGCGCGCCGTCTGCTCGTTTTTCTCCCCCAGAATAAGCTGTATTTTAGACAACAGGACAGTGATCCAACGCTCGCTCCACTTGTAGAAAGAGCCGGTTTCGGAACCGAGATTTTTTATCAAGGCGTAGCCGTCACCCAGAAAATGAGCAGGCGCGGCAAAAACGATAAACATACACGCGGAAACCGCTATAAAAAGGATGCGATAGTAGTACTTATTTTGGGTATCGAAAAAGAGTGATGAGATTATCTCTACGGGCGATTCTTTAGAGCCGTGATTCCGGCGCGGTATCAGCAATGCCAGGGCAATAGCCGTCAATAAAATATAGACTACCAGGTAACTGTCAGGCAAAAATACCAGATGGTTGAAACCCCACAGCCGTGCTTCCGGGATAAACAACGGCAGAAATCTTATTAACAGCAGTACTGCCAGTATCGCCGATGAAACAGCGTACGGTGATAATCCCAGCTCGTCATTATCATTGTTGATATTTCCGGTTTTATTTTCGGACATCATACGGCTTGCGACCTATTTATCTGTTCATGATTTCGTTCAGTTCGTTTTTCCTGTTATTAAATAAAGGATCGACAGTACCCTTTTGCATATATAAAGAAAAATTCATCCGGGCTTTCTCATCATTCCCCTGCATCTTGTTTGCTTTGCAGAGAAAATAATACCCGGCGACGTTGGCCGAATCCTGTGCCAGTAATATATCGGCATAGACTTCAGAAGAATCGAAATGGGACAGATTGTAATGAACCGCCGATAACATCTCGACTACCTGATTCGAGTTGGGATTGTATTTGTAAGCATCACTCAGGGTGGTGATGGCATTGTCCGGCTGTTCCATTCCCATATAAATATAGGCCCGGTTGAGGTAATACTTGAAATTGTATTTTTGTAATTGAATCAGCATATCCGATTCTTCCAACGCCTTCGGGTAGTTCCTCATACCGAGATAAAGCTTCACCATAAAACTGTGATAATTGGTCGAGAATTTATCCGGAGTAATCGACTGTGCGATACTCATGGCCCGGCTGAATTCTTTCTGCCTGATGGCAATAAATACATCCTGCATCTTTTTGACATTCGGGAACCTGACCGGGATGATATTGTTGACCGAGTCGCCTTTGGCCGTTTGGCCCAGTCCGCCGTAATAATCGCGCAAAGTAACGAGGGTGGACATTGACTTGCCCCGGTCGAGGTCGGCCAGATATTCGATCTGTTTTATCGAATGGTCGGTATTGAGGTTGACGATCAAAAATGGCATAACCGCAACAACGAGATAAATAATCAGGCTGATTGTAATTCGTTTGAATGACTGCACAAAATCATCGTGAAGAAGATAAACGAACAGCAGGGCAGGGGCGAAAGCAGAAATTGAAAACAGGTCCCAATCCCGCGGCATACCCAGTTTGGGATCTATAACGAAGAGAAATAACATGCCTCCCAGAGAGACCAGTAAGAGGAAAACCGAAACTTTATTATTGAAAATATTTTTTATATTTTTCGCCGCTCCCATGAATATCACGAGAATTAATGGCGAGATCAAAATAAACTGGTTCAGGATATCAGCCAGATGCGGGATACTCAGCAGTGCATATTCGGGCGCACTCGGTTTGCCTGAAAAAAGCGGCAGGAAGATATTCTCGAAATAGATATCGTTTTGATATTTATAAACGAAAAAGACAATTATTGCTCCCAATACGGCTCCGGCCGACCCCCGGATAAATGGTCTGTACTGACTGTAAATTTTATTTCCAGCACCCCGGCTTAAAAGCAAATAAATAAAAGCCGGTATCAGGAAGGCGAATTGAAGGTGCAAAAACAAACCAATTATGAGAAATAATAAACAGTATATAAATCCGCGGCCGGTTTTCAAATAACGCAAACAGAAATAGGTAAAAACGATGAAGACTGCCCAGAGAAGCGGGTAGTTTTCTACGTAGCCGAAAAAAAGCAAAAGTGAGGCGGAAAAAAGCGACACGAGAAACAGGATCATTCTTTTATATCCGTCCTCGAAAAGAACCCCGGCTATTTTGAAGAAAAACCATATCGAGACAACACCCGAGAAGACCGAGATAATCCTGAACGCTGTCACGGCGGTCTGTTCATTCCTGCCGCCGAGCGCCGCCTGGATTCCGGTCAGTATAATCGTGATGCCTTTTTCGCTCCATTTGTAGAATGTACCCTGTTCCGAGGCCAGATTACCCAGAAGAGTATAACCGTCACCCAGAAAATGAGTCGGTGCGGCAAATAAAGCAAACAGAACTCCCGCCGGAATAACAACCCCCAACCGGAAAAGATATTTCCGCGAAGATTCATAAAAAGCGGTCCCGAACCAGTCGCCCGCTTTTTGACCAGGATCGGAAGATTTTAAAATCAAAGGTATGGCCAGTGCCAATACGGCGGCCGGTATATATAAGCAGGTGTAAATATCGGGGAGGAATATGAGATGGTTCAACCCCCATAAACGGGACTCGTGGAAAATAAACGGAACCAATCTTATCAAAAAGAGCAATAATAACAGTATATATATTGGCAGGAATAAATTTTTACGCATATTAAAAGCTCATTTTCAATTTAGATCGGCATATCAGAATTTTATCATATTGTAATTTATTGACTATTTATGGTTTTTTCAATAACATATATGGCATTATGACATTAAATGAGTTCATCGACGTAATTGGGGGAGAATTCCCCGATGATCGCCTGACCTATCAAAAGGCGGTGCCGACTTTTCACCCGGAATCGGCTGATGAGGCGGCCAGGTTGTTCACTCTGGCCAATAAATATAGCCAGAGCCTCTATGTCACCGGATTCGGTAATAATATTGTCCCGGTCGGTGAGAAATTCAAAAATGTCATCGCGGTTCATACCGATCGCCTGAATCAGCTTATTAAAGTCGTCCCCGGTGATTTTTATGCCGAAGTGGGGGCCGGATACCCGTTGCGGGAATTGAATCTTCATCTCAAAGAATTCGGGCTTTTCCTGCCGCATGCGGACCTGCCCTATGTCGGTTCGGTGGGCGGAGCGCTGGCGGCAGGATTGTCGGCCATGCGCCATGAGCATCCCCTGCCCATCGGCCGTTATTTTATAATGGCCGAGATCGCCGTTCCCGAGGGCAAAGTGATCAACCCGGGTTCAGCCTGTTTTAAATCGGTCTCCGGGCTTGATATTGTAAAGATATTCTCACCTTCGTGGGGACTACTCGGAATGATAGCCACCGCAACATTCAGAGTTCTGCCGCTGACAGTGCGGGATGAATATGAAGATATGGCGATGCTTCCGATTGAATACGGGAAGTTCGCCCGGACATATACTCAGCCCGGCGAAAATCAATCGGCCGTTTATTCTCTCAAAATAAAAAGTAAATTTGACGCCAACAATATCCTTCCCCTGATCGAAATCGAACAGGGTTAGCCGGCCATTTACGGCAGGCCGGCCATCGACATCTCAAAAATCTTGACAATATCCTGTTTATAAAGCGGTTTTGGATTATCCAGATATTCGCCCCGTGAATATATTCTCAGGGTATCATCAGCCATTTCCTCGAATTTGGAGTCGTCGATTTCGATTTCAACAAAAGTAATGTAACGATCAACCAACTTGAGAAAATCAATCACCCCGCCTACAGCCGCTTCGGCCTGCTCCATTTCAGATTTATCCGGGCTGACACCGAACAGCTCGCGCGCCATAAAGGCATATTTGGCCGGTCGGGCCCTGTATGTGTAGATCATCAACCGGGGCAGAAGCAGCGCCAGGCCCAGCCCATGGGAGATATCATAATGCGCCGAGAGGGCATGTTCCATGGCATGAAGCGGGAACGGGCCGCCGCGTCCGGAATTTACCATGCCGGACAGTGCGATGGCCGAAGCCCACGATAGCTGCGAGCGGGCATCGATATCATCAGGTTTTTCTATTATTCTGGGAAGATAATCCATCACCGTTCTGATAATCGACATCGAAAAACGATCCTGAATGGGGGTTTCATCAGCGCCGGTGAAAAAGCTTTCAAGGACGTGGCAGATTATATCGATCCCGCCGTCAATCGTATAATCGCGCGGGACGGTAACAGTCAGTTCAGGGTCAATTATGGAGACTTTCGGGAATAAAATCGGACTTCCGATAATCGCCTTTTCATGCGTTTCCCAGTTGGTGATAACGCCGCCGGCGTCAGCCTCGGAGCCGGTGGCCGCCAGGGTCGGGACCTCGATGATCGGCAGTGCCGCGGTTATTTTGGGCGGAACCGGCTGACCATGATTAACCAGATCCCAGACCGGTTTATTCATTGCAGCCGCGGCGGCAATCGCTTTGGCGGCATCCATCGGCGATCCGCCGCCGAGACCGATGATCATATCGATATTATTATTGCGGACAAGCTCAGCCGCTTCATCGATGGTCGATGAGCGCGGATTGGGTTCGACTTTGTCGAAAACCATGACCGCCACACCTTCCTGTTCAAGTTTATCGGTAACGCGGTGGATGATCCCGAAAGCCGAGGCGGAACGTCTGCCGGTGACAATCAAGGCTTTCTCGCCGTATTGTTTGGCTTCGACACCGACCTTTTTGACCTCGCCGGGACCGAATATCAGCTTGGTCGGCAGGTGGAATGTGAAATTTTGCATTGTCTCGCTCCTCTATTTGGATTTATATTTTTTTTAATTTAGTTATTTAATAACAATTATCGAATTCGAAAGTTTCAATAATGCATTATATCGTTTTATTTTGTTTTTTTGCATTTTTAATAGCAACAGGAAAATATATATTGTATAAAACTAAAATATGAATACAAATCCCCTGAATAATAATGGTCTGAAGACGGGACCTCTCGAAGTACTTTTTATCACTCATAACTATATCCGGTTTGCCGGGGATTTTGCCGGGGTCTTTTTACATCTGCTGGCTTGGAAGCTGAAGGGACATGGTATCAAGGTCCATGTGGTCGCGCCGCATGACGCCGCGATTCCCGAACAGGAAGAAATTGAAGGTATAAAGATATACCGGTTCCGCTACGGGCCCGATCATAAAGAGACTTTCGCCTATCGCGGTGATATGCACCGGCAGTTGTTCAAAAATCCGTTCAAGATATTCAGGCTTCTGAAATTTATAAGAGCCGAACAAAAACTGGCCTCGGAAATAATCGACAGGGAAAACATATCGGTTGTTTCGGTGCATTGGCTGATCCCGAATGCAGTCGCCGGGCGAAAATTGAAAAGAAAGTACAAAGACAGAATAAAGCTCTATTTACATTCCCACGGCACTGATATCCGTCTCCTGACAGGGGTCCCGCTGGTTTACTCGTTTCTGAAGCCGGCTGTAAAGATGTCCGAGCGCTGGACGGTTGTCTCGAATTTCCTTAAACAGTTGGTGACGGCAAAGGATAAGACGATCGATAACAAAATCGAGGTGGTTCCGCTTCCCAACGATGAGGGAGTATTTTATCCCGACGACAACACGGTTGAGGATCCCAATCTACTGGTGGCGGTATCGCGGCTGACGGTGCAGAAACGGCTGGATGTTCTATTAAAGGCGGTGAAAATTGTTTCCGAGAAACATCCGGCGATCAAACTCGGCATCTATGGGGCCGGTCCCGAAAAGTTGAATTTGAAGAAATTGATCGATGAGTTTGGTCTCGAAGGACGTGTGAAAATACATCGTCCGGTCGACCAGAAGGATTTGCGCCAGGTTTACAACAAGGCGGCGGCGGTTATTCTCAATTCGGTCGATGAAGGATTCGGTCTGGCCCTGACCGAAGCGATGCTGTGCGAGACGGCCGTGATCGGCACCCGTTCCGGAGGTATTGTCGATATTATCGACGACAAAGAAACCGGATTATTGGTCGAGCCGGATGATCCCGATCAACTGGCTGAAGCGATTCTGCAGATTGTCAAAGACGAGTCTTTGCGTCGACGGCTGGCCGAGGCCGGATATGAAAAGGCGGCCGAACACTTCTCGTCGGAAGCGTCAGCCGCCAGATTTGCAGAGATTTTCAAGAGCGGCCGATGAAATCAAGCCAGCGTCGATAATTTTGCCAGACGATTGTCTATTTTAGCAATTACCTCGCTGACATTGGAGTATTTTTCCAGCAGTTTACCTGCAAAAAATCTTCTGAATTTATCTTTTGAACCATCGCCGTCTTTCGCGGCGAACTCGCCAAGCGCTTTATTCCAGAGAATCGTGAAGTCATCATCAGTGAGGTCTTTTTCGGAAGCCTCGGTATCGATTATTCCATCTGCGGCCAGAATCAGTATATGCTTCAGCTTGTTATAGGACCAGTTATGATGAACCGAGCCCTTGATTATCTTTGACAGCCTGAACTGGTCGACTGCGGTCAGATCAAAGCCTTTCCGTCTTAAACCGACAAACATAGCTGTGCAGATATGGGCCATCTTCTTAAGATGACCGGAGTATTCATTATTTGTAAATTCGGATGCCAGCCGGTCAAAAAGACCGGCAAAGGGCGACAGTGACAGCGCTTTTACCTGTTCTTCATGCAGTCCCAGTTCCCGCCACCGCCTTTGTTTTTCCCAGAGCGGCTCGCCGACACCGGAGCGGAGTTTCTCGACCCGTTCTTCAGTGATTTTAATGGGTGGATGATCGGTATCCGGATACATCCGGTCGGCACCCGGCAGAATTCGTTCAAAATCTGTCGTGCCGTCCTTGATATCCTGCCGAGTTTCATCGACCACGCCGACCGCAAGATCCGCGATCCTTATCTTTATTTCACTTATCGCCGTCGCGATATCCTCGCCGGAACCGCAGATAAGCACGATATCATCACCTCGGCCGGGTTTAAGTTCATCGATTATTTTTTCCCAGAGATTATCCGGAATGTCATAATTTTCTCTCTGGGAGTAGAAAAACAGATTGGGCCGGGTATCGATGCAGGCTATGACCCTGACACGGCCGGAGAGCTCGAAACCGAAATCACGGCCCGGCTGAAGTTTGTAAGAAACGATATCCACCATGCGTGGAAGCAAAAGCCCGGTTACCTTCAACGGAACATCGCTTTCCAGTCTCCGCCCGATCTCATTGGGTGTGCCGCTGAAAACGGATGTGAAGACCGCATCTATGTAGGGAATACTTTCCGGTTTAGGAAAACGTTCTTTGAAAATGCTTTTCAGTTCGATCAGTCCCTTTTGACGATATGCTTCCGATGCGGTCAGATCGGGAATATTACCGACCTTATGAACCCCCTTGATCTCGACCCGATCGCCGCCGGTGATAGAGACATTGACATCCTGCCTGACTGTTCCGATACCACGGCGTACCAGTCCGGTTATTTTCATCGAATTGCCGAGCAGACGGCAGACCTCGGCCGCCTCGCCGGGATCCTTCATGTCGGCGCCGGTGATAATTTCCACCAGCGGGATCGAGAGCCGGTCAGTGGCGAAAACGATACTGTGTCCGATATCGGAGACTTCGCGGCAGGCTTCCTCCTCGAGATTGACCTGGGAGATTTCGATTTTTTTATCTTTATAGGGTACCCACCCGTCGATCCCGATGATCATGGTTCTTTGAAAACCGGTTGGAATTGATCCATCGAGGTACTGCTTGCGTATAACATGCAGTTCATCGACGATTTTACAATTAAACAGGAGGGCCAGTTTTATGGCAAAATCGACCGCTTCCTGATTGACCAGGAACGGCGGGGTGTCGTCCATTTCGTAGGTGCAGGTTCGGTCGCGGTACAGGCGGTAAATGACATTCTTTTTGGTCTTGAATTCCATCAGGGCGGTGCCGTCATACTCGCCCAGTTCCGATAGAGTCGGGCGCATATGTCTCAATATTTCGGCGTCATGCGGCTCGTCGGTCAAACCAACGGGACAGTGGCAGAAAAGCTTGGTTTTCGTATTGAGTTGCTGGTGGATTTCCAGCCCGCACTTGAATCCCATCGATTTGATAAGGGCATGATTTTTTATCTCAAAACCATCTTTGCTCATAGTGAAGCGCAATATATACTGTAATACGGAAAATCAAAGAAATATTTTTAGGTTGTCTCATCCTTTCCGGGGGATTCCGGGACTCTCAAAAGAAGCGGCGATTTAAAATATAATCGGGTAGAATTTTCAAATAAAAAATCAGGATTACAGGATTAATCGATATTGCAATATTATCGCGGGAGGCATTATGGGATCGATTGAAAATATAATTGACCGTCAGCTTCGCAAGTGGGAACTTGAAAAAAAGATGCGGCGGGAGGCGACCGAAAAAGGTGCAGAACCGGAAATCAAACCTATAATCACTATCAGTCGCCAGCGCGGCAGTCAGGGGCGGCATATCGCCGGCCTGCTGGCCGAAAAGCTCGGGTATGATTTTCTGCATCGCGAGGTGATTGATAAAATATGCGAATCGACCGGGTATCGCCGGATGATAATCGAGTCGCTCGACGATAAGGTCCGCCACTGGATCGAACTATGGTTCGAAGGTATTTTCAAAGGCCCTTATGTCGATGCCTCGGATTATTTCAAGCACCTGTACCGGGTGATTATGTCAATTGCCGAACTTGGCGGGGTCGTGGTCGTAGGGCGATGCGCCAATTTTATCGTCCCGGCGGATCGCGGTTTTCGTGTAAGGGTGGTATGTTCCTTGGCAAAGCGCATCAAGACGCTTGTCAGATATCAGAATTTCACTCCTGAGGCCGCAGAAAAGGAGATCCGGGAATTCGACCACAGCCGGGCCGAATTGGTGCGGCGTAATTTTCACCGGGACATCAACGACCCGATGGCGTATGACATGATACTTAATACCACCTTTATCGACAGCGATCGGGCGTTGAGTCTAATTGAGGAAGGGATGCGGGCCAAAGCGGGATTGACCTGATAACAGGACTTGAAAAGTATATTCCTCCTATGAAAACCCGGCTTTGAGCCTCTTCGCTGAAAGGTTCATCGGGAGGAGGTAAGCAGGATTTGGGGATAATATAAGACCGGCGATATTGATATGGCGTCAAATTCCTCTATGAAAAAAACATATTTTTTTTGTAAAATGCAAAATTTTTGTTGCATTATCATAGTGTAATAACGTTAATCTCTTTGTATGGCGCCGAAGACCGTTATCGGTAATTACAATGCAATTAGACTGTATCGGCGCAAGCTTCAAAACAACAGTAAAAAGAGCTAAAGCAGCATTAACATTAACACTCCTAAAGAAAAGGAGCAAGGCATGCCAGTGAAGAAGACGGCAAAGAAGAAACCGGCGGCGAGGAAGTCTGCAGCCAAGAAGAAAACAACCACCAAAAAAACCATGAAGAAGGCGGCGCCCAAGAAAAAGGCTACTGCCAAAAAGGCTGCGACCAAGAAAAAAACCTCCAAGAAAGCAGCACCCAAAAAGGCTGCTCCCAAGAAAAAAGCCGCTGCCAAAAAGCCTGCCAAGAAAAAAACCGCTCGCAAGCCGAATCCGGCTTTCATGAAACCAATGACACCGGATACGCATCTGGCCCTGGTGGTAGGAAGCAAGCCGATCCCCCGGACCGAGATCACCAAGAAGCTCTGGGCGTACATCAAGAAAAACGATCTTCAGAATCCGGCCAACAGGAGGGAGATTGTAGCCGATGACAAATTGAAGCCGATCTTCGGCGGAAAGAAAAAAGTCAATATGTTTGAGATGACCAAACTGGTCAGCAAGCATATGAAATAGTCGGATTACAGCCGTTTTTTAAGGCCGGTGCATCATGCCGGCCTTTTTTTATGCAGTAATATTTCTACTGGCATTGACGCCGTCTCCGCTCTTATATATATTTAAATAATGATTATTCACTCGAAGCGCGATTCCGGATATTAATAACCCGGTAATGTAAAAATATTAAATGTTATCCGGCCGACGGCCAGGTAGCGGAAGGGGACTGCAATGCAATCACGCAAGTTCGGGAAATTTCAGGCATCGATAATAATGGCCGTCTTTATCAGCCTGTTTGTGTTATCCTGCGGAAAGGTCGACAAAGCTCCTGTTCTGCCGGAAACCCCGGTGAGAACCGTCATCGACACCCTGCACGGAATAGAGATTGCCGATGATTATCGCTGGCTCGAAAACGGTGAAGATTCCCAGGTCATCGCCTGGGCCGATCAGCAGGATAAATACTGCCGGCATTTCCTGCATAATTACTCCGGCCGGGAAAAGCTTACCGAAGATATCGAGAATGTCCTTCAGATAGGTGTTCTCCACAGCCCGGTGATCCTCGGCGGGAAATATTTCTATCTAAAGAGAGACGGAAGTGAGGATCACGAAATTCTCTATATGAGACACTCACCCGGCGGTGATCCTGAGATCGTTCTCGACCCGAATACATTCAGCGAGGATAAAACCGTGGCGCTTGACTGGTGGTATCCGTCTCCCGACGGAAATCTCATGGTGTTCGGTAAATCTTCGGGCGGCACCGAAAACAGCACTCTTTACCTGATGAATGTCGAGACCAAAGAGATGCTGGCCGATACGATTCCTTACACTGATGCCGCCAGCATTGCCTGGCTGAAAGACAATTCCGGTTTTTATTATACCCGTTATCCCGAACCGGGGACGGTTCCCGATGGTGACGAGGTATATTTCCGGTATCTCTATTTTCATAAAATAGGGACCGATTACATGTCCGACCCGCATATTTTCGGAGATGAATCCAACAAAACCGACTGGGTCCATGCTCAATTATCGCCCGATAATAAGCATCTGTTTGTGCCGGTTTACCAGGGATGGAACAAGTGCGATATTTTCCTGAAAGACCTCGAAAAGAACAGCAAGTTTATAAAAATCACCGGGGACGTCGAAGCGATCCATACTATTTTCCCCACGAACAACGGTTTTTACATTTTCACAAATTATGATGCGCCCCGTTACCGGATAATGAAGGCGTCATACAGAAAACCGCAGATTAAAAACTGGAGAGAAATAATTCCCGAGCAGGACGCCATCAAGGAGACCTTTGCCATCATAGACGGCAAAATTGTGGTGGTCGGAATGGAAAATGCCTCCAACCGGATTGCCATCTATGACCTCAAGGGAAAACACTTCGATGATATTCATTTACCATCGCTTGGCTCGGTGATTTATTCCGAAGATCACGGGCTCGGGGGGGAGCGCGAAGGTAAAGATCTGTTGTTCGGATTCAATTCGTATTTTATCCCGCCGACCATATATCGCTATCAGATGGACACCGGGGAATTGACAGTGTTCGATGAAATCAAAACCGATCTCGAACTGAGTCAGTTCGAGGTAGAACAGGTCTGGTACCCCTCGAAAGACGGTACGAAAATCTCGATGTTTTTAACGCACCGCAAGGATATCGAACTCGACGGCAATAATCCGGCTTTGGTGTA
>Ga0190359_1001800_pt1 | contig 13203 bp, 15 predicted proteins | sample 48721823_MG_FD_161269 | JGI IMG/M metagenome (GOLD analysis project Ga0190359, IMG submission 161269) | Hydrothermal vent microbial mat bacterial communities from Southern Trench, Guaymas Basin, Mexico - 4872-18-2-3_MG | ecosystem: Environmental > Aquatic > Marine > Hydrothermal vents >...
AGCCCCCGTAGAAGAGGAAGAGAGGGAAGTTGGCGGGAAGAAAAAGGAAACCTCGTACCTGGATGAGGACATGTTCAGAGACGAAGAAGAGAAGGGAGCGGAAGAGGAAGAAGAGGAAGCTCCCGAGGAAGAGGAAGAAGAGACCGAGATGGAAGAAGAAGGAACTCCTGAAGAAGAAGAGGAGGGGGAGGCAGAACCGGAAGAAGAGGAAGCTCCCGAAGAGGAGGAGGAAGAAGCGGAAGCTGAAATAGTTTACAAGATCATTAAATGCCCCAAATGCCACGGACCGGTGCCCATCACAACACTGGAGCGGCCGATAGTCATCGTGTGTCCGACATGCGGGGCAAAAGGACGGTTGATGAGGTGATAACTTGGGAATCCTGGATGATATAGAGAAGATTGATGAGGAAGAAAGCCTCAAGGCCACCCTTAAAAAGATAGAAAGGCTTCAGGAAGAGAATAACAAGATGCTCAAGGAGATCCTGAAGAGGATTAAGAGGAGCTCCGGTTCCCAGTTGAAGAAAAAGGAGAGGTGATCAGATATGCTTTACTGCACGAAATGCGGCTCCGACCTTAAAGGGAACAGGGTCAGATGCCCTGTATGCGGATACGAGGTCCAGAAGATGAAGATGGATCTGTCGAAACCCCTCACGGAGAAGGTGACAAAACGGGAAGAGAGAAAACCATGGGCACCACCGATACCGGATCAGAGAGATGAGAGAACGAAAAGGGAAGACAGATCACAACGCAGAATTGAAAGGGCCATAGAAACCCCAATGGAATTCACCACGGAGAGGGAGGAAGAGATAAAGGTAGAGGAAGAAGAGGAGGAGGATGTCGAAAATGATCCCCTTTATGTTGACGGCTGTTCAATATGCGGGGCGACTCCTGTGAGAAGATGCTTCTTCACCCTTGCTCCTCTGTGTGATAGACACACCGTCTGGCTGCAGATATTCGTTCGGAACATGGCCTTCGGCGAGAAGGTGCCCGCAGCACCCGATATCGCTTCAAGGAAAGAGGGGAGAGTTCCCACGGAGATGGAAGCCAGGGACGCAGGGATGTTCTTTTCGATCAAACCCTATCATCAATGGAAAAAGGTGGGATAGTCCGTACGTTCCCCCGAGATCTACGAGAAGTAAAGTGCAGCCGCGATGGTAGTGAATACCAATTATACATACATGAAAGGACCTCCGGATCTTGCGGGGGAAAGATCGGATCGAGTAAAATTGAATATCTTGAACACCTTTCTCCTCCAGGAGCGAGTGCAAATGCCGGAATACTACCTTGATATCGAGACCACGGGTCTCGATCCGAAAAAGGACAAGATAATTACCATCCAGTACCAGAGACTTGGGATGCTCAGCGGACGCAGTGAAGGGGACCTTCACATCCTTAGATCCTGGGATTCGTCCGAGAAGGACATCCTTGAACTGTTCCTTCCGATATTCGAAGGAGGGGGGCCTTTCTCCTTCGTCGCAATAGGTGTGAATATACCATTCATGTATTCTTTCATTGTCGAGAGAGCAAGGATCCACGGCCTCGACGCACCGGACCCACTATATCTGTTCGGAAGGAAACCATACCTGGATATAAAACCCGTTCTGGTGCTCATGAACAAGGGGAGCTTCAAGGGAGCCAGTCTCGACAGGTTCATGGAGCTCTCGTACAGGGGTGAGGACATACCCCGAATGTATTTCGAGGAAAGATACGACAGGATAATCGAATGCATAAAGGAGGAGGCGGACAAGTTCCAGAAGCTCTACAGACATCTCAAGGAAAGAGCTCCTTCCCTTGTCATTGCAAAGGGCCTTGTTCAGACAACGCTCGATTGATCCGGAATCCGAAGAGGGAGATGTATCTCGAATCTTGTCCCTTTCCCAAGGATACTTGAAACCTCGATGGACCCGCCCAGTGCTGATACGAACTTCCTGACCAGATAGAGCCCCATCCCGGTCCTATTCTCCTTTCTGACGTAACCATCAAGGGGTACTATGAATTCCTTCTCAAATACCCTGTCAATGTATTCGGAGGGGATTCCCATTCCGTTGTCCTCCACGGAAATACCGAATTCCCCAGCATGACCTTCTTTGTCCGATATATAACAGTGGACCCGGATGATACCGCCTTCTTCCGTATACTTGATGGCATTAGATATCAGATTATCCAGTATATCATAGAAAAGGGTGATATCCGTTATTATTTCCTCAGGTACATCTTCTTCCACGTCGATGCTCATCTGCATTCCCCTGTCACGGAGGATATACGCATTCTTCTGCACTATCCCTGACAGCAACCCTCTGATATCCACATCCCTCTCCTTTTTCCCCAGCGTCCTTGTCCTCGCCCTCATGTCGGTCAAAATGTCCTCTATCGTCTCGTTGAGCTGTATGGAAGCCGAATTAATGACCCCGAAAGCATATTCGGCATTCCCTCCTCCAACATTGTTCATGAAGGTCTCGCTGTAGGAGATCACCGGAACAAGCTTGTTCTTTATCTTGTGGTCAAGGATGTCAATAAGGGTATCCATGTAGTTCAGGTTCTCATCCAGCATATCCTTCTGCGCCTCTACCTCTTTGAGAAGCTCCGACAGCGCCCGGTTCTTCTGTTTCAATTCCATCCGTGTCCTTGAGAACCTGATTGCGGCTTTTGTCCTGGCGATCAGGGAGAGGGAATCGTAGGGTTTTGCCACGTATTCGAAAGCACCCATCTCGAATGCTCTCTCCACATTCTCAGGATCGTCCAGGGCAGTCACTACGATTACAGGGATTCGAGATCGGCTTCCTTCATTATGATGTCAAGAAGTTCCAGACTATCAGGATCATCCTCGATTATCAATACTGACATACAATCATCCTCCTCCATGTGATTCCGAAAACAGATTCTCTACCATGTCTAGTTCCGATGACTCCAGCGGAAGATTGACATGGAAAACCGTTCCTTCCCCCTGAACACTCCTCACCTCTATACTACCATCGAGACGTTTGATGATCTCTCTCGACAGTGTAAGACCTATGCCGGTCCCGGTGGACTTCCTGTCCGTTCCGGAGCTCTCCTGAAAGAATGGTTCGAATACTCTTTCGATATTCTCCGGGGCAATCCCGATCCCGGTATCCCTTACTTCAAGGATCAACCGGTCACCATCCCTCATCACGATGAGATCAACATATCCCCTGATCGTGTACTTGGAAGCATTATCCACAAGGTTCACCAGGACCTGCCTTATCCTGACAGGATCGCTTCTCATCTTCAGCTTCTCCAGCTCCTCTGGAAGCTCCACCCTGAATCGGACCTCCGGATCCGGAAACATATGGGAACAATCCTCCTCCACCGTTGAGATGATGTCCCCAAGGAAGAACCATCTCGGATAAATATGGAACCTTCCGGACCCGATGATCATGGAAAGGTCCAAGAGATCATTCACAAGGACCGACATCCTCCTGACGGATTCCAGGCCTTTTTCAGCTTCTCTCTGGTCTCCAGACTAAGTTCTGGGTCCTTCATGGCAAGTTCCAGGAACCCCTTTGTGCTGTTAATGGGGGTCCTCAGCTCGTGGGTTATCGATGATATGATATCCAGACCGTGCCCGTCGTTGGTGTTCTCTTCCGCATCAACCAAGTGCGCACCTCACATAAGTATCTCCTACTATCGATGAAACAGTAATAAAAATATGGGTTTTCATTATCACAAAGATAATTTCTATTCTCCGGAAGAATGTCATCTGCTATTTCAGCCTCCCCTGCATCTGTCTATTTTGGTATTCCGGGCTGAATTCATTATCTCTTTGAACACATCCCGGCGAAATCTGAATCGAATTCCTCAAGAGATAAGATTCAACACTTCATCATTTCATGGAAATGATAGTTCAGACAAGAACGACCTTCAAATGAACAACGATTACATCCATGTCCCAACAACAACAATCCTATACGTGTATAATGATTCCTGTATGCATTATTTCATTTTTTGATAATGATAATCACATGATATTCTTTTTCATACATAGTTTTATGAGTGTACCTGAGGTCCATCCATGCCAGCTCGTGATCCCAAGAGTTTTATCAAGGTCGTTGGCGAGATCCTTGATTGTATTCCGGATTATGTAGGAATCATCGATGAAGATCGCAAGATACACTTTGTCAACAAGGCTCTTCATGAAATGGTAGATGCTGAGATGAAGGAAATAATTGACCAATACTGCAATATTATGGTCCATGGACTCATCGCCCCACCTAAGGAGTGCCCTTTACTGCAATCGATAAGAACGGGCGAGCCTCAGAAAAATGAATATTACAGCAGGGAATATGATGTATGGTATAGCCTTGAAATATATCCAATGAACATCGAAATAGATGGTAAGAAGACCTTCCTGCATATAGCCCGGGATATAAGTGACAAGAAGAGGTTCGAAGATGCAATTCTCAGGGTCAACAATATAGGTGAATTCTATCTTGATCTTCTAACTCACGATATCAGCAATATGGTACAGCCTATACTATCCTATCTTCAGCTGTTGAATGAGATTCCGGAGCTCAATATGAAATATGGCAAGTTCATTTCCATTCCTCTTGAAGAAGCAAAAAGAATCAGTAAATTGACTAAGATAATCAGGAGATTATCCCTGCATGAACCGAGAAAACACATAATCGTCACCGTTTATATGAAAGAGGAAATCGAGAAATGCATTGAGGAGATGAACCGCCAATTCCCGGAGAAAAATATCAATGTGATATTCTCACACGACAGTTATCTCGGGCCCATAGATATCTGCAATGAGTTCATGAATCCGATATTCAAGATATGCAGATATATTACAAAGCTGAGCGATGATCGGTCGATCAATTTGCAAATAACCCTGAAATTGAATAAGAACGAAGAATTATTCTATCTGACAGCAACGGGAGATGGCCCGGCATTCAATAAAGGATTCTTGGATAAGTATTTTGATAGATACTATGATGGCGTTTTCAAGAAGGAAGGACTGGGATATGATATAGCCTTCTATCAGGAGCTTCTGAGAAGGTTGGGTAGTGATATCCACCTCGAACCTGACCTGGTAAGAAAAGGGAAGGTTAAGGTTGCCATCATCCTGCCGGTGAATAAAGCAGAGTGTTTTATCACAACACATCTGCGACAAGCCTATCTGTGAGGAATTATTCTTCATAAAAACATCTCTCAGCTAAGCCTAAAAAAGGTATGCGAAAGTATTCAGAGCCAGACTCCGAAAAAATCAAATGGCGGGCACGACCGGACACCAGTAAAAAAGTTATTTTATTCGATATCTTTCGCTTTTTTACTTGTCAACAATTCCATTTCAATTATATCGTCCGTACCCTGGATTAAGAACAATTAATGGCGGGCACGACCGGATTCCGCCAAAAAAGTAATCTCACAACAATACAGATCGCTTTTTTGTCTATCAATTATTCCATTCCAATTATATCGTCCGTGCCCTGGATTAAGAACAATTAATGGCGGGCACGACCGGATTCGAACCGGCGACATACAGCTTAGGAGGCTGTCGCCTTGACCAAGCTAGACTACGTGCCCGTTGATTGTTGGCGGATGAGGTGGAATAATTACTCGGATATTACGTTTACTATCTCGAGGAACAGATACTGCGGAGCTACCATCCGAGTCTTTCCAGCTTCCTGTCCTCCCTCGTCGCCCTCTTGAACTCCTTGTAATGTTCCTTGCAGAGGTGAACATTCCCCCTTTCTCCCTCGATCGTCAGACCCGACTTGGAAGCTTTCTTCGCACTCACGGACCTGACAGCGGTCTCGCTGCAGTTCTTCACATCACAGGTCCTCTCAACGGGACCTCCTCTCTTTGAAACCATAGGGCCTCCCCCACTCACTCCTCAGTAACCGTAGGCCATGGGGCCCTGCTCTTCAATGGACCTGATGGGTATATCCTGGGGGAAGTACCTGAGTATAACCACATCCCCGACAGCCTGAACCCATCTGAAAGGGATCAATATGCTTGACCCGTCCTCCACCAGTTTCTCGTTGGTCTCCTCAAGGAAAAGGCTTGTTATCTCCCCCTTCTCATCATCTACCTCCAGACTCGTGATGAAACCAACACTGACTCCCCACGGTGTGAACACCTCTATATTCTCCAGCTGACTGGCTTCTTCTAACATGTGATTCCCTCTTTTAACGGGTTCTTGATGCCCTATAAAGGATTTGGCATTTATTCTTTATCATCGGAATCTTCCTGAATGCTCTCAAAGATCTGCAGATGTTCCTGATCCTCGATATCCATCAGCTTCTTGAGAAGGATTATGATATTCTGTTCGTCCCGGGATATCCTGCCGTCTTTGAGGGATTCCCTGATGACGGATGTGTATATGTCCTTGAAATTATCATGCTTTCTCTCGCTGGTCATTATCCGCTCCCCTTCCAGGAGCTTCATCTCCATCTTCACCTGGGTCGTGACATCCGGATCCAGGCCCAGGGACCTCTCGAGCTCGTCCAGGATATCCTGCTCATCATTCGTTATCCTGCCGTCCCTGAGTGCAACCTCCAGTATCTTCCTGTAAACCTGCATCTTGTCGAGGGAGCTCCCTCCGGCCTTCGTTCCGCCGATTATCTCCTCCTGCAGCGCCCTGTGCTCCTCCTCGGAAATACCCAACGAATCCCTCAATTCCTTGAGTAGAGCGGATTCGTCCTTGGTGAGTATGGAATCCTCCCAGGCCTTCCGGAGAGCCTTCATGTATATGCCCTTCGCATTCTCGACCTTCCCTACCTCCTTTGCGGCCCGCTTCTCGGGGACCTCCTGAGTCCCCGTCACCTCATGTGGAATGTAGTAGTTGCCATCCCTCAGTTCCATGAGAAGCTCTATGGGGGTCTTGCCAACCTGATAGGTGAAGCACAGTTCGGAAAATGTGGTCTCCTTCTCCCTGCCGTCAGCTTCCTTTATAACAACCATCTTCTTGGAAAGGGATTCCCATATCCTTCTGGCAAGTGCCTTTCCCTCGAAGGTGAGATAGTAGACCTTCTTTCTCTGCCTTCCGCCCTTCACATGGGAGACCCTGCTCTCCAAAAGGTTGTCGTTGATCAGCTTGTTAACGGCCCTCGGGACATGCTTCCTTTCGATCCCCACACCCTTGGCGATTCCGGCCTGAGTTATACCATCGGGAGCCTCGAAATCCTCCTCGAAGGGTATGAACTCGTAAAGGTGCAAAATGACCCTTTCGTCAACCGTTAGGGCTATTCGTTTCCCCATCCTTCCAAAGAACACCAATTCAACTATTAATAAAATTCCCATCTCATCCATTCGGAGCTTCGTGGAGGAAGCATCAGGCACCCCTGCCTTCCCTCTCCATCATGAGGGCCTTCCTCCTGCCGTCCGCCCTCAGGATCATGGCCTGTCTCTCCCTCTCGGCCGCCACCCGGTCCTCCATTGCCGCCTTTATCGGACCCACGGGATCGATGTCCCTGATCTCCGTCCTCTCTATCCTGACGCCGTATCTCTCTCCTTCGGGCACCAGCCTCTTCATGAACTCGCTGTTGAACTGCTCCTGTCCCCTTATCAGGGTCTCCAGGTCCCTTGTCAACACCATCTTTCTAAGCAGGGCCTGTGAGATCTGGTTCAGGGCGGTCTTGTACTTGTCTATCTTGAGAAGGGATTGATCGGGGTGCTGCAGGGTGTACTGGATCATGGCCTCCATCGTTACGGGAGAGAGGTCGGAAGTCATGACCTCCAGCCTTCCCAGGTCCATGGTCTGTATCCTCCTGTCGGCGCGATACACCTTTGACACGAAGGGTGCGACAAGATGAAGCCCCGGCCCCAGGTTCTTCACGAACCTTCCGAGCCTCATGTAGACACCGGTCTCGTATTCCTGAATGATTATCAGGGAGCTCGACAGCGCCCAGATTAGAAGAAGACCCGCAAGAACTCCGATCGCTATGAGCAAGGCAACCTCGAGGATATCCGTTTGCTTCCCCCCGGCGTTTCCTTTAACGCTAAAGAGTATTAAATATTTGGTCCGGATAGCAAAAAAGGGTGCGATTTTCGAGCGCAATCTAGAGAAATCCTTAATAGGGAGCCCCTGTATAGCCCCCTCCCCCAGGGATGATTGGCGGTCCCGATCATTCAACTCAAAACTGCGAACGTGGGATGAAAGATGTCCGGGTATCTCGAGGAACTTGAAGACAAACGCAACAGATTGAACGCGGAGGCTGACTCTCATAGGAAGAGAAGGGACAGGCTCAACCAGGAAACGAAGAGGTTCGCCGAGACAAGGGATCAGCTGAATTCCGAAGTGAAGAAACTGCTCCAGGAAGCAAACCAGTTCAAGGAGAAGCGGGACGAACTCAATACGAAGGTCAAGGAGGAGAAGGGCCGTCGTGATGTCCTCACAAAGGAATACAATCAGCTGAAGGCCCAGCTCGACCAGGTAAAGAGGAGCAGGATCTCAACCTCAGACGAGGTGTCGCTTTCCAAGCTGAAGAAGGAACTCAAGGGACTCGAATTCAAGCAGCAGACCACCGTACTCGAACCCGATAAGGAGAGGGCCCTGGTGGAGAGGATGTCCCATATCCGGAACCATATCCGGGAGAAGGAAAAGGAGATGGAGGGGAACTCCGAGATAAGGGAGCTGGTGGTGAAGGTCAGGGAGGCAAAGAGGTTGATGGACGAGTCCCATCACAGGGTAAACGAGCTTGCGGACCTGGCCCAGAAGGAACATGACCAGATGATAGACCGCTTCTCGAGGTCCGACAGGATAAGGAAGGAGGCGGATGCCGCCCAGGAGAACTTCGTGGCCTCCAAGGTGAAGGCCGACGAGGAGCACAGAACGCACATAGAGCTCATCCATTACGTTCACGATCTCGACAAGATAATCCTCGCTCTCAAGCAGAGAAGGAGATCCATGGATTCCAGGTCCGGAAAGGTCCAGACCCCGCAGATGTCCGGACCGGCCGCTGGAAAGATGGAGGCCGAGAGGATCTACGAGAAGTTCAAGAAGGGCGACAAGATCTCCACCGAGGATCTCATGCTTCTCCAGAAGTACGGCTTCCTCTGATCGATTCCGTCCTGAAAGCCGATATGAGCTCCATTTCCACAGCCCATATCTTGATCTCTTCCCCGAAAATGGATATCACATCATCGGCAAGTGAGGCGGCATCCGAGATGAAATCTCCCGCAGGAAAGCCTCCGATCATGCATATCAGATGGATCGGGGCATCATGCATCATCCTTTTCAGTTCATCGGCAATGAGAACGGGTCTACCCGATGCGGAGAAGAGTATGACGTGCTTCCTTCCTATATCCGGGAAATCATTCCTGGCCCGTTCAAGAACGGCACGGATGTCCATACCCCTTTCCAGCCTTATCAGCGGTTCCCTCCCGGCGGGGACGGAACCAGATCGAAAGAGCTCCTCGAACAGACCCGAGAACCTGTTGAAGTTCTTCGGAAGTCTCGTCTCGGGAGAGATGGATATCCATTCATCGTTCCTTGTATGAACGTGGAGCCTCAATGCCCCCTCCAGGTTGAGGATCGAATCGAGCCCCATGAGCAGGAACTGATGCACCATATCGGGCCTTCCCCTGCGGTTCTTCTCCTCCGGATCCCTGAGAAAGGAATGGTGGTAGCTGGAATCGAGAAGAACGCGCGAAGGTTTCTTCCTTCTTCTGGATGCGTTGGAGACAACGGCAGGATGCGACCAGAACTCCCTGGGTACCATCTCCAATTCCGAATCCACGAGAACAAGGGACAGTGCGCTGGCATGTTCATGCCCGGAGGCCCCCATTGTTTACCTCCCCTTCTCCTTTCCTTCCCTCAGCAGGTCAACGACCTCCAGGAGGTCCTCCACGACGTAATTGGCATAGGATGACCATTCATCGGACCTCTCCTGGGCTGCCACGAGAATGGTCTTGACACCCGCAGCGTTGCCAGCCTGTATATCATACAGATAATCGCCGACGTAGGCCATCTCATGAGGCTGGAACCCGTAGTGGGAAAGAACGAAGTTGAGAGCTTCCGGGGAGGGCTTCGGAGCTGCGTGGTCCCTGGAAACGACCATGTCAACTTCCATGCCCAGCTTGTCAAGGGTCCGTTTCGCGGCCTCCTCGGAGTTCCTGGTTATCACCACTATGATTATACCCCTGTCCCTGCAGTAATCAAGGAGTTCCATGGCTCCCTGTGCCGGTTCGGCCCTGTCAGCCGCATCCAGCTCCTTTTCTTCAAGGATGGACATGAGCCTTCTTGCCTCCTGCCTGGGAAGGGAAGAGATGTAATTCAGGGTGTCACCTTCGGGGATCCCGAGCTCTTCCCTTATACGGGCAAAATCAAGTTTCATCTTCACCAGGGTCCCGTCAAGGTCGAGACCGATCACCTTCACATCCTTCATATTCCGACCTACCGATCCTTGTATGCTGCATATACCGAACTGATGCTTTAACTATGTTCTCCCTTGAATCTCGGGGCTCTTGATATCCCTGACCCTTATTTCGACATTGCTCCTTCCCCCCCACCTGTGAACATACGGCACCCCTGCGACGGAGAGGGACATTCCCGTTGTCAGTTTTCCCTCGAGATCTCCCATGTTGAAGAATATGCACGGCACTTCCGCGGCACCGTCATCCACCGTGAACTTCAGATGTCTTCCATCACCAACCGTCATCACCCTCCCCCCGACAGCAACGTCCCTGACGGAGACCACAGGTTCGGGATTCCCGCTCCCGAAGGGACGGAGCCTCTCCAGGTCCTCGAGCTCCTCGATGGTGAGATCCGAAAGCTCCAGGTCCAGATCGATGTCCAGATAGGGCCGGAATTCCAGGGAGGGATAGGTCTCGAGGGTATATGATATGAGACGGGACCGCAGAGCTTCCATGTCCGACACGTTGAGGGTGAGCCCTGCCGCTCTCTCATGTCCTCCATATTCGGAGAGCAGGTCGGAACAGGATTCGAGGGCGGAGACCATGTTGAAACCCTCCGGAGCCCTGGCCGAACCCCTGACGACCTCTCCCTCAACGGAGAGGACAGCAACGGGCCTTCCGTGGTCTTCCATCACCCTGCTGGCCGAAACCCCGAGTACACCCGGATTCCATCCTTCCTTCCATACGAGGATGATGGGATCGTCGGACCTGCCCGCTGCCACGATCTCCGCCTCTATCTCCTCCACAAGTTTCTGGCCCACGGCCCTCCTCTTGAAATTGAGCGTGTTCAGCTCCCTGGCGAATAGATCCGCATCCACACGGTCGTCCGTAAGGAGAAGGTCGAGGGCCATGTCCGGACTGCCCATCCGTCCCGCCGAATTCAATCTCGGGGCCAGCTTGTATGCGATATCGGTTGCAGTGGGAGGGCGGACAGCATCCATCCCGCTTTCCCGCATCAGAGAAATGATCCCGGGGGAGCTCGTGCGGGCAAGCTCCTCCAACCCGGAGGAGACGAGTATCCTGTTCTCGTCGAGCAGCGGGACCAGATCGGCCACGGTTCCGAGAGCTACAAGATCGAGAAGGGACCTGGCATCCAGGGGGATGACATCCGCTGCCTGAAGGGCCTGGACCATCTTGAATGCCACTCCAACGCCGGCAAGCTCCCTGAAGGGATATCCGGAGGAGGGCATTTTCGGATCGATGATTGCAAAAGCATCGGGGACCTCCGAACCCGGTTCATGATGATCCGTAATTATAACGTCGATACCCGTCTCGGAAGCGACCCTGACCGCATCGATGTCCCTTATCCCGCTGTCAACGGTTATCATCAGGTCCACCCCCTCCCGCCCTGCCTCCCTGATCCTCTTTTCGGACAGACCGTATCCCTCCCCGTATCTGGAGGGCAGATGATGCAGAACGCGGTCCTTGCCGAAAGCGGATGAGAGGGCCTTTATCATGAGAGCCGTGGAGGTTATCCCGTCCGCGTCGTAATCACCGTGAATGAGGATCTTCTTCCCCTTTTCAAGGGATGACCTCACACGTTTGACAGCCTCTTCCATTCCCGCGAGGAGAAAGGGGTCATGCAGATTCCTGAGAGTCGGGTGCAGCATTGCATAGACCTCGTCACTCCTTCTTATCCCGCGGGCAACAAGGATGCGGGAGGCCATTCTGCCTATTCCGAGCTGATCGGATATGATCAGAGCGCGTTCGATGTCCTCGGTTCTGGGCCTCCATTCTATTTCCCTGTGAGGAACGGGATCTCCCATGAACGGACAGGCCCTCCCCCGGGATATATATGAGAACATGGGAGTTCGGTGAAAGAAACTTCACCTGGGATCCTTCACCCTGAACGAGAAACTGAGATAGACCGGACCCTGGACGTCCACCTTCTTCTTGTGGCTCAGGATATAGTAGAGCGCCTTCGAAGTTAGCTTCAGGTTGATCCCCTCGAGATCCCTTATCTTCTCCACCTTCCGGGATGTGTGTCCCCTCTCAAGCGATCGCTCTATCTTCCAGGCGGCGTACCTGGAGAATGCCTTCACGAACGTCTTGTTGGTTCTGGAGGCTCCCCTCTCCTCAAGCGTCTTTGCCATATTCGGCGGGACCGAAACAACATTCCCCTGGTCAACCCATATCTCGTTGAAAGCGCCCGGTCCGCAGAGTCCCATCCCCTTCCGGGATTCCCTGAGAACGACCTCTGCGGGTCTTCCATCGATCCCCAGCTCCTTGGCGCGCTCCTCTGTCACGAGGAATTTACCGTAGTCCGATGAGGCCAGGATCCCTTTCCAGGCCGTCCTCTTCTCGTCCTCCTCCTTCTCCCTGCATTCCCTGTAGGTGCGGTGGATGGCACGGGCTATCTCCCTGCCGTAATCCGTCTGGGGCTTCCGCAGATATCTGAGTGATGAGGCGATCTCCTCATCCGTCAGGTTCCAGGCGGCAAAGAACTGCGGGTAGAGAAGCTGTCTGATGTCGGGATAACCGTAGCGGTGCATGAGAACCCTTTCGACACCTATGTCCGCTATGAAAACGGGTGTCGTCACTCCGCGAGATGACAGGATCTCCCCGGAACACATGCCGCAGGTTCCGAGTTCCAGATCTCCCCCGAATATCTCGATCTCGGTTCCCTTCTCGAAGAACGGAAATTGATAGCTCTTTTCCAGGAAGCTTATATCGGAAAGGCCCTGATTATCGAATATTCTCCTGAGAACGGCCATTCCCTTCTCGAGTGTGAGGTCATCATCCCCGATTGCAAGCGAAAGAATGTTGTATGTCCTTATATGGCTGGAATCCAGCTCCGCTTCCCTCCTGAACGCCGTCGCGACC
>Ga0190359_1001804_pt1 | contig 13166 bp, 17 predicted proteins | sample 48721823_MG_FD_161269 | JGI IMG/M metagenome (GOLD analysis project Ga0190359, IMG submission 161269) | Hydrothermal vent microbial mat bacterial communities from Southern Trench, Guaymas Basin, Mexico - 4872-18-2-3_MG | ecosystem: Environmental > Aquatic > Marine > Hydrothermal vents >...
AATTTCCAAACTGGCTTAATAAAAAAATAAAACATTATCAAAGATGGTTTAATAATAAAAGATTTCATAGAGGGATTAATGCTATTCCTTGTGAATTGTATACTTAAGAAGTTTACTTTACAAAACCGAAGATTTTTTAAATAAAATATTATTTCCTAGAATGATTAGCCCGAGTTCACTTTTTAATGAGCGTATTTAGGGTTAAAAAGTGATATTCTTGGGTTTGAGATAAAAAATGGTAGAAAAAGACTTTAAACACGTTGTAAGAGTAGCAAATACGGACTTAGACGGAGCAAAGCCTATTTATATTAGTTTAAGGAAGATTAAAGGAGTTGATTTTATGTTTTCTAATATGGTATGTCATATAGCCAATATAAGCAAAGAAAAGAAGACAGGGGAACTTACAGATGAGGAAGTCTCTAGATTGGATGAGATAATAAGAAACCCTGTGAAATTTGGTGCCCCAAATTGGATGTTGAATAGGAGGAAGGACATAGAGACTGGGGTTGATAAGCATTTAGTTGGAGCAGATTTAATTTTCACAGTGGACAGTGATACAAAAAGAATGAAAAAGATAAAGTGTTATAGTGGCGTAAGACACATGTTTGGACAGCCGGTCAGAGGACAAAGAACAAGGAGCAATTTCAGAAAGAACAAGGGCAGGGTACATCTCGGAGTGAAGAAACGGGCTGGAGCAAAAGCTGGTAAGGTATAAATAGGGCGAAAATGGGAGATCCAAAGTTAAGGAAGAAGACATACAAAAAACCACAACATCCTTGGCAAAAGGATAGGATAGAGGAAGAAAGGAAACTTATGCAAGAATATGGTCTGAAGAATAAGAAAGAGATATGGAAAGCAAATTCTTTATTAAGAAAATACACAAAGCAAGCCAAGAAACTAATTGGATTAACCACTCCTCAAGCAGAGGCAGAGAAATCTCAGCTTTTGAAGAAATTGTTGGGGTTAGGATTAATTAAAGAAGGTGCTAAAATAGAGGATGTTTTAGCAATAAGTTTACAGAATATCCTTGATAGGAGGTTACAAACAATAGTATATAAAAATAAATTGGCTAGGTCGGTTAGACAGGCAAGGAGGTTTATCACCCATGGACATATCTCCGTAGATAATAGGAAAGTTACTGTTCCCTCTTTTTTAGTACCAATAGAATTGGAAAATAAAATCTCTTTTACAAGAGGGTCACCTCTTTTTGATGAAAATCATCCTGAGCGTGCCGTGATAGTAGGAAGCACTACAAAGGCAAATAAAAAATGAAGCATGATACTACTAGGTGGGGAATTGCACATATTTACTCTAGTTATAATAATACTATTATTCATATTACTGATATCACTGGAACAGAGACCATCGCAAGAACATCTGGAGGGCAAATTGTTAGGTCTGATAGAATGGAGAGTTCACCATCTGTGGCTATGGTTGCTGCAAAAAAAGCAGCAGAAATCGCTATGGATAAGGGGATTAATGCAATACATGTTAAGATAAAAGCACCTGGGGGGCACAACGGTCCAAAAAATCCAGGTCCAGGAGCACAGGCAGCCGTTAGGGCTCTATCTAGGGTGGGGCTTAGAATAGGAATAATAGAAGATGTTACTCCTATACCTCATGATGGATGTAGAAAAAAAGGAGGTAAAAGAGGGAGGCGGGTATGAATGGAAGTAAGGTTATTAGAAACTGATAAGGAAAATAAGAAGGTTTCTTTTCTTTTATTAGATTCTTCCCCTTCTTTCGCAAATTTGATAAGGAGGGTTGTTATAGAGGAAGTACCGGTAATGGCTATAGAGGATGTTGAGTTTAGGAAAAATAATTCGATATTATATGATGAAATTATTGCTCATAGGCTTGGGTTAATTCCATTAACTACTGATTTAAAGTCTTATAACCTTCCTGAGGAGTGCAAGTGTGGTGGCAAAGGGTGTGCTAGGTGCCAACTGAAAATGAGTTTGAAGGCAAAGGGACCGGGGATGGTTTATGCTTCCCAAATTAAGACCAGAGATGCAGCAATAAAGCCTGTTTATCCAAAAACACCTATTGTAAAATTACTTAAAAACCAAAGTCTGGAATTAGAGGCTATAGCTATTTTGGGTAAGGGAAAAGAACATGTTAAGTGGTCCCCAGGTCATATATACTATAAAAACAAGCCTTTGATAAAAATAGATATTAAGAATTGCAATGGCTGTGGCAAATGTATTGAACAGTGCCCAACTAAGACTTTAGAGATAGATAAGGGTAAAGCAATAGTCTCCAAAGAGCATTTATTCGAATGCCATTTGTGTGGGGCTTGTGTTGATTCTTGTGATAAAGGTGCAATAAGCTTAGAGGATACTAACGATTTTATATTTTATCTTGAGTCTTGGGGACAACTTGAGTGTAGAAATATATTGTTAGAGGCATCTAGGATTATTGATAAAAAGCTTGATGATTTCATAAGTGCTTTGGAAGAAAAAAAATAATAATGTTGCGAGGGTGCCGGAGTCCTTCGAGCTTGCGGGCTCATGGCCGGAATGGTCAAACGGGCAATATTTTGCCTAGGGTTGAGGGCCTTGTGGCTTAGTGCCTGCGCGAGTTCGAATCTCGTCCCTCGCATTGATTTATTGCTTATAAAAAATTATATGAGAAAAAATGAAGCCTACAGGACCAACAAATCCAGTTTTGAAAGAGCTAATAGTTGAATTGAAAAAGAAATCCATAGAACAAAAAGTAAATATTTGGAAAAGGGTTGCTCTTGATTTGGAAAAGCCTACAAGAAAAAGAAGAATTGTCAATCTATCAAAAATAAACAGATATACAAAAGAAAACGATATTATTGTTGTTCCTGGAAAGGTTTTGGGTTCCGGAAATTTAGAGCACAAGGTTACTATTGCAGCTTATAAGTTTTCAAATAGTGCAAAAGAAAAAATAAAGAAAGCAGGAGCTAAAATGATACCTTTGTTGGAATTAAGCAACGAAAGCCCTAAAGGAAAGAGGATAAAGATTATCGGTTAAAATGATAATTGATGCTAAGAATTTAATCTTGGGAAGATTAGCAAGTTTTGCCGCAAAACAATCTTTGTTAGGTAAGGAAGTAAATATTGTCAATTGTGAAGAAGCAGTTGTAACTGGAAATAAGAATTATATTTTTGAGAAGTATAAGGATAAGCTTGAGAAGGGTTCAATGAGGAAAGGACCTTTTTTTTATAGAAGACCTGATAGGTTCATTAAAAGGGTAGTTAGGGGAATGTTGCCTTATAAAAAAGAGAATGGAAAAAAGGCATTTAAAAGAATCAGGTGTTATGTTGGTGTTCCTAAAGAGCTGATTAATAAAAAAACGGAAGATTTAAAAGAGATGAGCATATCAAAATTAAAAATCACTAAGTATGTGAAACTTAAAGATTTATGTAGACAATTAGGTGCTAGGATATGAAGGTAATAGTTTCGTCTGGTAAAAGAAAGAGGGCAATTGCAAGAGCAACAATAAAGGATGGTAGAGGGATAATAAGAATTAATAATCTTCTGATAGATTACTATAAACCTAGGATTTATAGGTTAAAGTTACGTGAGCCCTTGATTTTGGCTGGTGATGTTGTGAATAAGGTGGATATTAATATAAAAGTTAAAGGAGGAGGTATTGCCTCACAGGCTGAGGCTGCAAGATTAGCTATGGCAAAGTCTTTAGTAGAGTATACAAAAAGTGAGAGATTAAAAGAGAAATTTTTGAAATATGATAGACAGTTGCTTGTGGCTGATGTAAGGAGGAAGGAACCTTCGAAGCCCAATCGAAGAGGCCAGGCAAGGGCTAAGAAACAAAAGTCTTATAGGTAAGGTGATAAAATGATAATTCCAATAAGATGCTATTCATGTGGTAAGCCTGTAGCTCACTTATGGGAAGAGTTTAAGGAAAGAGTTGAAAAAGGAGAAGAAAGAAAAAAGATTCTTGATGATTTGGGTTTGGAGAGGTATTGTTGTAGAACATTGTTCCTAGGGCATGTTGATTTGATTGACATAACCGCTCAATTTAAAAAATTCTAGTTCTTAATTTTTAATTGAATAATCAAAAAATATTTAATAAGGACATAACATACCTTTGAACTAAAATAGGAAAATGGTAGACTTTAATAGTATAGCCAAGAAATGGCAGGAGAGATGGGAAAATAACAAGATATTTGAAGTGAAGATAGACCCAAATAAGAAGAAATATTATGTTTTGGAGATGTATCCCTACCCAAGTAGCCATGGTTTGCATATGGGTCATGCTAGAAATTATTGCATTGGTGATGCATTTGCAAGATATAAAAGAATGCAAGGTTTTAATGTTCTTTATCCTATGGGTTATGATAGTTTTGGTTTACCTGCAGAAAATGCGGCAATCAAGGCAAAGTCACATCCTAAAGAATTCACAGAAAGAGCAATAAAAAATTTCATAATGCAACAGAAAGCTCTTGGTCTTAGTTATGATTGGTCTAGGATGATAATGTCTCATAATCCGGATTATTATAAATGGGATCAATGGATATTCCTAAAAATGTATGAAAAAGGTCTTGCTTATAGAAGAAAAGCACTTGTTAATTGGTGTCCCAAGTGCAATACAGTTCTTGCTAATGAGCAGGTTCATAATGGAAAGTGTTGGCGTCATAAGGATACAAATGTTGAGTTAAAAGAGTTAGAACAATGGTTTTTAAGGATTACCAATTATGCTGAAGAGCTTTTGAACTATATTGAGAAACTTGATGGTTGGCCTGAAGATGTTAAAATTATGCAAAAGAATTGGATAGGCAAAAGTGAAGGAGTGAATTTATTTTTTCCTATAGAGAGCTCTGAGAAAAAAATTACTGTTTTTACAACGAGGCCAGATACATTTTTTGGTATAACCTTTCTTGTCTATGCTCCTGAGCATCCGGATGTTATAGAGCTTGTGAAAGGAACGGAGTATGAGAAGCCTGTGAGGGAATTTATAAGAAAAGTAGTTCTAGAAGATAGATTCACAAGAACAGCGGAAGATAGGGAAAAAGAAGGGATGTTTATTGGTAGATATGCTATAAATCCTATAACCAAAGAGAGGATTCCAATATATATTGCTAACTTTGTTCTTTATGAATATGGAACTGGTGCTATAATTGCTGTTCCAGCTCATGATGAGAGAGATTTTCAGTTCGCTAAAAAATATAATCTTCCCATAAAGGTAGTTATTAATCCCCCAGATTACGAATTAAATCCAGGTAAGATGACTCGGGCTTATACTGGGGATGGAGTAATGGTAAATTCTCAGCAGTTTGATGGTATGAATAACAGGGATGCAATCCCTGAGTTTATTAAGTTTTTTGAAGAAAATAATTGTGGAAAGGCAACCGTTCAATACAAATTGAGAGATTGGTTAATAAGTAGGCAGAGGTTTTGGGGATGCCCTATTCCTATAGTATATTGTGATAAGTGTGGAATTGTGCCTGTTCCAGAAGATGAGTTACCTGTAAGGCTTCCGGAAGATTATAGGTTTGCTATTAGTGAGGGAAACCCCCTAGAGCATTGTGAGGAATTTGTTAATACAAAGTGTCCAAGGTGTGGATGTTCTGCTAGAAGGGAAACAGATACAATGGATACTTTTGTTGATTCTTCTTGGTATTTTTTAAGATATTGTGACCCAAAAAACATTAAACTACCATTTGATAAAGAAAAAGCAGAATATTGGATGCCTATAGATTTGTATATAGGTGGGAAGGAGCATGCTACTATGCATTTGATATATTTTAGATTTTTTACTAAATTTTTGAGGGATATAGGCTTATTAGAAATTGATGAACCAGCATTAAAGCTTTTTAATCAAGGCATGCTCCATAAGGATGGTTTTGTTATGAGTAAAAGTAAAGGCAATGTTGTTGTACCAGAAAAGGTAGCAGAAAAATATGGGATAGATACTGCAAGATTATTCTTACTTTTTGTTGCATCTCCAAGCAAGGATATGGAGTGGAGCGATAAAGGGATTGAAGGTAGCTTTAGATTTTTAAACAGGTTTTATAATCTAATAACAGAGAAGAAGATTACAAAGCAAATAGAGAGGAAAGAAGAAAGTAAGTTGAACAAAGTTATTAAGGATGTGACTGACTATTTTGATAGAATGGAATTCAATAAGGCTATAATTAGTTTGATGCAGTTTACTACTTGGTTGAATAATAGACCTTCTATTAGTATGGAGTCTGTTTCTAAACTTGTGCTTATGATGAGCCCGTTTACACCACACATCTGCGAGGAATTATGGGAGAGGTTAGGGAATAAACCATTTTGTTCTTTACAGAAATGGCCAGAATATGATGCAAGTAAGATCGATCCAAAATTGGATGTAATAGATAATCTGATTTATAAGACAATCTCTGACATATTTAGTGTTATTAAGTTAGCAAAAATAGAAAAGCCTAAGAGAGTTAAGATAATTTTGGCTGAAAAGTGGAAATATTCTTTTGTGGCGAGATTTAAGGAAGAACTCAAAAATACAAAAGATAGTGGTAAGTTAATAAAAATTTTTGCTAGTGATGAAAGATTTAAAGGGCATATTAGAGATATTGCTAGGCTTGTTCCATATTTATTGAAAAATAGTAGTAAGGTACCTCCTGTTGTTTTAAGCCAAGATACCGAATTTGAGGCTTTTGATGAGAACATAGATAGGCTCTCTAAGGAATTTGCTTGTGAAATTGTAATAGAAAAAGCTGAAGAAAGTAAAGAGAAAAAGGCTATTAATGCTTTCCCATCTAAACCAGCAATAGTCTTAGAGTAACTAATAACTTTTATATATCTTATTATCTATTCTCTTTTTAGAATGTATAATAAGGTCCCTTCAGGTTCAAAGATATTGGATAAGATGTTGAATGGTGGTTACGAGAGAGATATTATAACCACTATATATGGTCCCGCTGGTTCTGGGAAGACTACCCTGTGCCTTCTTTGTACGATAAATATGGCGAGGAATAAAAAAAAGATAATTTATGTTGATACAGAGAATAACTTTTCCGTTGAGAGATTACAACAAATAGCTTTAGACTATAGGAAAGTACTTAACCACATTGTTTTTTTTAGGCCAATATCATTTGAAGAACAAAAAAAAGCATTTGAAAAATTGAGAGAGGTTGTTGATAAAAAGTTTGGTCTGATAGTTGTTGATACTATTTCCATGCTGTATCGTCTTGAATTAGGTAGGACGAGTGATGTTTACGATATCAATAGGGAGCTTGGAAAACAAATTGCTTATCTGAATGAAATTGCAAGAAAAAAACATATCCCCGTTTTAATTACGAACCAGGTTTACTCTGATTTTGAGAATAGGGGTTCTATAAGGATGGTTGGTGGAGATTTATTAAAATATACATCCAAGTGTCTCTTGGAATTGCAAATTACTCCAGCAGGTAATAGAAAATGTATTCTTAGAAAACACAGGAGTATTGAGCAGGAGAAGGAGATTACATTTAAGATTGTAGAAGGTGGGATTATAGGAACAAAAGAAAGTAAAGGGTTTAAGCTATTCTAGTATTGTTCTCTGATAGCAATCTTTTTAAATAGGACTTTATTTACAAAGGATGGGGTGGTTATGTCCTTCAAAGAAAAGATTAAGGAATTTGAGAAGAAAAAAAAGAAAGCGATAGATAAAAGTTTAGTAGAAAAACAACATAAGAAAGGAAAGCTGACGGCAGAAGAACGTTTAGGGCTTCTTTTAGACAAAGGTTCATTTACAGAGATAAATGAGTTTGTAGAGCTGGATTCTTATAATTTCAATCTCCAAGAAAAAAAGAGGCCTAGGGACGGGGTTATTACTGGTTATGGAACGATTGATAGTAGACCCGTTTATGTGTATGCTCAAGACTTTACATTTATGGGCGGCTCTATGGGAGAAATGCATAATAAGAAGATAGCAACGGTAATGGAGATGGCTTTAAAGACTGGTTGTCCTCTTATAGGTCTTTTTGATTCTGGAGGAGCCAGGATTCAAGAAGGTATTAATGGATTGGATGGGGGTGGGCATATATTTAGGATGAATACTATGGCTTCTGGCGTTATACCACAGATTTCTGCTATATTAGGTCCTTGTGCTGGTATAGCTGTTTATTCACCTGCTTTGATGGATTTTGTTTTTATGGTTGATAATGTAAGTTATATGTTTATAACCGGCCCTAATGTTGTTAAAACTGTTACTGGAGAGAGCATAGATTTTTATGGGTTGGGTGGTCCAGATATCCACAACAAGAAAAGCGGAGTTGCACATTTTTTTGCTAGTGATGAGAGAGAATGTATAATCAAAATAAGGAAGTTATTAAGTTATCTACCACAAAATAATCTAGATACACCACCAAGGGTTGATTTAGGTGATGATCCAAACAGATTAAATAGTAATCTGGTTAATATTGTTCCAATTGAACCAAAAAAGAGTTACGATATGAGAGAAGTCATAGAAGAAGTTGTAGATAGGAATTCTTTTTTTGAGGTTCATAGCGAATATGCTAAAAACGCAATTGTGGGATTTGCTAGATTGAATGGTTATGTTGTTGGGATAGTTGGTAATCAACCAAAGTTCTTAGCTGGCTGTTTGGATATCGATTCTTCGGATAAAATATCCAGGTTTGTAAGATTTTGTGATTGTTTTAATATTCCACTAATAAACTTTGTTGATGTAACTGGTTATTTACCTGGTACCGATCAAGAGCATAATGGGGTAATAAGACACGGAGCTAAGATATTGTATGCTTATTCAGAAGCTACTGTTCCTAAGATATCATTAATTACTAGGAAGGCATATGGGGGCGCCTATATAGCATTAGTAAGCAAGGATATGGGTTATGATTATGTTTTGGCTTGGCCTATCGCAGAAATAGCAGTAATGGGTGCTGAACAAGCCGTTAACCTCCTTTATAAAAAAGAGATGGGTTCAAAGAAATGGCCAAAAATAAAAAAGCAGAGAATAAAAGAATTCTCAGATAAATTTCTGAATCCATATGTTGCAGCAAAACAAGCAAAAGTAGATAAGATAATAGACCCAAAATATACTAGGATAGAGTTAATAAAAGCCTTAAACTTTCTATTAACTAAGAGAGAAGGAAGACCAGCAAAGAAACATGGGAACATACCAGTCTAAAAATGGAGCGTTTAAGGATAGTAGTAGATAGTAAGGAATATAGTGTCCAAGTTGAAAAAAGTAATGGTAAACTGAGGGTTTATTTCGATGGGAGTGTTTATGATGTAGAAATAAAACCAACCCAACAAGAGTATGAAATAAAAGAAAAAAAATTAAAATCAAAAGGGGGGGTTGTTTTAGCTCCAATACCAGGTACAATTTATTCTATTGATGTAAAAGAAGGGAGTATCGTAAAAAAGGGAGAAAGGCTTATGACTCTTATAGCTATGAAGATGGAGAATGAAGTTGTTTCCCCTGCGGATGGGAAGGTAATAGAAATAAGGGTTAAGAAAGGCCAAAGTGTGAATAAAGGAGACGTCTTAGCTATAGTAAGATAGTTTTTGGTTTGCTTTTATGATGCTTCTAGTTCATCCCATCTGAATTCTCTTAACCTTACACCTACTTTTCTAAGGTGGTTAGCAATTTCTTTATTTAACCTCAGCATATCTCTTTCTTGTATTAAAAAAATCAACTCTTGCATTTCTTCATTTAGTTTCATTTTTTATTCCCCCCAGATGTTTTTCCAAATAGGATACCTGCTAGGACATTTAGAGCCCAGGCTTGGAAGACATTTATGTGAAGTTTTGGAAAACTTTTAAAGACATAGTTCCATAATAACATTACAGGAAAAGCTAAAATAAGCCCTACAAGAGCAGATAAGATGGCAATTAGTAACATTGTATAGCCGATCTCTAGAATCTTCTTTAATATTGGGATATCCTTTAAAACCCCCATCGTCATGATTTTGGTAGTATTAGGCGATATTTAAAGTTTATTATATTGAAAAAAATTGTTTTTATTTCTTATTTATTTTTGAGAAAATATAAATAAACTTTAAATATTATCTGTTTTATTCATCTGTTATGGAAATTAAAAATATAACAAAGCATAGAGTACGCTATTCTGATACAGATCATTTTGGAGTTGTTTATTATGCTAGATATCTTGATTGGTTTGAGATTGGTAGGACTGAGATATTAAGAAGTAGAGGCATTTCATATGCACAACTTGAGAGAGATGGATTTTTTGCTCCTGTTGTGGAGATTAAGGTAAATTATAAAAAGCCCGCGAGATATGATGAAATTATTTTATTGGAGACTAGCGTATCAAAAATTGGTAATTCTAGTATTAGATTTGATTATAGGGTTTATAATGAAGAGAGAGAATTATTGGCAGTTGCTTATACTATTAATGTTTTTGTTGATAGGAGGATGAAACCAGTCAAAATTCCAACTAAATTAAAAGAAGCCTTACATTAGTTATTGTTTATTTAGAATTGTAATATCCCCTTCTCTTATGACTATTTTATCTTTTTTATTTTTTATAATTAAAAAGCAGTCTTTATCTATATCATGGGCTATTCCTTGATATTCCTTTTTTATAGTTTTTACTTTTACTTTTGAACCTAAGAAGGAATTCTCTTTCCAATCTTTTATTATTTTATGATATTTTTTGTTTTTTAACAGTTTAATATACTCGCTAAAGTACTCTAGTAGTTTTTTTATTATTTCCTTGTTGTTAACTTTTTTTTTGATTATATCTTTTATCGATGTTGCTTTTTTTATAGAGCTTGGAAGTGAATTATTTGTATTCATTCCTATGCCCACTATTGCCAAAGTTTTTTTATTATTTGTTGTTTCTGTTAGTATCCCACATACTTTTTTATTTTTATATATCAGGTCGTTTGGCCATTTTATTTTTGTTTTTAGGTTTAGTGTGGTTTCAATTGCTTTACAGGCAGATATTGCGGCTATGAATGTTAAGTATTTTATGTCTTCTGTACTTATTCTTACAGTTATAGAAAGGTATATCCCACCTCTCTTAGAGCTCCAATATCTTTTAAATCTTCCTTTCCCTTTTGTTTGTTCATCAGCGATTATGACGATATTTTCTTTTGCAATCTCCTTTGCTTTTTCGTTTGTGGAATTTAATCTTTTAAAATGGAAAACTTGGAACATTTTTTTTCATTAGTTCTTTCCTTCCAGAAATTACCCATGCATTTTCTTCCCTTAGTCCTTTTTCTTCAAAGTATTTAGAAACAGCAGTTGTTACAATGATTATCTTTTCTTTTTTTGAAAGACTTTTTTTCTTTTTGTTTTCTTTTAGTTTTTCTAGTATTCTATTCTCCGTTAAGAAGTTTGTAGATATCTTTCCTCTGATAAAATTCTTATTATTTAGGACCGCCTTGTGGAATGGTATTGTTGTTTCTACTCCTTTTATTATAAATTCATCTAATGCTCTTTTCATTCTGGCAATAGCTTCCTCTCTGTTTCTGCCTTTGCACATTAGTTTTGCTATTAGGCTGTCGTAGTGGGGACTTATATTATGTCCTGTATGGCATGAACTGCATACCCTTATACCTGGGCCCCCCGGCACTAGGTAGTTTGTTATTGTTCCTGTTTGAGGAGAGAAATTTTCATACGGCGATTCAGCGTTAATTCTACATTCTATTGCAGCACCATCTATTTTTATATCATCTTGCTTATATGCTAAGGTTGCACCAGATGCTATCTTGATTTGTTCTTTTATTAGGTCTACTCCTGTGACCATTTCTGTTATTCCATGTTCTACTTGTATTCTTGAGTTCATCTCCATAAAATAGAAGTTATTTTTTTTGTCAAGAAGGAATTCAACTGTTCCAGCTCCCACATATTTTACTGCTTTTGCTGCTTTGATTGCTGCATTGCCCATTTTTTCCCTCAGTTTTCTATTTAAAGCTATTGAGGGAGTTTCTTCAATTAGTTTTTGGTGTCTTCGCTGAATGCTGCATTCCCTTTCCCCTAGGTGAATTACATTTCCACTTTTATCTGCTAGTATCTGGAATTCTATATGTCTTGGGTTTTCAATATATTTTTCAATATATACTGCTTTATTTCCGAATGATGCTTCTGCTTCTGCTTGCGCACCTTTGAAATTTTTTATTAGTTCTTTTTTGTTTCTTACAACCCTCATTCCTCTTCCACCACCGCCTAAGCTGGCTTTTATTATTATTGGGAATCTAATTTTTTCTGCTATTTTTAGGGCTTCTTCCTCACTTTTTATTGATGTTGTTCCTGGTATAACTGGTATTCCTGCTTTTGCCATTATTTTTTTAGCCTTTTCTTTATTACCTACTAATTCTATTGTTTTAGGGGATGGACCTATGAACTTAATTTTGTTCTTTTCACAGAGCCTTGCAAATTCTGAATTTTCAGCTAAGAAACCATAGCCAGGGTGTATAGCATCAACTTTTGCTTTTTTTGCTATTTTTATTATTTTTTCAATATCAAGATACCCTTTTTTTGAATTTAGATGATATGCTTTATCGGCAAATCTTACTTCTAATGTGTTTTTATTGTGCTTTTGGTAGATAATAGCTGTTTCGATTCCTAATTCTCTACAGGCTCTTATTATCCTTAGTGCGATTTCTCCTCTATTCGCTATTAAAATCCTTTTGAAGAGTTTTTCTTTTTTTAGACTTGTATATTCTATTTCTGGTTCCTGGGATTGAGAGAGGCCCCGAGTTAGCATGTCAAGAAATGATTTTGATGATTTTTCTGATATTATTTTGCTTATTTTGTTTTCATCAATGTTTGGTAGTTTTTTTGCAATATTTTTTGCTATGATATTGCTGAACTCTTTTATATCTGGATTGTGTAATAATGTCGCATCTCTTTCTAGTAATACAAGCTGGGATTTTATGATTCTCTCTATTTCTTCATAGAGATATGGGATGTTGTCTTGTGTTTTTTTTATTATCTTCCTTAATAATGAATAGCTTTTTTCCACAGGTTCTAGTATTTTATTTATTCCCTGTGTTATAGTTCTCTTAATCTTTTTTTTCATAATGACTTAAGAGTGATTTTCCATTTAAAAAGTTTTTTAATCCTGAATCGAATTTTGTTTTTCATGACATCCCTGAGTGGAAATAAATAAAAATATGTAAAGTAAACCTTAAAAGTATACACTTATTAATTCTTATTTAATAATCAAAAAAGAGTGTGAAGGGGGTGGCACACTCCAAAAGGAGGTGACACCCCATGAG
>Ga0190359_1001805_pt1 | contig 13165 bp, 5 predicted proteins | sample 48721823_MG_FD_161269 | JGI IMG/M metagenome (GOLD analysis project Ga0190359, IMG submission 161269) | Hydrothermal vent microbial mat bacterial communities from Southern Trench, Guaymas Basin, Mexico - 4872-18-2-3_MG | ecosystem: Environmental > Aquatic > Marine > Hydrothermal vents > Microbial...
TACTGTATCGACAAAATTCTCCGGTACTACATTTACCGTACGCTTCTTACTCGATGAATTTCCGGACACATCTGAAACGGAATAGGTAACCTCAAAGGAGCCCTCCTGAGAAGTATTTACTTCTGAGGAATCAATGACAATCTTTGAAGAAACATCCCCTTCAACATCGTCAACTGCAGTAGCGCCAGGCTCGACATAGGGACTGTCAACATACACTGTCATGGGATTGGAGCCTTTCAGAGTAATCACCGGCGCTACCGTATCGGTCACATTACTCAGGACTTTCACCTCACGAATCTCTTCAGCACTGTTACCGGCAGCATCGGATACCCGGTAATAGACCGAGTAATTACCTACCTTTGATGTATCAACTGAGGAATTATCAATTGCAATGGAGTCTGTCAAATCACCATCCACATTATCCAATGCAGTGGCGCCATACTCGGTATAGGAATAGCCGATCTCGATATTTACCGGATTAGGCCCTTTCAGAGTAATTACCGGCGCTGTGGTATCATCACCGGTGACATATACCTCCCGCGTATTCATCGCTACATTGCCGGCATTATCGGACACCACATAGTACACGGTATGTGAATCGGCAACAGCGGTATTGAACAGCGTGTCGTACTTTTGAATTTTATACGTGATATTCCCGTCAACATTATCCGTTGCCGTTGCACCCGGATCCTCATATATTTCACCAACAGCCAGTTTGTATGGATTGTCGCCGTTCAGTTGTATCACCGGTTTTTCTTTATCGGTACCGGTACCATCTGATACAATTACTTTGCGTGTCTTTGTTGATAAGTTCCCATCGCTGTCCTCTACCGAATAGGTGACGGTATACTCACCTTCTGCATCAGTTTTAACTGAGCTGTTATCAATCTCTATTGAGGAAGTAAGGTCACCGTCTTCAGAATCGGTTGCCTTTGCCCCCGGTTCAGTATAGGTATCTCCGATATTCAGCAGATAATTGGGTTTCGGCCCGAGAAGTGTTATAACCGGCGCATGCAATTCACTACCTTCATCAGTTGTAAAATCAAGTTGTGTACAGGTAAGAAAGATAAGCGTACTTACACAAAGAAGCCGTATTATACGAAAAGCAACAACAGTTTTTTGTTTCATATCTCCCTCACAATATGAAAAAAATCTACAACACGATAATGACGATACGAAAAACAACAGAGTGTTGATACAATTTTTATTTTACCGAAGAAGCGAAAAATTCCCTCTACATACTCTCATTTACATATTATAATAAAAAACAGCTATTTTTGTATAATAATATTACATTTATTCAAAAAAATAGTACTCAACATAAAAAAAAGCCACCTTATAGTGGCCCCCCATAACACACTTTTTTATCCTATTGATACAGGAACAGTACACTATTTTTTTGATGGAATTATTAAGTTTAACACAAACACAAAACCAAATGTTCCCGCACCAATATAACTAATATTTCTAAGAAGTATCGATGTTTCCGCCTTTTTCTTCTTATCTTTTTTTGTTTCATCATCTTCCGCATTTTCCCAATCTTTATAATGATTGGAAGCCTGTGCATTATATATTAATCCCAACCCGAATGCACCGGCACATCCTAATCCGGATAGAACACCGAGTACCGGTTTTCGTTTGCTTTTACCTTTTTTCCGAGGCGGCATAAGAGAGGGCTCGTCCCTTCTCGGTTCTCTGGGTCTCTGATCAAAGGAAGAAACTTGTCTTTTTGGTTTTACCCGGACCCGGAGAATCTTTTCAGCTTTATTGCCGGATTTATCGGCAACAGTATATTTAATGGAATAATTCCCCGCTTTATTCGGATTAACTTCACCTTCGATATTGATGAAGGCGGTAAGGTCACCGTCAACATCATCGGTGGCATTTACCCCGGGTTCTTCGTATGTATCCCCTTCGGTTATGGTGTTCGGGGAACCGCCGATTAATCTGATAACGGGCGGCCTGTTATCAATTGGCGCTGACGGTTCGCGAACATTTACCACCCGCTCCTCCGTGGCAATATTGCCGGAGTTATCCTTAACCGTATAGGTCAGCTTATACGACCCGACAACATCAGAGTTTACGCTACCGGATATCGAAATCCGTGAGCTCAGGTTGCCGTCACGGTTATCCTTTGCCATAGCTCCCGGTTCTTTATACCGATCACCCTTCTTAAGAAACATGGGTGAGCCGCCGATCAGGGTTATCTCCGGCGGTACCTCATCGCCGGCTACTATAACCGTCCTTTTTTTGGGGACAGAACTGTTCCCCGCAGCATCTTTAACCACATAGGTGAGAGTATAGGTACCCGGACGAGAGGTATTAACCGTACCGGTGGCGACAACCCGTGATGAGATATCACCCTCCCTGCTGTCATAGGCCCGCGCACCGGGATCTCTGAATCGGTCGCCGGTTATAAGACGGATTGTCTCGTCACCAATCAGTTCAACCACCGGCGGTTCATCGTCGGTTACTATAACGGTTCTCGTTTTTGTTGTGACATTTCCGGCTACATCCGACACACGGTAGGTTACTATATACGTATCAATAGCGGTTGTCTTTACATTACCGGATATTTCTATATGCATGGATAAATCACCGTCAACGTTATCCATTGCCGTTGCACCGGGCTCAACATAGTCTCCACTGCCGGCTTTGATAATCATTGGATTACTGCCCTTCAGCTTCATTTCCGGTGCAACTTTATCTTCGTTTGCTTTATCCAGCATTGCTATTACCTCGGAATCCCTGATCCAGGGGTCACCGAGCGGCTCAAGCAGCTCTTTAACCCTCTTATAATTACCCTGCCTGAATTCAAGCCGTGCAAGCATTACAGCGATTTTTGGATCACCATGTTTTTCAAAAGAGGCTGTATAGACCTGTTTTGCCAAATCGATAAGGCCGCGTTTTTCGAGCAGTTTCCCGGCTTTTTCAAGATAGCCTTCATATTTAATGTAGTCCAGTTTAAAGCAGTTAAGGTAACTGATTGCGGCAGCACTGTCCAGTCCGGCTTTTACCTGCATATTGCCCAGGGCCTGCCATGCTTCAGCATAATCAGGCTGTACCGTTATACTTCGGGTAAATGCTTTTAAAGCATTTGTCTGGTTTTTTGCATGGACATACTCTTCGCCCATTTCATAGTAAATCTTACCCTGTGTTTTCCCCGAAAGTTTCGCGGCTTTGCTGGCGTACTGATCAGCCGCCTTCATTTTTCCCTGCGCCATACTTATTTTTGCAAGGTATAGATAGACCAAGGGATCGGATTTATCAATCGCTTCAAGGCTCCTGAACGTCTTTTCCGCCATGGAATAATTACTCATTGCCTCGTAGATGAACCCTTTCTCCCATAACACTGCAAGGCGAAGATTCGGATTGTTTCCCACCTGCTCGATAGAATTTTTAGCTTCATTCAATTTGCCGCTCTTACGATAGAGGCCCGCCAGCTGCAGATGTAATTTCGGATACCGGTCCTCGAGTTTATCAACCAGTCCCTGCATGAGCCGTAAGGCATCCTCATTTTTTCCGGCCTTTGCATAGAGCCTGCTGCCCGAATAGTATGCAAGATACATACTGTAATCACCCTTGGTTATTCTTTCGCAGCTTGATGCCAGTGAGGCCAACTCAGATTTACTACTGGCCTTCTCATCTACAAGGTATTCACCGAGCCGCTTGGTATTCCTGGCATCGGTTCCCAGAATATTGATACTGAAAAAATCCTCCGGCATATCAGAGGCTGAAACCCCGAGCATTTTGGCTATTTCCCTTACCGCATCGGTCAAACCGGCATTCATATCATCGGTGGACACCAGTGCCTGTGCATTAACCGGTTTCTGAGATTTATCCGGATATTCAACAGTAAAGTACAGTTTTATCTGGTCACCGGGGGTTACCTCATATTCGGAGTACAGCACATGCGTGGCAAGGAGCTCTTTTCCGGCAGAGATATATTTACTCTTACCCACCCTTTTTGTAAAGTCACGGTGCGACGACACCAGAGGGGTTATTTCATTGATTGAAATCATTTTTACTTTATCAATCGCATCGAGCCTGAAATAAAGGAATGCTTCCGTTACTGAAGATATCCAGATGGTTTTCGGATCTACAGAATAATCAAAATTATTCGGACGCGCAATCAGCAGTCGAATCGTTCCGCTCCCTGCACTGAATACCGCCGCCCAACTTATAAGAACCAAACAAAAAACTAATCGTATCGTACGCATGATTTACCCTTTACCTCAGATGTATTTCGCTCAAACATATAACATTTTTCTGTATATATCCAATGTACTTTATTAAATTATTAAAAGTATTAAAAGAAATATTTTTCAGTAAAAAGACCTGTTTGCTTTTTTACCTATTAAATAAAATATAATCCCTAGAGATAGAAAGATACAATATGCACGAAATTATCAACAAGTGTCTGTATTAATTGCAGTTACACAGTATGAGGTATCAGTTTTTTCCGATATGCAATCACTCGGATAGAATTATACCCACGCTTTCAGGCTAATACTCGTTTACACTCCCTTCATTCCTTGTATACGATTCGAAGCTTACATCCCCCAATCCATCCACTATAGATATTAAATATAATATAAAAAAAAAGGCAGATTGCGAAAAACCTGCCTTTTCATAGCAAATAAATTTAAGAACTGTTTTCAATCTATTTTTTTATTTCCCGGTCATTCGTTAATTTTATATTATCAATCCTGAATGTTCCCCGAGTTCCAGCCACACTGGGCCAGAATGAAACTGCAGAAACAGCTTCCAGATCAAGCTTGTTATTAAGCTCGGCGCCCGGCTCCTGATAATATGGATACTTCTTGAATTTTTTCAGGGGGAGTATGTATTCATGCCATCCCTTTATGCAGGTTATATTTGCCGTAAAAGCCTCATTCCCCGCATCATTGATTTGAATTTTAATCATCTCTTCATCTCTGGCGGTACAGAATTGAAATTTCAGTGCCCAGTGCTTTGTCCAGTCACGCATCACTGCAGGAGAACTGTTTTTAGCAAACGGAAATGCAACATACCCCCAGTCATTGTTAACATACTCTATTTCAAGCATCTTTTTGCCGAACTTTTCACGAAGGCTCCGATCTTCCTGATCTATTATTTTAAAATAGATTTCCGATTCCGCACCGGCGACCTGCGTCCACATTGCCTGCTCAGGCGCTTCAAAATCAAACAACAGAAGGTCTTCCTCCGTTGAAGAAAATGCGTTCCAGTACACATCCGGATCGACATACCCGGGAACTTCGGCAATAAAAGAAATATCATCCACATACGCGGTCACCGGTACCCCTTCTTCCAACCGGTTACCGTACTTATCGGATGAAAAACATATTTCAATAATCTTACTCCAGTCGATTTCACCCGGCACCTCAATCTTCTTCATCTCATCCCACCAGTTACCCTGCGAGTTGAAATCTTTCAGCGGAATCATGAAATATTGCCAGTTCGTATCAAGCTCGGCATAATCGCTCAGTACCGCATTCGTCTGCACCATTTTTTCATCACTGTTATCATCCAGTAACCCGACAAATACCTGCGACACCCCCTTGCCGAACTTTGCCCAGAATGCCAGGCCCGCTTTATTATCCCGCGCTTCAGACAAATCTATTTTTTTACCGAAATTGAAATTAATCCCGGAATAATCGGTATTATCCAGATACAATCCCAGAACGCCGGCATTGTTATCCGGATCAGTTGTTTTCTGTACCTTGTATGCAGTCTTTCCGCCGTATACCTGACCAAACATATTTCCCGACAAATCATCTTTAAAGATGGAGTGCGTAACCGTAACGTCCGGACGCGCCGCTACCGGCGGAGGGGTAATAATCTCCTCTTTCTCATCCCAGTACTCCTCTTCAACATCAGGCACCGGTTCAAAACGATCCTTTACAATAAATACATCGTCAACCCATATGGTAAATTTTTTATTGTCACCTTTCTCGATAGTAATCTCAAACACCCCGACCTTATCCCAGTCAAACCGCATGGGAACCTCGACCTGCTTCTTCTCATCCCACCACATACCCCGCTTACCGAAATCGGCAAGGGGAATGCTGAAATGGGTCCAATCCGTGGTAATGTCGTTGTATTTATTCAGCGGTACTTTTACCCGAACCAGGTACCCGTCACCGTCTTCATCATCACCGAGCTCAGCACAGGCAATTTCGCCGCCAACCGCCCCCTTAATCCAGAACTCCAACGCTCCGGACCGATAGTAGGGTCTCAAATCATAAAGCGTATTCCACAGTTCTACCGCACCGCCCGAATAATCATCAGCAATCAAATCCATACGAAGAGCAACTTCACCGTTCTTTCCGGATTCCTCCTCAATAAATACCTTTGAATCATCCGGATAGTGCCACTCATAGCCGCCGGCGGCAAAATCTTCATCAAAGAAACGATACACAATGTCAGGATCGACAGCTTTCTTTTTCTGCGCTTCAAGCCGTGCGAGCACTGAAGGGAGCGGCTTTATCTGTAAGCCACACCCGCAGAAAAGACTTCCTATAATCAAAATACAGAGCCAGCTTCGTACTTTCATTTACGATATCCTAATGTTAAAAATTAACCGTAAGGTACAGATCGGTTTGCCATTGTCTGAAATTACTTTCCGATGCATCCGTGCCGAGAACATCATCAGCTTCATCCGAGTATTGCACATCGGTAAACCCGAAAGAGCCGGTAAGTGTTCCGCCTTCAGCAACTTTATATTCGAGTCCCGCAGCCCAGTGGATTTGCGTCACATCCCACAAATAATCGGTATAGATATCATCATACGTGTTTTTCAGGTATTGAAATCCGCCCAGCAATGATGCCCGTTTCCAGAAAGTCCAGTACACTCCGGCATTAATGAAATCAACATTGGTGGAGTAAGCGGATTTGGTATATCCGGTAACCGCGTCACCTGAAGCATTTGAGACTTTATATCCCCCGGAAAAAATGAAGGGATAAGGCCACCAGTTACCCAGTTTTGCAATATCAACGGAAAGGCCGCCGTCTATCTCGTAAAACGTCGCTTCAGGCCAGCGCGCAACCAGTGCGTTATTTGAAGAATCAGGCCGCCCACTCATACCGATAATTTCATTAAGATATTTGACATCAACGGAAAACAGTAGTGCTTTCTCCAGAAAATCACCAGCCAGACGGGCATCAAGTCCTTTTCTGTTGGGAGTTGCCGGACCGAAGGGCATAACCAAGAAGAGTGATTCATCAAGCAATACAGTTTTCATTTCTTCCTGCGTTAATAGTCCGCACGTGTAGGCAATCTTACTCATTGGCCCCTTGAAAAAGCCCAGTTCGAATGCATTTTCCGAAGGACAGAATTTAAACACCTGGCGATATAAAGCATCAAATGCAGAAAAGAGCGCCCAGGTATCAACATCATTCTCATTATTCATAATTCTCCTGGATAATAATGTCGGGCTCTGTGCCAGTTCATTCCTGAAATTAAAGCCGTTTCGCAGGTAGCCGATTCCGATATCAAGAGCACCGGCCGATCCTAAACCAACATGGGCTGAAAGATCAGCTTTCCATGCAGTACCTTTTGTGGTAGCAGCATCAAATTCGATTATGGTGTCGGCATTATTGTTGGAAATTACGGTATCACCAAACCAGACAGAATCATCAAAGGACCATGCTATTTCGCCGTTAAGCGCAACGTTAAATTTTTCAGGATCAATAAATTTGCCCGTACCAAATCCCAGGCGTTCTGCGTGCACCAGTGTCTGCTGTTTCTTGACCGTAGCAGAATCCTCCGATTTACCATGATAGGTATACCGTGAATCAAATATATCAAGCACCGAACCGCCAACTTTTAAATCGGGGATTATCTCCATATCAGTATTCACACCTAACAGATATTTATCCATTTCAGCCTCTTCAACCGGATCGGCAACAGCACTCTCAGTGCCCACACCAGCAAGCCTCAAACGGGAACCGAGAAGGTTGAAATGGAACTCTTTAAAGATGGGGACTATTTCCGCGTCAAAATTCATATTGACACCCTGCAGAACACGCTCGTTATCTCCCAGAAACACCTCACCCATGGCCTGTCTTCTCAGTTTTGCAAAAATTTCCGGCTCATAGGAGATGTCAACATCCGGTGAATAAAGCGTCAGAGGACTGTACTTCTGCTTGAAATCACCGACATTATAACTGAAAACGTTTTTCACCAGTCCGTCAACACTGAGCCATCGCGCAAACACGGGACTCTTCAGGGATGAGAAGAAATTACGCCAGTCCTGATGAAGCCGGAATATAACCCGCGCCTGCAGTGCCGTATTCGGCCGAGCTGCAATGTCAAAGTCAACCGAGGTATATTCAACATGTTCATCTTTCCGGTACTGCTCATTAACCGCGTTTCCCGTTACCCGGGAAAGAAGGAATTGCGAACGAAATTCCCCGCCTATATTAATCCCCGCTTTCGACATCACTTTTGAAACTGCATTCTCTATCCTGTCAAGGCGAGATTCATCACCTGTTTCAAGACTGTCCTCAACAGCCATCGTTGAGAAACTCAGGATAAACACCCCTAATACTATTTTTCTCATGATTGAGAATCCTTTCACACCTTGTTTTACACTCGTGTTTTCTTTCATAATACCGTTTCCATATCGTTAATGTATATATTAAAAGAAAGTAGTGATTTCACCTGAAAGCAAGTACCATTTCATATTATTTGCCAAATGATTGACATCTTTATGTTTCATCCATTTATAGCGCACATGCAATCCTACGCGATCGAGCATATCCCAGTCGAAACCGAGGCCCCATGCTATGTCTCTGTAATCTATCGGCACTCGTTTTAGTATTGGGTATGTGTAATTTTCATAAATTTCTGAAACAGTACCGTCCGGATTATATTCGATATCCAGGTTGACATTCATCCATGCTTTATCAGAACGCCAGTTCTCATAGCCGAACAGGCCGATGATATAAAATTTCTTTGAGAGTGCAATAGCCGGTTCAAAACGAAGATACAAGGACCATAAAAGCACATCTTCATCTTCCACATTAAAAGATAGCGGTTTCGGGTGTTTGGATACTCCGCTGATCCCGAGGTACCCGCCAACAAAAAAATCGTTCTTATAATTAAACAGCGGCCCGATATCATATGCCCCATCAATTTCGAAATTGAATGAGTATTTTTTATGCATCGGTACAAAACCATTTTTATCCTTATAAAGCGTACTGTCTGTAACAACGACAGTGTCTCCATTATCAGCGATATATTTTCCATTTAAAATGGTTGTCTCCCGGTAACGATATATAGATCCCGCCATATGAGAGCCACCGTGAGCGTTACTTCCGGAATTGACCGGTATTGATTGAGAGTAATAATTACGAAGCACCTGTACCGGATCATCATACGGTACAAAACCCTCATACACTGACAGGTAATCAGCCCGTATTCCACCTTTATCCGGACTTTCATCAATATGACCACCTGAAACAAAATTCATATTCGGATCATAACTTTCATCACCGAGCCGCCGATCATATTTTACATCCGGGAAAGGGAAATCAATGGTACCGACACCCCATTTAGTATAGGTTGACATAATAATAGAATTAATATCCATACCGCATAATCTGTATGGAAAGAAGAGCAGATCACGAGCCTTTTTTAATTGAAAGTGCTGTCCATATTTCACTTTCAAATGACCGTATCCCGACAATTTTGGCTGCACAGAAAGCCAGCCGCCCGCCATATTCTGAAAATAGGGCGATGTTTCTGTGGGCCCGACAAAGGTACCTGCTCCCAGCAGATTGGTACCGAAAGCATAGAAAGCATCCATTGGACAGGCAAGAGAAAAAGGAGAATAAAATCCGGGACTTATGTATGCAAGGTCAGCTTCAAGAATAACTCTGGAATCAAATTTCAGATTGCTATATAGTGCAGGCATAAAGCCGGATGAGGTTTTTTCTCTTTTCTTTACCGTTAATGGAATATCATCATCGGTCTTAACCAAGTCCCCATAAACCCATATAGTATCAACCTTACTCAATCCTACATCTGCATGTAACTCAAATTTACTCCCTATTTTTCCACGTACATCAAAGGAAAATACATTTGGTTCTTTATAGAATCCTTTCCCACAATCGTAAGGAATAGAATCATAAAACACCTGTTTAGATGTGTCTTTGTCAATACCTGGCCAGGGGACATCAAGCCCCAACCATGGATTACTATTTTTAATTAACGTTTCAACCACATAGGGAGTACCTGTTGAGTCTTTTTGGAATTTTCTATATTCTGACTTAGAAGACCATCTCGGACCAAAAAGGACGCTTTGCTGTACATCCATATAATAGAGATTAAACATTTTATTAAAGAAAATACCATACGGATTTTCGGCAAAAATTATATCATCCGAAATGTGAATATTGTTGTAGTTAATGCCAAGTGTAATATTCTTGATTTTTTTTGCGAATCGGGTATGAAAAACATGGCGGTAAGAATCGCCATATCCGGTTTCAATAATGTCTGATAAACTATCACTTTCCTCGGCAGCATATGCAAGATCCGTCGCAAAATCCATATACTCCCGCTCGAATTTATCATATTCCTGGAATTTCCCATATACAAGATTCACATAGAAATCAAGCGGCAGATTGATACTCTCGAGATTTATACCATCAAAGGCTTTCTTGTGCCAAGCGGCACGGCCGATCTTTTCACCCTTGGCAATGTTATATTCGTAATAACGTGAAATGGGCTGCTCAATCTCATATGGCAGATACTCCCACCCGAATACCCGTGGCTGCGCCTTCCATATAGTAAAAGGTGAGGCTTCAGTCCAGAGAATGTTACCCATCTTGAGCCAGAATGAAACGGGTACAGTTCTGATGGCTATTCCGGCACACATATCCTCAAATATGTTTGTTGGCCACCCATGGCTGTCATGCTTCTGTTGTGAAGGAGAAATATTCCCATTAATGTTGGTAACCCGATTACCCGGGAACGTATGGGTAAAGCCGAAACGCGACCACAGGATAGTGTTTCTTCCGGGCCTGGCAACCAGTCCGAAACGAAGCACACTTTCCTCCCACCCGGCCTTTAAATAGGAATCATCACCGGGAACTTCTACTATACCGTTTGTACCTTCAAATTCATGCGGTCCCAGGAAATCGGGATAGGTCGTAAAGCGATGATACTGGCCTTTAAGACGGAGCTCACCACTGAACTGCACCGGCTGAGAGCAACCGGACATAAGCGTAGACATCACCTTTTCCTCCAGGTAGGGCAGCGTATTACGCAGACTGTCCAGTCTTTCATCAGAGGTCTTATGGTCTTTAAGGGTAGATTCCGCAAAAAGCGGTGAGCTTAATCCGATAAGTGGAACAATTGCCAACGAAAGAAACATTCTGAAGAATAGAGCTTTTTTATTCAATCAAACCTCCCCACCTTTTTATTGTTAGTGGGAACAAAAAAATGGTACGGTTATGTTAAAAATTCTGTTAAGAATATAAATTTCTTTAAATAGTCAAAACAACACAATTTTCCGGTTGAACCTTAAATGTCATTAATTTCCAATAAAAAAGTAAATTGCGTTCTCTCTTGCTTCCGTTTGTCATTTTATTCAATTGATAGTTTCATTATAAGAAAGTGTTGAAGTATCAGTCCCCTTACCACCAAGTATAATAAATTTTTAAACGCACGGCAACGTGATTAATAAAAAACCGTATTCATTCAGTACACATTAATTGAACGATCAGTATCGCAAACTAATGCATCAGTATTTGCATTTAATTTTATATCAATACATTAAAAAGTGTTTTGATTGTTTTTAAAATTAAACATTAGAATCCATTGCATGTGATGATATCAAAAAAGGAATAAAATCAGTACACAAACAATAACTATTGATATATTAATTACAGCATTGCTACCGACAATTGAATGGGATTACATTCGCCCTGTTTCATGGTACCTGCAGTACTGATATGCCTCTTTAGAATCTGGAAAAGGTACAGTAAAAATCATTCCTCTCGTTACTGTATATTTCACTATTCAGACAAAAATGAAATAATTAACGGTACCTTACTCACAATACACGCTACGCTTTAACTCACTTTTCCCTATCAATCCATTTTTTATTCGCGTCCGGTATATCGTCAAGGAGCTGAACCGTATGTTCATTTTTAGGAGAAAAAGTAACGTCATCGGGCGCTCCCTGTTCAACTATCTGACCGTCATACATTATAAAAAGTCTGTCACTCACATAATAGGCCAGACCGATATCATGGGTAATAAACACAATGGTCATCTTGAGCTCTTCTTTGAGCTTCATCATGTAGTCCAGAATGCCTGCTCGCACACAGGCATCAACCATTGATGTCGGCTCATCAGCTATAAGCACTTTGGGTTTTAATGCAAAAATTCTCGCGAGAAGCATGCGCTGCATCTGCCCGCCGGACAATTCAAAGGAATATTTTTCTTCGATTTCATTGGGTTTCATATTCACCGCGATAAGCGCCTGATCAACGCGCTCCTTAATCTCCGCCCGTGAAGGTTTCTTGAGAAATATATTAAAGGAATCTTCAAGCTGAGACCGTATAGGAAAAAACTGATTGAAACAACTGAAAGGATCCTGAAAGATCATCTGTACTTCATTCCAGTGCTTTTTCTGATCCGTTATTTTCCGGTTTTGATACAGCACTTCCCCGGATGTCTCTTTCATAATGCCCAGAAGGATTTTAGCCAGAACACTTTTACCACAGGCAGACCCGCCGACGATTGAAATAATCTCTTCATCCGCGATATCAAATGTTACACCCTTCAGTGCTGTTTTACTCTTTTTTCCGTGTCCAAATGTTTTTACACAATCTTTTACCTTGAAAATCGCTTCGTTATTCGGCATATTTACACCTCACTTCTCTATCACCAACGATGCGGATAACCTGGTCCTCAACTTTACAATCTTCTCGTGCTACCGGACAGCGGGGAGCAAAACGACACCCTTTTATTTCATGCGCAAGATTGGGTGGTGCACCAAGTATCTTAACCGGTTTTCTCTTCTTCTGATCTTTATCGGCGCTCAACATGGCGCCCATCAACGCTTTTGTATACGGATGCCTGCTGTCAAAAATCACCTGTTCCGTGGTGCCGACTTCCACAAATTCACCGGCATACATGATAGCAATCCGA
>Ga0190359_1001806_pt1 | contig 13157 bp, 11 predicted proteins | sample 48721823_MG_FD_161269 | JGI IMG/M metagenome (GOLD analysis project Ga0190359, IMG submission 161269) | Hydrothermal vent microbial mat bacterial communities from Southern Trench, Guaymas Basin, Mexico - 4872-18-2-3_MG | ecosystem: Environmental > Aquatic > Marine > Hydrothermal vents >...
CGCTAATCGATGATAATGGTGACAAAAGAGGACATGGAACAAGTAACGTAGATACTCTTCCATTAAAAGGGGATGGCAATCTAGCATTGCAAATATTTCCTGGATACGAACACGATTCCAGTAAAAATATTATAAAATCAAAGATTCTAGAAATAATTAATACTTTCTTAAATAAAATAATTGAAAAGTTAGAGATATTAAAACTCTAAAATTTTATTCGATATTAACGTGATAGCCTTCACCCGGTTTCTTTTTCTCTTTTCTTTTGATTACTATATCTAATACGCCATTCTTGTATGTTGCTTTAGTTGTTTTTGGAATTACATCGCAGGGCAAATCAAGATGTTTATGGTATTTTCTGTTTGGGGAATCTACTGTAATTTCAAGACTATCAGAAGTTACATCAAGATCTATATCATTTTTTTCAACTCCAGGTATCTCGACTGTAACTGCAACATCATCATCCCCTTCTATTATATCTGTAAGAGGTTCTCTTTCCTCTGAAATAATAGATTCTCCATCTGGCGATTTAACAGGCTTGTTACCGAAATCCTCGATGCGTGGTTTTCCATCAGGTCCAAAGTGAATCTTAAAGCCATGGACAATAGGTCTGTCTGGTCGAGCATTGGAAAACATTTTCATCATCTCTTCAGTCATACGTTTTATATCTTCCATAAAACGCTCATCATCTAACAAATCTCCTATGAAATCATCATCAAAACCAAATATATCAAATGGATCTCTACGTCGCCTTCTTCTGTTTTTGTCATCTTCATCAAACGGGTTCATAATTTTCAACGCTCCCCTATTTTTTTCACATTACCTTGTATGAGAACTACTATTTAATATTTTTCATAATCAAATATTTTTATGTTGGAACTCCCATTAAATGAAACAATATATCTCCAATAATAAAGGAAACTATATATCCTGCCAAAAGTGGTATCATAAATGGAACTTTTGGAGTTACCCATATATCTTTTATTCCGTGTTTTTCCAGTTCATCGTACTCATTATCTGCATCGAAGTTCTTTGGCATTGGAATGAATTTCAGTTTGCCATCCACTATTTTTTCCAGAGGCCAGACAAACTTCTTTCTTGCTTTTTGAATATCCATCCTATATCCCAAGAAACTATGCGGGAATTTGATATCCTTTTTGAAAATATTAAAAATGAAAAGACCTACAGGTATAGCTAAAAACAATATTAGTGAATTGAAGAATATCACAAATGAGAATGGCATTAAAGTTTTCCATAATGGAAATTGTGCTATTGCTGGTTGAATTGGCACTAATATTGCAATTGCCATTAGGGCTTTAGCATCTGCTCCTCCAAAGATAAGCCCCATCTGAAATAACAAATAAATTAATCCAATCATAATTGGTATGAATAATATGTAATATTGGTTTTCAAATCCAATAGTAAAATATTGTACTGCCAGCAGTATTGCTCCAGCCACTCCAAGTATAACCCAGAGCATGTTTGATGCTCTTCTGGTTTTAATATCTGTATATGAGGCATATCCTAGTATTAATACCCCAGTAATTAGTCGTATAATGTCAAGTATAACTCCGATATCATTTTCTACCATAAATGTATGACGAAATAAAGAATCCTATTAAAATAATTGATGTTTTGTTTTTGGTAACATATTTTGAGATATATATCAAACTCAACTAAGTAACCATTTCCATAATGGAATGAATTGAACAGCTGCTTTATCTCCAAACCATTCTATTTTTTCTTTTAGGCAGAATATCAAATAAAAGTATTGACAAATATGTAAGACTTGGAATGATACTTGCAGGTGCATATTTACTTATGATGGGATTAAATCCAATTACGTCGATATATCCGGGTTTGATGTCGCAAGTTTCTAGTTTAAGCAGCTATAGTGGATTTTAATAAAATCCCCTTTTATTTTTTCTCTTAGATTTAAAAAGATCATATGCCTCTTTAGGATTATATTTCTTGTGAACGATAGCATTTGCTGCCTTGATCATGTCAACTGGGTTTGTACTTTGGAAGATATTACGACCCATATCAACTCCTATTGCTCCAGCTACTCCAAGTATAATCCAGAGCATGTTTGATGCTCTTCTGGTTTTTATGTCGGCATAGGATGCATAAAATAGAATTATTGTCCCTAAAAACAATCTAGCGAAATCCAAGTATAGCCAAGTATTTGTTTCTATAAGAGCAAGATATTAAAAAGTACAGTATTAAATTTTTTACTTCAAAAATAAAAAAAGAAAAATAGAGATTTTATTTATTCTGCTGTATACGGAGTTTCAGACAATATAATACTATTTGAAGGTGTGTGTATTACTCTGAATGTATAATCTCCACTTGGTGTTCCAGCCGCAGTAACAGCTTCAAGTACTATGGTATCACCAACTTCTAAATAAGTTGGAATTGTTGCTTTCAAACCATTTGCAACACCAGTAGCATCAATTGTCGTCCAACTGGTAACTGCAGAACTTTTGTATTGAATTTTTAAGTCTTTCATTGTTAATTTGTCACCACCAGCATGTTCAAAGTTGAACACATCATCGCCTGCAGCGGCATATGTACCACCAACAGCAGAGTCGGCAGCATCTGTTATTCTAAATGTTACTGCTGGTGCAGTCTTTGTTGTCCCGCCTGTTATACCAGAAACGTAGACATATACTGTTGCTGCTATTGCAACTGTTATTGCTACCATAAGAATGACACCAATAACAGCGGATACTGCTTCTTCTTCCTTAAATTTTCTATTTGCCTTCATATTTCCCATTCTCTCCTAGCTTATATATACAAGCTATTTTGATAGTAGATTAAACAAATACTATATATACTTTTTGAATTTTCCTCTCCCAACCGCCCAGATTTTCAAACTTTTTTATATTGAATATTGACTTCTTCAATTAATTTTAATCATAAAACTATTTAAAGAATTTCTGGTAAAATTAATAAATAAAAGCAAATTATATTCTATAAATTTTTAAGATTTAGATTAACAGAAACTTTTATTAAATTAATAATACGTTACATATTTGCAAAATTGGAATGGGATGCTGTAGAATTAGTTTTGTAGAGCATCTACTAAATCCAGGAGATTTGGTTAGAATGCCTAATTTGAAAATGGATGAAAAGACGCAGGATTTTTTAGAATTAAACTGTTTGTTATTGACTGAAATGGGTTTGCTGAACACATTAAAGAAAAAAAATATTTATTTTAACCCACGACCTTTTTCTAAAACTAAGTGCACGATTAAGGACGTTCAAGACAGTCAAAAAAATCTTGTTGATTTTCATATAGAAGTCAACAAAAAAATAGATGGGATTATTGATAAAAAAGAAATCAAAGAGTTTCATCCAGTATCAAAAGACGAGTTAGAACAAACTCTGCAAGAAATAGTCGAAATAAGATCCCCTTGGAATAGAAACTTAGAAATACTTGAATTTAACCCTGAAATTCAAAGAGAGGGAGAATGGATAGAGCAAGAAAAAAACGAGTTTAATAACCTACTTTTTGGTGAACAAGAAAATAGATCTGTTGAAACGCTTGGTCGAATAAGGATTAGAGGAAAAGGGGGGAAAACAGAAAAAACAGTTAACAACAACGGTTTTACAAAAACTAAAAAAGACCTAGAAAAAACAAAAGAAGAACTTGAAAAAAGGAAAAAAGAATTAGAAGAGATAGAGAGACTTGCAAAGGAAAAAGAGGAAGAGCTAAAAAGGAAAGCAGAAGAGAAAAAGAAAAAAGAAAAGCAAAGAGAAATAGAAAGAAAAAAACGAGAGAAAGAAGAAAAAATAAAGCAAAGAGAAATAGAAAAACAGAAAAAGCTTGAAGCTAAAAGACTTTTAAAAGAGCAGAAAATAAAAGAGAAACAAGCTAGGATAGAGCAATTGAAATTAGAGAAAGAAAAGAAAAAGAGACTAAAAGAGAAAGAAAAACAAGAAAAAATCAGAGAGATCGAGAAGCTAAAATTAGAAAAAGAAAATGAGAGATTGAAAAAGTTAGAAGCTGAAAGACTTTTAAAAGAGGAGAAAATAAAAGAGAAACTTGCAAAGAAAGAGGAGATATTAAAAACAAAAGAAAAAAAGAAAAAAGAAACTAGAGAACAGGAAAAGAAACCTATTATCCATTTCAGAGAAAAAGCAGAAAAAAGTGAAAAAACTATAAAAGATGATGTAAAAGAAACTGATTCGGATTGGGATGAAGAAGTTAGGCAAGCTTTTACAATAATTGATAATCTTCTTGAGAACTTACCTGATGAAAAAATAGATGAATTTGTCAGATCCGATGATTTTGCTATTTATGAGAGAGTCGTAAGCAAATACAAAAAGAAGAGGGAGTAAATGGGACTTTTAGAAAAGGCTCAGCAAAAAAAGCAAATACTTGAGACTAACGAAATAGAAGTTGAAGAGAAAATTAAAGAAGAAAAAAAGTCTAAGGGCCTTCTAGAAAAAACAGAAAAAACTAGTGAACCGAAAAAAGAAGAAATTATTGAAGAGACTGAGCAAAAAACTGCGTATAAGAGGGTTAGAAGTAGCAATAAAGATATAGAAGTCCTTGAAGAGAAAAAAGGCTTTGGTTGGAAAGGCCTTGGAACGAGAAGAATTGTTTTTGATCACAATATTAACGAATACATATATGAGCTTATTGAGCCTGTTCTATCAGAAGAAGAAGAAGCATTGAAAAATGAGCTTGCTAGATTGTTCAAAATGCTTTCTGACATCAATGTTTCAGAGATAGAAGAGAAAGAGAAGGCAAAATATCTAGAAAAAACTTTAGAACAAATTATTGAAGATAACAATATAGTATTTGATTCAAGTAGATATGTCAAAAAAACTAAAGATAAGGAAAAAACCAGTTTATCTAATTTATTTAGTAAGAAGAATAAAGACAAGAAAAATGAAGAAGAAAGAAAGAAAGAAAAAAGTGGCTTTCAAAAACCGAAATTTGGTTTAAAAGAAAAGAAAGAAGAATTAACAGCCAAACAGCAGGAGTTAAAAGACAAAATATTTTATCATATTTTCAGGGATTTTCTTGGGTATGGCAGAATCGACATTGTAATGAAAGATGAGGGAATAGAAGATATTTCCTGCGACGGACATCATGTACCAATTTTCATTTATCATAAAAAATATGACGCAATCCCTACGAATATTTGGTTTGAGAATGATCAAGAATTGGATTCCTTTGTGGTACGACTTGCACAGATAAGTGGAAAGCAGATATCTGTTTATTCTCCAATTGTTGATGGAAAATTACCAGATGGCTCTAGACTGCAAACTACGCTTTCTAAAACCGTAACAAAAGGCTCAACATTTACCATACGTAAATTCAAAGAAACGCCATTAACGCCAATTGATTTAATTGATTTTAAATCACTCTCAGCAGATATGGCTGCCTATTTTTGGATGGCAATTGAAAGAGGTGCATCTATTCTATTTTGTGGAGGTACGGCCAGTGGCAAAACAACTGCTCTAAATGCCCTGTCATTGTTTATTCCTGCACAGCATAAAGTAATTTCTATAGAAGATACAAGAGAAATAAATCTTCCACATAAAAATTGGATCGCAGGAACAACCAGACAAGGTTTTTCAGCATCAGATGATAAAACAGGTAAAGATATTGACATGTTCGACCTCATAAGAGCAGCGTTAAGACAAAGGCCAAAAGTAGTAATGGTGGGAGAAGTAAGAGGAAAAGAAGCTTACAGCCTTTTCCAAGCTATGGCAACAGGTCACACGTCATATGCAACAGTTCACGCAAGCGACATACACACACTAATTCAAAGACTTGAAAACCCGCCAATATCGCTACCTAGAGCACTCTTAACATCTCTCGATATAATTGTTTTCCAAAATGCAATTGATATCAAAGGTAAGACAGTTCGTAGAATGACTAGCGTAACAGAGGTTGTAAAGCTTGATCCTGATACAAATCAGCTTATTTTCATGGAGCCGTTTAGATGGGTTTCAAAGACAGATGATAGGTTCGAGAATACTGGAGCGAGTAAAATACTAAATGAAATAAAAGTACAAAATGATTGGTCTGAAAGTCAATTAGAAAAAGAACTAGAAAATCGTAAAAAAGTTCTTAATTGGATGCTTGAAAATAATATCAGAGATTATCAGGATTTTGGTAGAATTATTGCAGATTATGGAAAATATCCTGACAAGGTGTTGGAGAGAACCAAGGAGGATAAGAAAAAGTGAGATCTACAAACTATTCTAGATTTTGTCGTAGACTTTTTCAAAATACCTTTGAAAGATTCAATATAAGCGAAACAACAAAGAATAATCTCTTAGAAAAAGCAGACATTGCAATGGTTTACAAGGAGTACTACTCAATGGTTTTGATGAATATTATTTTAGGATTTGTTTCAGCATTTATTTCAGTTTTAATACTTTATCTAATAATTCCTCACCCAATAACTGCTATATTGATGCTGATTGTTACATCAATTGTTCCAGTTGGAATTGCATTATATTATCTAAGTTTGCCAGGATCTAAAGCAAAGGCAAGAGGAAAGAAAATTGATAGATATTTACCATATGCAACAAATTTTATCAACACGATGTCAGTAGCAGGCACTTCACCAGCTGAAATCTTTGAGGCACTTGCTGATATTGAGCTCTATGGAGAAATACAGAAAGAAGCGCAAAAAATCACTATGGAAATAAAAATGATGGGCAAAGATACAATTACTGCATTGAGAAATGCAATTGAGATATCTCCATCAGATAAATTTAAAGATTTTATTCAAGGCATAATTGCAACAATTCAATCAGGTAGTGAACTTGGGCCGTACTTTGAGCGCTGTGTTGATAGATATATGCAGAGTGATCTAATTGATAGAAAACGAAATCTTGAAACTCTTGCTGTCATGGCCGAGTCTTTTGTTGTAACAGTTATCGCATTCCCATTGTTTCTTATTATAATTATCACAGTAATGGGGCTTATGAGTGAAAAAGGACCAGATTTTGCATTTATGGGCATAATAGCGTTTATGATTTTACCTTTGGCTTATTTCGGTTTTTATATGATGATGAGCTCAGGCATGGGAGAAACAGTATGAAGAACCCAACAAAAAATAAAAAATACAAATTCGATAAATTTTATGGCAAGGATAAAACCATTAAGTTTCTTTTAGCAATTTCTTTAATTTGCTCCTCATTTTTATTTTTAACAGGGATATTGATTTTAATAGGTGTTGCTGAAGTTGCTGGAAATTTACTCACCGGCATGGATTTTATGGTTTTTGGTCTCCTAACTTCGATCGGCCCCATAGGCTTTTATAATCATATCAAAGCAAAATTAAAAAGAGAGATAGAGAACCAATTACCCGACTTTTTACGTGAGATAGCAAGCTCTACTTCATCAGGAATGACTATTTTTGATGCAATTAAAGCTGCGGCAGGTGGAGATCATGGAAAATTAACCCCGGAATTGCAAATGATGGCATCCCAAATATCTTGGGGAATTCCAGTTAACGAAGCGCTAAATAATTTTGCTAAGAGAATTAACACGCCTGCAATAAAACGTATGGTTGTAACAATAAACAAATCTCTTGAAATAGGGGGAAATACTTCATCGATTTTTGAAGCTGCTGCTAAAGAGATAGATCAAGTTAAACTTGTAGAAAAACAAAGAAATGTGGAAATGTCCATGTATGCTATTGTTATTTTCATAAGTTTTTTTGTATTCCTGGCAGTAATAATAATAATCAACAGTACAATTATTGCAGAATTCATAAAAATCCAGGGAAAATTGTCTGAAGAGGTTGCAACGTTAAATACAGGTAGCTCAGCAATACAGATAGGTAAAGTAGATCCGTTTATGCTAAAAAATATGTTTTTTGCTTTTATATTAGTTCAAAGCATAGGTGGTGGACTTCTTGGTGGATTTATGATGGACGGTAAACTTTCATCAGGTGTAAGATTTGGCTTTGTGCTAGTTTTGGTGTCATTTTTTGTTTTTAAATTTATGTTTTAAGGATATTTTTACGATATGTGAAAATACCGCTAAAATTATAAATATAATAAAAAGGAAAAATATACATGTGGATGAGGTAGGATGAGGAAAAACTCTTCATTTAGAGACATATTTGCAGTTACAGAAGTAGTTGGAGGTGTACTTCTAGTTCTAATTGCAATTATAGCCTTTGCAGCCTTATCTACATATTTATATCCTCCGCCACCAGATACTAAACCACTAGTAAAAATTGAAGGCATGGTAAATTCTGAAGGACAAGCTGTTCTTAAACACATGGGTGGAGAATCAATATCTTCATACAAAATAATAGTAAAATATCCAAATGGTACATTGATTGGCTCTAAAGAAATAAAAGATGATGATTGGAGTATAGATGAGAAACGTTATCCTTGCGAAGGGGTTACAAATATTATTCTCTCTAACGAGTCTAAAAAGCTATGGATTAGCGTATATACTAATGACAATAATGGAGGCGAGGAACTTATTTTTGATGGAATTATCAAAGGAAAAACTACTCAATATATACCCCCTTCACCTGATGAAGACGCAATGTTAATATCAAGTCTTCGTTCAAATACCAAAGATGAAGATTTAATATGTTTTAATTATCTTATTGATCCGCAAATTAATGCATCGTCCTATATTTACAACTGGCTAGTAGACGGCAATCCTATTGCAGATCTTCTTATGCCATTTGATATAAATGACACAGATAATGTAAAAGATTATTCTGGAAATGACAATAATGGATCTGCTCTTGGACCGTCATGGACTAGTGATGGTGTAATAGGTGGGGCATATAGCTTTGATGGTATTGACGACTATATCTCCATACCATATTGTTTTGATGGAGACTATGTCGGTCTTATCACTATAGAGACATGGATAAAAACTAACTCAAATTCAGGCGTTATTGCTTCTTTTGATGCGGAGCACTATTGGGAATTAGGAATCAAAAATGGTAAGGTACACTGGTCGTCAACTGCAAATGGAGAAAATGCAGAGATATCTAGTAGCTCAAATGTAAATGACGGTATTTGGCATTATATAGCGGTAACTTATGATTATTCAAATGGTTATATCTCAATTTACATTGATGGGGCTTTAGATATTAGTCAATCTTTGCATAACCCAGGCAATATAATTGGAGATGCTAGCAGACCCAATGGTTACATAGGGCATGGCTCTCAATCTTCAGATACTGAGACAATTTTTTCAACAAGTTTTGAAAGTCAAACTGAGGAAGATAAATGGTCTGAAAACTATGATCGCACTACTGCTTATTGGTGGGAAAACTATATTTTTGAACGTCTTGCATCAGACTCAATTTCCCCTAGGACTGGTTCTTATTCAATAGGTGGATCTGGCAACTTTGATCCCAGATATGCTGCATTTGACAGAGAGAGTATAGATATTTCATCATATTCAGATGTAAAGGTTTCAGTTTGGTATAGTTATAAAAGTACAGAATATGCTGACGAAATAGGTTTTTATTATTGGGATGGAGATAGCTGGGAACCAATTTTTGAAGAATTGAGTCCGCAAATCGGTAATGGCCATCAACTATCATGGACATATGCTGAAGCAGATATACCAGAAAACATTAATGATCTTATACTCCAGTTTTGGTGGTCTACCTCCTCATATCGCGAATATACAGCAATAGATGACCTTCAGATCACTGGTGTCTTGGAATCTGGTTTAGGCAATTTTAGTGGCCTAATGGATGAATTTAAAATCTATAACCGTGCTCTAACTGATGAGCAAATTTATCAAAATTATTTATGTTCAAAAGATGGTTTTTATAACAACAGTGTTATCGTTTCTGATGAAACTCAAGTAGGTCAAACTTGGAGATGCGATGTCACTCCAAATGATGGAAATCAAGATGATACCACTGTTGAATCTAACACCTTACAAATTGTTGATTATGGAGGTGGGTAAAAATATGAAAAATAATTTGGTAATTTTTGTTGTGATGCTGTTGACTTTTTCAAATTTATTTTTTATAATTCCGTCTGAAAATGTAGCTGCAGACACTTACAATGGTGAAGATCTTGCTTTAGCTTTGCTGTCGAATTCTTCTTGGCTTGTAGACTCTTCATATAGTGATACCGATCAATATGGCAATAGACAGTCGGCCGTACTCACACAACTTGGTACAATGCTCCCAACCGACGGTTCCACATTTGCTTTTTTAAGTACTGGAATAGCTGGTGCAGATATTATTACTACAAATGGAAATGAACCAGGAGATGAAAGGGGAGAATGGTTTGTCGGTGGCAGTCATGGTTACCCTCGTGATAGAGCTACTTTAACACTAACTCTTCAAGTTCCACCATATATGCATTATCTCTATTATGATGTGCAATTTCTTAGTGCGGAATATCCAGAATATGTTGGAACTCAGTATAATGATAAATTCACTGTAACTGTAGATTCACCATCACAGGGAACATCTAGTTACTATTTTGATGTGAATAGTGGATATTTCTTACTAGATTCTAATGGTATCCCGGGGACTGGTTTCGATATATTTGCTAGGAGTGGATATCCTGGTGGTGTAGACTGGGTAGATACAACAATCCGGGATCCTGGTGCAGATGCTGGTGCATCAGGTCTTATTCAAATCGGTGGTTTAAATCATCCTGTATCCCCAAATGAGCAAATAACAGTAACATTTGACATAAGAGATGCAGGAGATAATTTGTTTGATAGCGGGGCATATATTGATAATCTGAAATTTACAGGGTTTGCCAAAACAGAGATAGTAGCAAGAAAAACAATTGAAAACCTTGATGGAGAGATAATAGATACTGCCGAAGCTGGAGATACTATTAGATATAGAGTCATACTGAGCAATACAGGATCGGCAGATCAACATGATAATCCTGGAAATGAATTTGAAGATATAATACCAGAAAACTTAACATATGTTGCAGGCTCAGCCACAACAACTTCTGGATCCATAGACTACAATGATGGCGAACATAAGATTTATTGGAATGGCGCAGTAGATGGAGAAAGTAGCGTAATTCTTACATTTGATGCAGAAATTGAAAATGGGCTTAGTAACGGAACTATAATCTCAAATCAAGGAGAAGTTTATTGGGACAGTAATGAGGATGGAACAAATGATGCAACAGAGCTTACAGATAACCCATATACCGATGACGGAATTGATCAAGATGGAGATAGCGAAACTGATGACGATGATCCGGCAAATCTGACAATATACACATTTGAATGTCCTTCATCAGTTACTGAAGGATTCTCAGATGATATAACTGGCAGTTATGCCAACCAATCTTATCTTGACAGGCAGTGGTTTGAAACTAGTTTAAATAATGTTGTAGGTAGTGATTTTGAAGTTGCGGGAGGGTACTATTATGAGACTACAAAATCCTTCAAGACGAAAATGAGGCAATCTGCAGGAACAATGTACTGGAATTATACGTTATCAGAGCTAAATGGCGATTTATCTTGGTGGGAAGTACAATTTGCTTGCGGGGATGCTTGTGAAGCGGCAGACCTATATCTTGATTTTAAAAATAGTAATGACCAAAATATTGCTAGATTAAAATTTGAATACGTACAAGCTGGCGATACTCCACCTTGCGATTGGGTTTTACAGTTGTCTTATTATGACTTATCAAATGGCTGGACACCATTGTTGTCAGATTTTCCAAATGGATATCTCAGAAACAGCTGGTACAAGATAAAAATTGAGAAAAATGGTGATAACAACATTAACTATATCTTAAATAGAACAGGTGTAGGTATGGTTGACATGGATACTGCTGGGAGACTAACTGTACCGTTTGAAGATCTCGATAGAGTTGAATTTTACAGCACCAAAAATCCTGTAATATGTCCAATGCTCTTCTGGGACGAACATACTGTTGGTTTGACTTAAAATCTTTAAATTTCTATTTCCCGTTCTTCACTAAAACCTATAATATTGTACTCTTTTTCAATTTCTTCTTCAATCATACTATATTCCGTTTCTAAGACACCGTATAACCCAACAGTAATATTGAATAGTTCTTGAACTTCAGTTATATTAGTCATGAACGCAACTGTATTATTTTTAATCGTAACGTTTTCAGCAAGATATCTTAGATACATACTGGCATTTGCTCTTAGGTTTGCTAATTCTGCACCTTTATCTGTAAGGTTAACATAAAGCCCAATCAAATCTTTGAATTCCTCAGTTGACTCGGTAAGAGTAAATTGAAATTTTGTCTTGGCAACTACATAATTAACATTTGATAGATTGTAGTTATATATTGCATCGTCGCAAGAATCATAAATCAAAGTTTTATACTTCTCCAATTCTGAGATATTTGTTTCAGAAAGCGCGGTTGTATACCATATGGAGGCGAGATCAAAATAGTAATTACCAGTCACCCTGTAATTGCTAGATCTTATTAAATCTCCTATCGAAGACAGTATGTTTGATAAAAGATTAAGATTCTTTGTTTGTAGGTCCTTGATTTCAATTTTGTGCTCTTCTGCCTGTTTCTCAAGCTCTGCATTCTTCATTATATCTGCTACAAAATAAGTAATTATGATAACTCCCACCATAATAGACAACAGCATAATAAACATATTTCTATCAAATAGTCTTTCCATAATTATCACCAAATTAAGCTAGATGAATATCTCTCATCTCACCCTATCCACAATAACAATATTAGCTTTAGTACTTATATATATTCTTCGTGCAATTTTTACAAAATGGTATTTTTTAGAACGATAAACCAATATTTAATAAGAGAAAGATTAAAAAAAGGGTTCTATTTACCCATTTAAGAAACATATATGCCCTGGTGGTGTAGTGGTCTATCATCCGAGCCTGTCGAGCTCGGGACTCGGATTCAAATTCCGGCCGGGGCGTTTTATTTTAATACTTTTGTAATTTTTACACGTCAAATATTTATATTAATAGGTATAAACATTTATCTTAATAGTGGATGGTGAGAATGCGAGAGAGACTTACTAGGTATTTGCTATTTATAATTCCAATAGTTGTTTTATTCCTTTTATGTACTTGTGTTTCAGGAGAAGAATTGCATGTAGGTTCTGGTCAAACCTACTCAAATATACAAGACGCAATCAACGATGCAAATGAAAGTGATACAATTATTGTTCATAGTGGAACGTA
>Ga0190359_1001807_pt1 | contig 13156 bp, 12 predicted proteins | sample 48721823_MG_FD_161269 | JGI IMG/M metagenome (GOLD analysis project Ga0190359, IMG submission 161269) | Hydrothermal vent microbial mat bacterial communities from Southern Trench, Guaymas Basin, Mexico - 4872-18-2-3_MG | ecosystem: Environmental > Aquatic > Marine > Hydrothermal vents >...
ATGCCGGCTGGACGGAGACCTCGATCTCGAATCGATAAGCGGCGAGATTGAGGGGGCCCTCTACCAGCCGGAGATATTCAGGGGAATAACCATCAACAAGACATCCCCGGACCACAGTATCTTCCTTCTCCAGGACGGATTGATAAGGTTCCACGGCATAACATCCGAGGAGACAGCGGAAAAGGACCTGAAGGAGCTCCTCTCGCTCCCGTCCCTCAGGGACCGATCAATCAGTGAGCCCCTGAAGGTGGAGGAGGTAATAGCATCCACAACTGCGGACTCACCGATGGATGCAAAACAGGTTTACGAGGAATTCAAGGACGAGGGCATAATCTACGATCCATCGGAGCTCCCCGGTTTCATACTTCAGGTAGGCAGTTCGGGCATAGAGCTGCTCATTTTCCCGGAGGGAAAGATAATCTCGAGGGGAGCATCCAACCTCATGGACGCCGTTTCCTCACTCCAGATGGTTCATTCCAGGATCTTCAGGGAGAAGGATGAAGAATGATCGAGGGTCTTCCGGTACTCGACGCCCACATACATCTCGACCCGGCAGGGGCTCCTGCCGATGCCGTGAAAAGGTTCATCTCGGCCGGAGGGACCCACCTTCTGGTCGTTCACAAACCCTACGGTAATATCCCGGAGGTGAATATCGATAATATCGAGAGGGCATTTCTCACCACGGTCAGGATGGCGGAGTTGACCCGGAAAACGGGGGCCGGCGCTTGGTGTGTGATAGGCCCCTATCCCGGACTCCTTCCATCACTCGCCGAACGTATGGGTCTCGAAGGGGCCGAGGAACTGCAGATGAGGGCACTTGACCTTGCTTTCCGGTTCGTGGATGAGGGCAGGGCCCTGGGCATTGGGGAGATCGGCAGGGTGCACTTCCCTGTGGCTCCAGAGATACAATCCGCCTGCGACAGACTGCTCGTACATGCCTTCAGGGAAGCCGGGAAAAGGAACTGCCCGGTGGTGCTGCATACCGAATCACCCGGAGCGAACAGTGCTCTTTTCGAGCATCTTGCCGGGCTGGCCGAATCCACCGGCGTTCGAAGGGAGAGGGTGATCAAGCATTACTCCGGCTGGGAATCAGCCGATCCGGGGATGTCCCGAGGCTTCTCCGTGTCCATGCAGGCAAGAAGGAAGAATCTCGAGGAAGCGCTCTCGAGGCATTTCACGTTTCTTCTCGAGACCGACTACATAGACGATCCCGCAAGACCGAACGTTGTCATGCCGCCGGACACCGTTCCGAAGAAGATCGCCTGGTGCTACCGCAGAGAACTGCTCGACAGGGAACTGCACGAGAAATTGATGGTAGAGCTCCCCGGGAGGGTTCTTGGAATAGACACCACAAGCTAGCCCCCGGAAGATATCCTCTTCAACTCCGTGCCGCCAAAATGCTGGCCATGAAGCAAATAATAAATACCATTCGGACGTTTTGAAGGACAGTTTCGAAGAACCCGGGAAACGAACCAGTCCAGGGGGTAGAACATGGCATATACAGGACCATTTTCTTCAAGTGGAGACAGCATCATGAAAAGATTGTACATTTTGGGCATCTGCCTCATCCTCGTAGGTTCCTTTCCGCTCATTGCCGGCGGAAGGGAGGATCTGCAGCCGATCTACGATTTCAGGGGCACGACCGGCGGAGCGCAGATGGGATGGAACATCACGGGGGTAGGGGACATCAACAACGACGGCAGGGAGGATTATGCCATGGGTTCTCCTGGAGAGAACAAGGCATACGTGTTCTTCGCTCCATTCACCGCAACGGCCACACCCGCAACGGCAAATATCAGGTATTCAGGCCCCCAGGGCTCGGATTTCGGATGGGACATACAGGGTGTGGACGACTTCGACGGGGACGGCAGGGACGACATCATCATCGGGGCCCCGGGAGAGGACAAGGCATACGTGTTCAGCGGCTCCAGAACAGGGTCCGTTTCCTACACGTCCGCGGATTTCACCATTTCCGGTACGGGCGGCGACATGTTCGGCCATTCCGTATGCGGCATCAACCTTGACGGGAACACGGGAAAGTTCGCGGTGGTGGGAGCTCCAAGGAACGAGCATTACATAGACCCGGTTGGGAATTTCAGGACGGGAGCGGTATTCCTGTTCAATCTCACCGCGTTCCGTGAAATGGGCGTCTCATCCATTGACTCCTCGACGAATTCGAACTTCACATACAGGGGCGACCAGGATAACGGATGGTTCGGTTTCACCGTCAGGAATTCCAAGGACCTAAACGGAGACGGTATCGATGATCTGGGCATAGGGGACCCATACTACTCTCCCTCGGGCTACAACAACAAGGGTGGATTATACATCCAGTACGGGAAGAACCTCATTGCGGAACCCCCTGAAAGAATATCATCTTCCCTGGACGGCCTCATCTCCGGCAACAACAATTCCAAATTCGGATGGTCGGCAAAAGGTGTGGGCGATATCAGGGGAGGACCCCAGGGAGACCTGATGGTGGGTGCTCCCTTCGAGGGCGAGGGGAAGGCATACCTGTTCTTCGGTGCTTCATCCTCGCTGAACATCGATATGACAGCGGGAGGCACCGCGGATAATGTCTTCAACGGCACAAATCCGGCCGACAGGTTCGGGTGGTCGTTCGATCTGACGATGATAGCGGATCCGACCACATTCGTGCTTTCCATCGGTGCTCCGGGTTATGACAACGGAACATCCACCGATGCTGGCGCTGTTTTCAGCTTCTGGTCATGGACCTCGCCTGCAAGCGCTGATGACGCAAATTCCGCTTTCTTGGGAGAGACCCAGGGGGAGAACCTGGGCTATTCCCTCTGCGAGGTCAACTTCACAATGCCGGCAGGAGGGAACACATTCGGCATTCTCACATCGAGCCCGTTCTACGGATCCAGCGATCAGGGCAGGTTGAAGGTCCTGAAAAGGAACCGACTTCCGACGATAGGCGGACTCACATACGGACTGAGCACCGGTTCCGAGAGCACAATATTCGATATTAGAATGGAGTATACCGATCCGGACAATGACCCGCCTCTGTACATGAAGGTCGATTTCTATTACGACAGCAGCGGAACACAGCTTGCCAAGAGTGTCGATCTCTCCAGGATCGCGTCGGATACCGACCAGTTCTCCGAAGGGGTCTCCTACCAGGCTCTGACAACCCTCCCGTCGTCCATCAACATGAACGATACTAATGCACCGCTCTACTACAGAGGATACGCGAGGGCCGTCAGGGGTTCGATCTCCGTTGTGTACGCCGGGCCGATAAACAGCGGACCGGTCATCGACGGGGTCGAACCCTCTGCCCCCGACAATCTTTTCTGGGATGATACCCCGGCAGACGAGGAGAAGATTCCCGGAACCATAAAACTATTCTGGGACTGGCCGCAGGAGAACGACGGATATCCATTCAACAAGGCTGAAAAAGTGAAGAAGATGGAGATCCGCTTCATGGCGGGCAATCACACTTCATCCGACTTTGACTGGGACTCCGCCATCATCTACAAATCCTTCGAGGGTACTCTGGAGATCAAGAACCCCTTCCAGTCGGACCAGATGCTGCTCGGGACCGAAGGTCAGATATTCACACCAAGGAGCTGGTATTCCATTGCCATGAGAGCGTGGGACGAGGTGGATAACGTGGGCAGTATATCCGAGGTTGTGAACGCCGAAGCATACTGGAGAAGGCCGGACATCCCGGACCCGTGCACGCTGGTCAGCGTTGTGGATTACAAGGGAGAGGACGGGACCGGAGATGACGGCGGGGCCCTCAAACTCGATTTTGCTCCACCCAGGATGAACGAACCCTCGGATATCGACGTGTACCGGGTGTACATCTTCGAGGAGAACGAATACGACATCGGATCCCTCGGGAACGTATCGGACATCACCTGGGAGCCGGACCTGCTCATCACACCGGATGACGAGGAGGCATTCTACAATCATACCCTGGTGCTCACCCACTATCATGGAGGGGACCTTGAGGACGGGAAGTACTACTACGTCGGTGTGGTACCGGTCAACTGGCTGGGACAGTTCGCAAAGGGCATCACATGGTCGGATACCGCGGTCAAGGTCGTAAACGACAACCTTCCACCACTTCCCAGGATCAAGGGAGTTGATGGCGTTTCCCTCAACGGAGAGGGGAAGATCAAGGTCACGTGGGATACTACCAATGCGGACAGGTTCGTCTATTACGATATATACGGGCAGTCATATCCCTATTCAAACCTCGGCAACGCGGAATTCCTGGGAAGGGTCGCGGAAAGGTCCACGGGAGAATTCCTTGTCGATTCCATCGGCGGGAATCCCATATACCAGGGAACCCTGTACTCCTTTACTGTACTCGTGATGGACCACAATGATCACATGGATATGAAGGTGGATGTTGGGAACAACACTGTGCACGGTGTCAAGTATATCGACCCGCCGGGAGAGATACCGAACCAGATCAAGGGAGTGTCCATGTCCGATGTTCCGAATGACGGCGGAGGGGCCCTTACACTGTCCTGGTTCCGGTCATTTGCAAGCAACTTCTGGCAGTACAACATCTACATCGACGATGAACCCATAACGGACATCAGCTCGATGGAGCCGGAAAGCGTGATAAGGTTGCAGGAGAAAACTGATGAGCTTATCGATTCGATGGACGGGAAACCTCTCATCGACGGTGTTCTCTACTATGCGGCAGTGACAATTGTCAACTGGGACCTCACCGAGAACACGCTCATAGATGGTAACAACACCGATTTCGCGGAACCCATCAACCAGTCCGACACCACCCCGCCAATCTTCGTGGTGAAGAATCTCCGCCAGGAGGGCGAGATAACAAACTCGGCCTTTACCATATTATGGGACCCCATAACGAAGGATGACGTGCTCGATTTCCACCATTACCTCATCAGATACTCGGGAGGAGGAAAGGGCATACAGGAGATCATAATCGAGGACATCAATGCTTCATCTGTTCTGATAGATCGGCTGAACAGGGGAACCAGATATTATCTGAACATATCCATAGTGGACGATAACGGGAACATAGGACCGGCAACCACCTCTCTCGAGGTGATGACGGCCGGGGCCAATCAGCCCCCGGTGGTGCTGTGGATAGTCGCTACGGTAGGAGAGGAGCTCAACTACCTCAAGAACTCCACGGACGAGCTGACGGTCGATCTCAACGAATACAAGATCATCTACTTTACGGGACATGCGGATGATGACTACACAAGGGAGTCGCGTCTCATCTTCAAGTTCAACATCACGCTCCCGTCCGGTGAATACATAGAGAAGAGCTCGTACACCTTTGACCTCGATCTGAACGATGAAGGGGACTATAACGTAGAGCTCTATGTGGTGGACCAGGAAGGTCTGGAATCGGAACCGTTCGGGATAACCATCCACGCGGAAAAGAACGTCGAGAAAGAGGCCGCACCGGTCTGGATATGGATCGTACTTCTCGCCGTGGCAATAGTGATAGGGATCGTCGTGGTGCTCATAGTTCTCCTTTCGGGCAGCAAATCCCAGAAGAAGCAGAAACTGGAGGAGTACAGGCAGAGAAGACAGGACATCGAAGCCATGGAGCCCATTTACGCGAACCTACCCACCTGGACCTGCGACTGCGGCTCGACCCAGGTTCCAATAATCGAACATGCATACTGCAATACCTGCTACCAGTCCCATGAGGCCGTTCCCATCGACGGTATCGACGAATACCTGAAGGAGCACGATCTGGTCCTTGCGGAGATGAAGATAGATGTCCCTCCGGGATGGCAGGGACAGGACTTTGCCATGGAGAGTGCGAAAAAGGACCTCGAGGAGAGGAAGAAGAGGGCACTCGAAGCACTCAACGAGGAGTATGCCCCATGGCTTCAGGGGACCGAATTCGAGGAGGAGGTCAACGAGATGTTGAAGGCAAAGGAGGAAGCAGAAGGGGGGACCGCGCCTCCCGGAGCGCTCGCTCCTGAAGGTGCCATCATACCTGGGCAGGCGCCCCCGCCACCGCCTCCCCAGTCAGGCCCCATCGTCCCGGGACAGCCGCAACCCATCAGACCGATGCCTGCCGGAGCCCCGGGACAGAGACCCCCCATGCCGCAGATGGGCGCCCCCGGACCCAGACCTCCGGCGGCTCCGCAGCCTCCCCGGCCTCCTTCAGGGCCGCAGCAGCAGTGAAATGGAAAGGCGGGGCGGCGTCGAGCCGCCCTATTATCAACCTTTCTATATGATGGCGTATTCATAAGTAGAAGAGGTCCCCAACCCATGGCAACCATAGAGGAGCAGATAAAGGAGATCGAGGAAGAAATCTTCAACACACAGAAGAACAAGGCCACGGAGCATCATATAGGCAAATTGAAGGCAAAACTGGCAAAGCTCAGGGCCCAGCTGGAGCTTCACAAGGCCAAGTCATCCGGAGGCGGAAAGGGTTACTACATCAAGAAAGCCGGTGATGCCACCGTTGCACTTGTCGGATGGCCGTCGGTGGGCAAATCGTCCCTCCTCAACTACCTCACGGGGTCCAAGAGCGAGGTTGGGGAATACAAATTCACAACTCTGGAGGTCATACCCGGGATAATGGAGTACAAGGGAGCCAAGATACAGATACTCGACATGCCGGGGATAATAAAGGGAGCTTCCAAAGGGAAGGGCAGGGGAAGAGAGGTCATAGCCGCGGCCAGGAACTCCGACATGATAATCCTGATGGGTGATGTGTTCAACTTCAGGATCGATATTCTCGAAAGGGAGCTGTACGAGGCTGGTATCAGGCTGGATGTAAAACCGCCGAATATCACCTTCACCCATTCGGAAAGAGGTGGACTCGTGGTCCGCTCAACAATCCCGATAACGAAGATGAAAGAGGAAGAGATAGTGGAGATCGTCAGGGCCTACGGCCTGATCTCGGGAACCATCGTCTTCAGGGAGGATGTGGAGCCCGATAGACTGGTGGACTTCCTTGCCGGGAACAGGGCATACATCTCGTCGATAGTCATAATAAACAAGTTCGATCAGGCCTATGCAGGTGTTGAGAGGAACATAGACCGATACTGCATGAGGAAATGGTATCCTGTCTCGGTCAAGAGCGGACTGGGTCTCGAGGAGCTCAAGGATTACATCTTCGATTCGCTTCACTTCATCAGGGTCTATCTTAAGCCGCAGGGAAAGCCACCCGACATGGAGGAGCCGCTTGTGATAATGGGAGGCTCCACCGTCAGGACGGTTTGCGAGCACCTGCATCGGGATTTCGTGGATAACTTCAGGTTCGCCAATGTTTGGGGGCCATCGGCCAAGTATCCCGGACAGGCCGTGGGACTGGCCCATGAACTGAAGGACGGCGATATCCTTTCCATCATATTGAGAAAGAAATGAACGGGTGCCTATCAAGCTCATCATTCGTAAACGATGTAGACATCCTTCATTATGACGGGATTCAACGGTTTATCGTTCGCATCGGTCTGGACGCTTGCAATCTTGTCCACGATGTCCATTCCCTCCACCACATGTCCGAACACGGTATGTTCGCCATCCAGATGATGAGCGCCCTCCTTTCCCTGAACGATGAAGAACTGCGATCCGGACATCCTCGTCTCCCCTCCCCTTTTGGCCATGGATATGGCGCCCCTGTCATGTTTCAAACCGTTATCTGTCTCGGGCTCGATCGTGTAGCCGGGACCGCCGGTCCCGTCCCCGCTGGGGTCCCCTCCCTGTATCATGAAATCCGGGATGACCCTGTGGAATGTGAGGCCGTCGTAGAAATCCCTGTTGCACAACGTGATGAAATTGTTGACGGTGATGGGAGCTTTCTCCTGGTCCAGGAAGATCTTGATGGTACCGTAGCCCTCCACTTCTATGTATGCGTAGGGACTGCCGTAGTTCACATCCCTCTCATCCAGGAACCTTCCGTTGTCCTCGGGATAATCCTCCGTTGTGAAGAACAGGAAATCGGCAAGGACCACCCCCGCGACCACCAGAACGATCGCTCCGACGAGAACGAGGAACGGCACCATGTCGCTTGCTCCGTTTTCATCTTTCCTTGAAAGTCGCCTCATCCTCATCACTCCCTCTTGATATCGTTGACCCTTACCTTGAAAACAAGGGTCCGGCCAACGACCTCCCTGTTGAAGTCTATCGTGATCACCCCGCCCACCGAGGCGATCCTTCCCGATGGGGGGTCATTTCCCTGATTTGCTGCCCTTGCAGCATCGGCCCATTCGGCATCCAGGGGATACATGATCGGGAACTGCACAAGGGTGGAGTCGGGATCTATATCCTCGATGTGATGTGTCAGCTGTATCACGTTCCGGGAAGTGGATATATCGGTGACGGTGACGTTCCAGGGGAACTGCCCGTAGTTCTCCATGTATACCGGTTGATTGAGAAGCACCACCTTCTCGGGATCATGGTCAATTATCAATACCTCCCAGCTCCAGAAGGGATGTATGAACGAACTCATGGTATCAGGATCCACCTGCGGGAAAAGGGTGGGGAACTTGTCCGCGGGAATCTCCTCTCTCAGGGGGATTGACTGCTTTGACTGTAGGTCGTAGTAGAGTTCGGGAATGGGATAGCCGTAGCCATCCTCCGGTGGGACCGTTATGTACTTCTCCGATCCGACCGTCATACCCAGAACTCCCCTGTCGAAACCCTTTATCATCTGGCCCGAGCCCACGGTGAACGTCATGTCATCGTACGTGGGTTTCTCCTCGAATGTGATCGCCTTGGGGATGGAATCGTTCCTTGCGTCCTCGGGTATCGTCGTATCGAAAAGAGCTCCCAGCTCGCCATTGGGACCCAGGAAGCGCCCCGTGTAATCGACCGAGATCTCATCTCCTTCCGAAACGGTGAGTATCTCCTCGGTCTTCTTCTTGTCATTGTCCCTTTCGTCCAACCAGGTCATGACGGAAAGACCGCCAATCATCAGCACGGCAACGACTATGGCCCCAATGCAGAGTGTCTCGTCCTTCATCTTCCGTCCCCCGTCAGGGCCCGTCCTCAGGGATAGACCCATTCCTCCCCTACCTTCCGGTAGTCAATGATCTCGCTCTCATCGAAGAAGATGGATATCTCCCTTTCGGCGCTTTCGACCGAGTCCGACCCGTGAACGACGTTCCGGGACAGGTCGACAGCCAGATCTCCCCTTATCGTCCCGGGCGGACTTTCACGGGGATCCGTCATTCCCATCATCTTCCTCACGCTGTCCACGACACCCTCGCCTTCTATCACCATGGCCACAACGGGTCCCGATGTGATGAAGGATACAAGGTCGTCGAAAAAGGGTTTGCCTACGTGCTCCGCGTAATGCGTTGACGCGATCTCCCGATCCATTCTCAGCATCCTCATTGCGCATATTCTGAAACCCTTGTTCTCGACCCTCCCTATGATGTTCCCGATGAGGGAACGATGAACCCCGTCGGGTTTTATCATCAGAAAGGTCCTTTCAACACCCACGATATCACTCCTTCACATGATACTTGGACCATCTGGTCTTCCTGGGCACCCTTTTGAGCTCTATCATGTTCTTGTAGCATTTCGTGGAACAGAAGAAGAATATCTTTCCATCCTTCTTCACATACATCCTCCCCGTTCCGGGTTCAATCTTGTCTCCACAAAAGGAGCAGGTCCTGGCCTCTACCATGTGCTCACCTCACGCTGAGCTTCCTCGCTTCTCTTGCGGATTCCCGAAGCAGCAGGATGTCTCCCACCCTGATGGGTCCCATTGCGTTTCTGGCGATTATCCTGCCCTTGTCCTTTCCGTCAAGGATCCTGACCTTGACCTGTGTGGCCTCTCCGGCCATTCCGGTCTTGCCGATCAGTTCCACGACCTCGGCGGGTATTCCATCGACTGGCAAAAGGGTCCCTCCTTCACTCCTTCTTGTTCAGGTCCTTGATTCTCTTGGAGATGGTCTCCACAAGAACCTTCCCCTTGCCCGGCTGGATGATGGCAACCGCTGTGGTCGGAACCTTCAGCGATGCGGTATTTCCCAGCTCGCTCCTGCTCGGAACATAGGCATAGGGTATTCCCTTCTCCTCGCAAAGATAGGGTACATGCATCAGTATCTCGGGGGGAGTGGTGTCCTCGGCCATGACGACGAGTCTGGCCTTTCCCCTCTCCACCACCTTGGTAACCTCATTGGCTCCCTTCCTGATCTTTCCCGTATCCCTTGCAAGCTCCACGGCCTCGTAAACGGATTCAACAAGGTCCTTGGGCATCTCGAACTTGACGAATTTCGCTGGCATCTTAATACCTCCTTCGGGTAACGGACAACCTGCCCGCTACCTTCATCATTCATTGGCTCCTGATTCGAGCAGGTTCAGTATAAAGACCTCTTATAAATACGTTTCCGGTTCTGGATTGCGGTCCGGGTGGAATGTCCACACCCCATATCGGCCCTAATATCTCTCATGAAGAAAAAGCACTATATTTTTATTATGTAGAAGATGAAATTGGAGGCATGGTACCTCCAGCCGAGAGCGAGGACGAGCAGATGCTCAGGGAGCGCGAGGAAGCATTGCGAAAGGACAGGAAGAAGCAGGCTGAATGGTACGAATCTCTCAACCTCTATGCCGAAGCCCTCAGGGTCTACGAGACCATCCGGGATGAACAGAACATAAAGAGACTAAGAATGAAGATGAGAGAGGAATACGGAAAGAACGCTTTGAAGATGGAGGAGTCGGGCAGGTTTCAGGATGCGGCGAACCTATATTATCTCATAGGGGACCACGCAAGCGTGGGAAGGATGAAAGAGAAGAAACCGGACCTGATGATATTCTACGACCAGGAAAGCGGAGGGCTTGCCCGTCTGGCCTCGACACTAGCCCCGCAGGACGATTTCGAGGAACGGGATGACCTTTTTCAAAAACCCAATGTGGACAGGGAAGAGAGGGAGAAAGAGACCGACGGAAGGTCTCCAGAAGAGAATGCCTCCGATATACGAACCACCGAAAAGAGATATCCCGTTAAGATACCAAAGGAGAGAAAGAAGGCAAGGTTCTGCCCCTACTGCGGGGAGGAGATCTCCACCAGGAAGGAGCCAAGATTCTGCCCGTTCTGCGGGGAGGAGCTCTGACGAAAGATCTCACAAGCGGTCTGCCGGTGGTAAGGGAGGCAGTTTTCTCTCATCTCCCTTGAGCAGACTCCTTATATCCTCCCTCTTCAGGCTGTTCAGCAGATCAATCAGTCTATGGGTGTGGGTGAAACCCTCGTACGAAAGGATGATCAGGACCACCGCAAGAACAGCCAGAAGGGACCCCACAAAGAACCCGAACGAAAATACGGAGATGAACGCTCCCAGAAGGACCAGCGAGAAGAATTCCTTTCTGTACACGAAGATCGCTGAGATGAGGGCCATTACCGAAGATACGAGCATCAGCGATGCGGCCACGTTTGTTATGAAGCCCGAATACTTCCCGTGCTCGAACTGGTGAACCAGTACCGGAAGCTCCTCCCGGCTGCTTCCCCGCTCCATCGGAATATCTATCACGTTCGGAGAACCTCTTCTCAACGCGATCGAGCTCCTCACCGTCTTGTAACCCTCCCTGGACACCTCCAGTTCCATACGTTCCGCGGTCAGGTTCTCCAAAACGGCAAGACCCTGGTAATCGGAAGTCGCCGAGTGATTGATGGGCCCCGAAGTGAGGACAACGTTCACATCCTCCAGAGGCCTCCCCGAATCGGCATCGATGACCCATACCGAAAGGGTGACCAGTTTGTTCGGGCTCTTCTCTTCAAGGTCATATATGGTAAAGGACCCCAGAAGTGTGGTGAAAGAGGACAGGATGCCAAGAACGAACACAAGAAGCAGGATCACGGTGATGAACCTCATCCTCCGATGGAACGGAAGCTCCATCTCCAGCGGAAGCTCCGCTGCAACGATCGGGGGTTTCTTCTCCTTTTTACCGGATCTCAGCGAGATGGCCCTCTGGGAAGAGATCCTCTTCCCGTCTATGCTGATTGATTCCTTTCCGGAGAATCCTATCTCTACCTCCAGGTCCCTGCCGCACCCGGGGCATTCGAGGGAGAAGGTCCCCCTGTCCATCCCCCGCGGAAGACGCATGGAGAGCTCCTTCCTGCAGTGAGGGCAGTATGCATCGAGTACCTTTCTTTCCAGGGCCGATCCTCCTTGACCGGAAAGTGTTGTTATGGATACTTTAAGGATTTGGTGAGATGGAAAAAGGTTTTCTTCGGAAACGTTGAAATCATTATATCTGCATCACCCTTCGTATGGAAACTGGGGAATCGATGGCCGGTGGGTCCCAATATGCCCTCCCCCGATTGAGCCTGAAAGATCACATGTTCCGGAGGGGGATACATCTGGTCTCGGGGATCGTGGTGATATATTATCTGTTCCCGGAGAGGTTCTTCTTCTTTCCGAGACAGTTCTGGCTCGTTATCTGCCTGGGCCTGATCCCCATGTTCATGGAGTATCTGAGGCTGAAGAAAGGTGTTCTGTTCCTGGGACAGAGACCTCATGAGCAGAAAACGGTTGGCGCCTATGCATGGTCCCTCTGGGGCTCCACGGCCATCATGCTGATCCTCCCCCAGAACGTTGCGGTCCCGGTGATACTGATCTACCAGTTCGCCGACCCCATCATATCGGAGCTGAGGGCTTGGAAGAAATGGTCCGTGTTCCCGGTGGGATTTCTGTCGATATGGATCATGTTCCTCGTTTTCGGATTCGATCCCGTTCTCGCGGGTATCGCTGCCATCACGATGATGATAGGAGAGTCCACGGAGCTCAAGGGCGTCCTGAGGATAAGACCGGAGATAATCAAGCTGTACAATGTTAAGGAGCATACGGACACGTGGACCTTCAAGTTCAAATCGGACGATGACGGCACCACGCAGCTCGTTCCGGCATTCCTTCTGGGTCTCGTCTACCTTCTCTACCCCAGCGCATTCCCGGGGCCGTGGCTGTATCCCTTGATATGAAGACCTATATGATACCATGACTGATCGGAATATCGTTAATCGGAAGAGACCGATGCTCAACCACCCAAGGGTTCAAATCCCTATCGTCGAAGACAATGCACCATTACCAGGATTGGAAATGATCATGAAGTAATGGTGCAGGCGCCGGGACCCTCCGAACCGTCCATCAATTGACGGCCGACCAGGTTCGGGGGGTGAGATGAAAAACGGTTCTCATTCTCTTCAATCGTTTTTCATCGCATA
>Ga0190359_1001808_pt1 | contig 13149 bp, 12 predicted proteins | sample 48721823_MG_FD_161269 | JGI IMG/M metagenome (GOLD analysis project Ga0190359, IMG submission 161269) | Hydrothermal vent microbial mat bacterial communities from Southern Trench, Guaymas Basin, Mexico - 4872-18-2-3_MG | ecosystem: Environmental > Aquatic > Marine > Hydrothermal vents >...
TTAATTCAGGTGAATTTATTTGAACGCAAATCCTTAAAAGAACTTATTTGTTATGGTGGATTCAGGCCACCTGATAATTTTAAAATATTACAATATTCTTTATTTAATTCTTAACCGGACAGCAGTGATAATATTTATTAAATTGCTTAGCATTAATTATTTTATTCATAGAAATTATTTTGCCATTATTTATTTTTACCAACAGAACTCCATGTTGGAACATTTTAGTATTTACCATTTTACAACTCGGGACAAAGACATTTATTTTAAAATCACCATTCTCATATTTTAATTTAACCATATTATACTCACTCCCCCTTAAATCGGGTAAAAAAACATTCAATTTATTACCATAGGACGTATCATTTAAAACGTCAAGAAAATCTTTGCATTTAGGACATCCTATATAAGGTAAAATAACAATATAACTTTCTTTATTTATATTAAATTTACATTTCTTAATAGAGATAAACCTTTCAAAATAGGATACTTTGATATCACGTCCTAAAACCACACCCATATCTTTATTCTCTTTTATATTATATAAACCCATAAAAAATAATAAAATAATTATAACAATAACAAAATATTTTTTTGTCGAGTAGACATAATATGACTCCTGATTTAAATTTCATTTAAAACATGAGGAGTTTCAATGCCCCTCACAGAACCGGACTTGTAGATTTCTCCGGCAGCTGCCGGACTCTTCAGCCTAACTCACCTTACAGGTGACAGGTAAAAACTATGCACTATTCTCGGTCTTGGTAACGGATAATGCTCAAGATATTTTGTAAATCTATCCCAGCTCATTTTCCGCTTCTGACTCCGTCGGTTCATCCATTTCCGCACCATTCTTATGGTGAATCTGTAGAACCTTAAAATTCCAGAATAATTCTCACTGACTCCATAGTACTGAAAATGTCCCCGTAGCTTTGCTTTCAGAATCTTCCACCACTCTTTGGTTTTTACCTGATTCCTTATTGCCTTTAGCCACGCATTTATTTCTCTGCATTTTGCTGAGTATTTCTTGCGGCTGGTCTTAGGACCTACTTTGAACTTCCCTTTTCGTGACCTGTCGCAATAGTGAGTAAAACCTAAAAAATCAAACGTATTGGCACGTCGTTTCTGACTTTTGGCGTTTTCCCGTTCAAAGCGTCCGAAACTTATATTCCGGCTCTTGGTCGGATGTATTTCCAGACCATACTTGTTGAACCGGTTTTGTAACCCCCGCTCTATACGCTTAGCGTCATTTGCATAGCGTACCACACAAACAAAGTCATCCGCATATCTGACGAGTTCACAGTAACCGCTTACGTGGCTCTTAACTATTGTCTCGAACCATGTATCCAATACATAGTGCAGGAAGATATTGGCTAACATCGGACTTAGAATACTGCCCTGCGGCGTTCCCGCGTCCGGCCTAACCAAGATGCCATCATCCACATAGCCCGCTTTAAGAAATTTCTTTATCAGATTTAACAGCGTCGTATCCTTTATTCTTATTCGTAAAAACTCCATAAGATGTTCGTGCGACACGTTATCGAAAAATCCCTTGATATCAGCTTCTACAATGTGGTTTACCGGCTGGAACATTATTAATTCATTAAGCTCTTTTAATGCTTGATGACTGTCCCTCTTTGGACGAAAACCGTATGAACAATTCAGAAAATCCTGTTCATAGATACTTTCAAGTATCCAAGTGATTCCACGCTCTACTATCTTGTTCTCTAACGCTGATATTCCGAGCGGGCGTTTTTCTGTTTTGCTTTTCGGAATGTATACTCGTCTCGCTGGTTTAGGCTTATATTTCTTGCGCTTCAACCTTGAAACTAATAACTCCAGATTTTCATCCAGTTTTCTACCGTATTCCTCCCAGCTTACCTTGTCAATTCCTACTGCCTTATTCCTGCTCAGGCTTTTGTAGCAATCCCAAAGATATTCAACATTCAGCAGATGATCAAGGCTCGTGAACTGAAAGTCAGGGTCTCTTCGGGCATGACCGGATATGAGAGTTAATTTCTGCCATGTTATTCCGGCATCAGGGTGCGGCATGACAGACCTCAACTCTCTGCGTTAAACTGCTGACCCCTTCGAGTGTCCGGCTACTGCCGGACTCAACAGGCATTACCCTGCTTACTCCTCTACTATGAGTCAGTCCGACTACCGAAACGCCATACTTCCGCGTTACCTCTTCAGCTTCTTGGAAGCTTCCTGTCGGAACGCTTCGGTTCTCCCAAGCTATGCACTGAGCTTGCCGAAGTTTTCCAATATAAACAGTTCGTTTGCCCGCCACGGACTCAGACCCCGGCACGTCAGTGACACACTCACCTTTTGCGTGTGTCCCGATATTGGTTTCCAGGAAATGAAACCCTTGACCCAATGCAACAAGGAATATTTCGGGGCTCAATACCTTCACTTGCCTGTCTGCGTGCGAACACGCACAGGCAGACGTTGTGGCTGACAAACTGCCCTCCCCATGGCTTCGCATGATTCGTTACCTCCTCATACGCATGGTTCAGTGCCGTGCCGGTGGTTAGCCGTTTCACGTGCCGGTTTGTCCGGCTTGCTTATATTAGCTTTGCTTGGCGCACTCATTTTCTCCACCCCAACTCTTTCCATAAATCATACCTAATAAGCAATGGATTCGGGTAATAATCATCTTGCATTGAATCTTCTTGGTACCAGAAATACAGATAGCCTTTCTCAGCATAGCTTACACCCGGGAACTTACCCTTTAATTGACAACAACCCAAATAATTTCCATTTGTTTCCCAAAATTCAATATGAGTCACAAACTTTAATTCAGGTAAGTCTTTACCATTGTTGGATAAAAGATATTTCCAGGTTATCTTTTTACCGGTCAGCAAATAATTTCTATAGTATAATATAATTAAAATATTTTCACCTAAATAAAATATGCTTTGTGCTCTGGTATTATTAAAAAAAACTTCAACAGAATAAATATGATCTTTATCAATACGTTTAACAACTTTTTCTGGGATTTCTTTAAAAAATCCTGGTCTTTTCCTTGTTTTTTTACCAACATAATTTCCATTATCATCAAATATTTCAAATCCGTATTCTGCAGGTTTAATAACAAAAAGATAGCCTGCTTCATTAAATGTAATACCTGAAATTTTTGAATGCATTGCAATTTTGTTAGCCATACTTAATTCCCCGAACTCTTTAATAATACCATCCTTTAGATTTCCCATTGTAAATAATTTTGCCTTTCTGGTAGGGAAAATATGATAATAAAAATATCTATCGGAAACAGGCGATACCTTAAATGCCTGATACCCCCAATGTGTGCTCTGCCATACTTCCCTTATATATGCCCCATTATTCATAAAAACAAGTATTTTTCTTTGAATACCATCCGAAACATAGAAATTATTTTTATCCTTACATAAAGTCATACTTCCAGCCACTTCTCCCGGCCCCTGCCCATATCTGGTAACTTTTTTTAAAAACTCCCCGTCATTATTATACAAATATAATGCTGATTTCTCGCCTACATTGCCCTCATAACCTATAACATAATTGCCGTCTTCTAGTATGACAAAAGGAGGAGCATTCTGAAAAAAATATCTGCCTTTATGTTCAAACTGAATAGTATCAAGATATGCTTTTTTATCAATTACACGGAATTGTTTATTCTCCCTAATAAATTTTATTACTTCTGATGAGTTATTACTTGATTTGATAAATATATCATTATCTGTATCAATATTTGTCATGTCCTGAGCAAACAGAATTTTTGTACTTATATAGATAATAACTATTAAAACAGTTAATCTCATTTGATATTTCTCCTTTATAATTTGCATTAAATTAATTCCAAATGCAGAACAGTCAAAATATTACTTTACAAAATGATCAGATTTAACATCTTATCAAATCTTTTAATTTATTTAAATAATGCAGAACATGGAAAACATTCAAGATCCCCACCACTTTGACATTTAACTTTTATTTTTGGCGGAACACTCAGCTCTCCTTCTATAGTTACTGTCCATATTTTCTTCTTACACCAAGACAAAATATCACCATAAGATATACTTATAGATATTAACAAGAGAATTATTAATATAGAGATTGTTATTTTCTTCATAATTTCATCACTCCTTTCCATTATTAATATACGACTGTTCTGCATTTTCACTACAATCCTATATCTTACCTTTTATAAAATTTATTATTTTTATTTCTCCTCCCCCCATACACCGCCCCTACCACAAACACCCCGTTCCTCACAACCATGCCCCACCCAATCCTGCTTTTAATAACAGATCCGAAACACCCGCAGTCGGAACTTAAACCTATTAAAGTTCCGTGAATGCTTATGAGAAAAAATCCTGAAAACAATACCAGCGCAGAGACTGATGCAAACTTCGGATACATACCTGTAACCAAAAGCACTCCTATTAATATCTCAAGTACCGGAAGAATTGAAACAACAGACAGAATTACAGCCTCAGGAATAATATTAAACTCCAGCATAAGATTTACTACCTTGGAAGGATCTGCAATCTTTGCAACACCGGAAAAAATCAATACAAGACCCAGAACAACCTTAATAACTCTCACGCTTTTCACAAATTCCCCCTGAATTTAAGAATTTATTTTTTTTAATTTTTTGGCGTACCTATCTTGCTTGAAGAATATCACTTAGTACTCAGGATACATATATCCTCTTACTTTAAAACACATTACTGCTTGGTGAATTTTTGGTATGATGTCTGTGCTAAAGATGAAAGTGCTGTACTGCTTAAATTTTATTACCAACATTTTAAATATATATTTAATTAATCTATTTGTCAAGTATGTTTTTATTATTTATTTTCCGCAAACGTTTGAAATATATAATAATCAAACCCACTTCCCTGAAAACACAGTTCAAGCAAATAAATTCACCTTATAAAATCAAACCCACAGCACAGCATTATCCTGACAAAATCATAAACTATTTGATTTCTTCGTGTTTTTTCATTAAAATTTACAATCCTGCTTTTTCTGACAATTCCGGGAGGTAAAATAATGACAATAGTCACATCATTCTCTTTTTTGTGTTTACTGTTGATTCTTGGGAAAATCATTCGCGTTAAAGTAAAGTTTTTTCAAAACCTGTATCTTCCTGCATCAATAATCGGCGGAATTCTCGGACTTATTATTATTCAGCTCTTCGGCAAATTCATTTCAGCCCAATGGACTGCTGGATGGGTCCGCCTTCCCGGGTTTTTAATAAATATTGTATTTGCATCCCTTTTTCTCGGTGTTGCAATTCCTTCTGTTTCCACTATCTGGAAAAAAGCAGGCCCTCAGCTTGCATACGGCCAGATAGTTGCATGGGGACAGTGGGTAATAGGCCTTGGATTTGTTCTGCTCTTTTTAAAACCCATATTTCACATTCCTGATCTTTTTGGCGCTGTGCTTCCCATAGGATTTGAAGGCGGACACGGAACAGCAGGAGGTTTGCGTGAAACATTTACAGCTCTCGGCTGGGCACAGGGGTCTGACTTCAGTCTTGCATCTGCAACAGCAGGGATAATAACCGCAATTATAACAGGTGTCGCGCTTATTAACTGGGCTGCACGCAAAGGCTATGTTACAACGTTTGCAAGAGAAAAGGAATCCTGGGAAATGGCAGGTATCTATCCTGAAGATAAACGCCCTGCTGCAGGCTATCTTACTGTTATTTCCGACTCTGTAGATTCTCTGGCCCTTCATATTGCAATAATAGGAATTGCCGTTTTAATCGGGTTTATAATAAAAAGCGTACTTGCAGCCGGAGAAGAATTTTTCTTCCATCCGCAAAAACTTAAACTATTTGCAGGGTTCCCCTTATTTCCCCTTTGCATGATAGGAGGACTTATTGTTCAGCTCTTTTCAACAAGAGTTTCCAAAACATCTGTAATTGACCACAAGCTGACACAGAGAATCGGTTCAACTGCTCTGGATTTTCTTGTTGTTTCCGCAATCTCCACTATTAAGCTGAGTGTTATTGCAAAAGGAATCATTCCTCTTCTCATCCTGGTAGCAGGCGGAATTATCTGGAATGTATTCTGCGTAGTCTTTCTTGCACGCAGGGTTCTTCCTGCATTCTGGTTTGAAAGGGCAATTGCAGAAATGGGTAAATCAATGGGTGTTACAGCAACAGGCCTGCTTCTTTTAAGAATAGTTGATCCAGAACAGGAAACAGACGCAGCTTCGGCATTCGGTTATAAACAACTTATACACGAGCCCTTTATGGGCGGGGGAATATGGACATCTACTGCAGTACTTCTTATAGCTGCAAAAGGAGGACTGCCTGTACTGCTTGTCAGTATAGGAGCAATTGTTGTATGGCTTATTGTGATAAGGCTGTTTTTTAAAAATAAACCTTAAAAACAATCTGTATGTGAACATTTTTCTGTTTGTTTTACAGATATTAAATCCGTATATACAAGAGCTGAAAAATCAGACATAATTCAAATCTATTTCAGACATCAATTTATGCGGATTTTTTTCTTGACAAAACACAATAAAATCTGTAAAATTCATTGCCTTTAATCATATTAAATAAACGGAGATATCTGTATGACAGGTGCAATATTTATACTGTTTGTGCTGCCTTGTTTAATTATTTTTGCAGCCTTTATACTGCACAGGCTGACAAAAGAGAAAAATGGCTGATAAAATCATTATATCTATTGATAGGAATTCAGGAGGGCTGGTTTGAACGTATATGAACAAATGACAGATCCGGTTGCTCTGACAATATTTATTTTCACACTGCTTTTGCCTGTTTTTGTCGGGATTATCACAACAAAAAGGACAAAAAACCAATCGGATTTTATTGTAGGCGGCAGGTCTATTAATAAATTTACAGTTGCCTTGTCTGCCGTATCAACAGGAAGATCTTCATGGCTTGTTCTTGGTGTAAGCGGTATGGCATATACAATGGGTGTTGGAGCAGTCTGGGCAGTTGTGGGATACATCACAGCAGAACTTTTCCAGTTTATTTTCATAGGAAGAAAACTAAGAGAACAGACTGAAAAATACGGTTCTTTAACTCTGCTTGATTATTTTGAAGAACGATTCAAGGATTCCAAAAATCTGATCAGGTCTGTGGGGGCTGTAATAATAATCATCTTTTTAACAGCATACGTTTCCGCACAATTTAATGCCGGAGCTTCGTCATTAAGTACATCAATGAATATCCCGTTTTTATATGCAATTCTTATAAGCGCTGCTTTGATTCTGATATACATGGTTCTCGGAGGTTATATAGCAGTTGTTTACAATGATATGATAAGAGCTGTTATCATGATTCTGGGGCTTGTTATTTTTCCTGTGATGGCAATACTAAAATTCGGAGGAATAAAGATTGTTCTTGAAACTCTGAAGGCTCTTGATCCTTCCATGATTGATCCTTTTTCTTTAAGTGCAGGCATGATAATCGGATTTCTCGGAATTGGACTGGGCTCTCCGGGACAACCCCACATTGTTGTCAGATACATGTCTGTTAAAGACCCCGCCAAACTCAGAGATTCTGCTGTTATAGGAACAATCTGGAATGTTGTTATGGCCTGGGGAGCGGTTTTTATAGGACTTGCAGGCAGAGCTTTTGTCAATTCCACTGCGGACCTGCCTGATAAAAATCCGGAAATGATATATCTTGTTCTTGCTTCAAAATTATGCGGGCCTGTTCTTTACGGCCTTCTTGTAGGCGGAATTTTTGCAGCTATTCTTTCCACAGCAGATTCTCAGCTTCTTGTTGTTTCCAGTACTTTTGTAAGAGATATTTACGGAAAAATTCTGAAAAAGCGCAGAGAAAATATCAGGATGTCTGATCTGACATTAAACAGAATAATTGTTGTTGCTGCCGGAATCTGCGCTGTTGTTCTCGGAATCCTTGCAAAGGATATTATCTTCTGGCTGGTTCTTTTTGCATGGGGAGGACTGGGCGCATCAATAGGGCCTGCGCTTATTTTTTCTTTGTTCTGGGAAAAAACAACTGCAAAGGGGGTAGTTGCAGGAATGCTCACAGGAACAACAGTAACAATTATCTGGAAACTATTTATAAAAAATATAGTTAACATATACGAACTTATACCTGCCTTTCTGCTTGCATCTTTGGCAGTATGGGCTGTTTCAAAATTGACGAAAAAATAAAAATGAATTTTTAACTCCAGAATACTTTTGACAAACGGAGGAAAATCAAATGAGCCAGGTAAAAGGAAAAACAGGAAATTACAAATTTAAAGCTGAAATAAATCAGCTTCTTGATATTCTTACTCATTCGCTTTATACGCATCGTGACGTATTTATCAGAGAACTTATTTCAAATGCGGCAGATGCTCTTGACAAAGTTAAATTAAAAACCCTTCTCGGTGAAAAAATCTGCGATGAAAATCTGGATCTTGAAATTAAAATCAGCATTGATAAAGATAAAAAAACATTTACTATTTCCGATACAGGAATCGGCATGACTGCCGAAGAGCTGAAAAAAAACATTGGAACAATAGCAAGATCCGGAACTGCGGATTTTATCAAGGCTGTTGCAGATTCCAAAGATAAAGATGTCTCTTTAATCGGTAAATTCGGCGTTGGTTTTTACTCTGTTTTTATGGCAGCGGAAAAAGTGGAAATAAAAACAAAATCCGCTCAGCCCGATGAACCTGCATGCATATGGAAAAGCGACGGAAAAGGCTCATTTACAATTGAGGAAACTTCAGACAAAATAAAACGAGGCACAACAATCACAGCATTCCTGAAGGAAGATGCACTCTCTTTTGCAGAAGAGTGGTCAGTAAAATCCGCAATAGAAAAATATTCCAATTTTGTACCCTTTCCCATACTTCTTAACGGAGAAAAAGTAAACACAATTTCCGCTATCTGGCGGGATCCCAAATCTTCTGTAAAGGAAAAAGATTACAAAGAATTTTACAAATTCATCTCTCACGGAGATGAAGATCCTGAAACATGGCTCCACTTTTCCGCTGACGTTCCTCTGCAGTTTAACGCTTTATTGTTTGTTCCCAAAAAGAATATGGAGTTTCTGGGTTTCGGAAAACTTGAAGAAGGAGTTCAGCTTTTTGTAAAACGGGTTATGGTTGATCCTCATGCAAAAGAGGTTCTTCCGAATTACCTTAGGTTTTTAAGAGGAGTAGTGGAAAGCGATGACCTCCCCCTGAATATTTCCAGGGAAACTCTTCAGGAAAATCCATATCTTATAAAGATCAAAAACACTCTGACAAGTAAAATTCTTTCGCATCTCAGCTCCCTTGCGGAAAAAGAACCTGAAAAATACAAAAAAATCTGGAATGAGTTCGGGCGGATATTAAAAGAAGGATACAGCGATTTTCAGCATAAGGAGCAGATTGCAGAGCTGTTCAGATTTGAATCTTCGGGTACAGAGGATAAGCACGAACTTATATCACTAAAACAGTATATTGAAAGAATGCCTGAGAATCAGGAAAAAATTTATTTTCTTTCGGGGCAGTCCAGAGAATCTGTTGAAAAAAATCCTAATCTGGAAATTTTTAAAGACAAGGGTATTGAAGTTCTGTTCTGCTATGATCCCATTGACGAATTTGCTCTTCCCGGGCTTTTCGAATTTTCCGGTAAGCAGATAATTTCCGTTGATCAGGCTGATATTGAAGAAATTAAAAAAATCAGCGACACAAAACAGGACAAAAAAGAAATTGATGATGAAAAATTAAAAGCAGTGGAGAAACTGACAAGAAGAATGAAAAATATTCTCGGAGACAGAATTGAGGACGTTAAAATTTCCGGCCGTCTTGTAAAAAGCCCTGCAATTCTGGTAAGCACAAACAAAACAATGTCAGCTCAGATGGAAAAAATAATGTCAATGCTTAATCAGGATACTGCAGTTTCTCCGAAAATTATGGAGATAAATAAAAAACATCCTCTGATTTTAAAAATGGCGGATATCTATAAAAACAATCCCAAAGATGCGGTTCTTTCGGAACTGACAAACGGTCTTTATTTAACCGCATCACTGCTTGACGGCTCTGTTGACAAACCTGCAGAAATGGCGGAACATATTTTAAAGGTTGTAAACAGAGCGGCAGAACTCTATACAAAAAACAAAAAACAGGACAAGGCACAGGGCAGTAAGAATTAAAAAATCATACAGCACTGTTATATGCAGCCCGCATTTCAAGCGGGCTGTAATTATTTTTTATATGCCGGAACCAAAATGGACAATTTAATTAAAAAACTAAGATCTTTATCATATTTTTTAAAAAAAGAAAATCTTTCCCCTGGAATATATTTTTTCTCTGCTATTTTCATCCTGACTCTGCTGCCTTTTATATCCGAGCATCCGGTTATTAAAGAGATTTATCAAATCCAGGGAAAAAGTGATTATTCGCCTTTTAACGGGAAGACCGTATTTTTAAAGAATAATATTGTTACCGGAGTTTCAAAAAACGGCTTTTTTATCCAGACTCCCACGCAGAGAAGTGACAACAATCCGGAAACATCCAACGGAATATTTGTATACACAAAAAGCAAACCAAAAGTTAACATATGCGATATAGTTGATGTAAAAGGAAGGGTCAAAGAATTTTACAATCTGACTGAAATCAGTATCCACGGAAAGCCGGTTATAAAAGGCCGCATAAAAAGCCTTCCGGAGTTTACTGAAATAGACCTACTATCTGCAGAAAAAAACAATCTTGAAAAATTTGAAGGCATGCTTGTATCAATACAAAACCTGATCGTAACCGGCCCTTCTGACAGATTTGGCGAAGCCTGGATTTCTCATGCAGGGAAGAGAATTTTAAGTAAAACATCAGAATCACCTTACAGTGATGTACGTATAAAAATTGATCCTGACGGTATAGGAAATAAAAACCTTATCTTTTTTTCCGGCACTGAAATAGGTTCTGTAAAAGGAGTCCTGAGTTACTCCTACGGATCATACAAAATTTTACCTGTACAAATTTCAGGTATAAAAAAAAGAGCTTTTTCTCCTGTGCGAAAAAAAAGAATTAACGAATTTACAGCAGCCTCATTTAATTTGTACAGGATGTTTGACACTGAAGATGCACCGGATAAAAAAGATCCTGTATATTCTGAAAAAAAATACCAAACCTTTCTTCGGAAACGGGCAGGCTATATTGTAAAAACATTATTGTGTCCGGACATAATTGCAGTGCAGGAAGTTGAGAATATCAGCACATTAGAAGATCTCTCCAAATGCATAAAAGTTATAAGCCCCAAAAACTCATACAAACCCTTTTTGATTAACGGAAACGACCCTTCGGGAATGAACATAGGATTTCTTGCAGGAAACTCCATTAAGGTGGATTCTGTTGTTCAGTATTACAAGAACTCTGTGTTTACATGGAAAAGCAAAAAACAGATTCTTTTTGACAGACCCCCTGTTGCTGTTTTCTGCCGTCCGGAGAGCAGAAAAGAAATAAAGTTTGCAGTAACAGGTGTTCATCTCAGATCCGGTGTCGGAATAAATTCAAAAGATTCTCTCAGGATAAAATTAAAAAGATCAAAACAACTGGCATATCTTTTAAAATTGATCAATAACTTTCAGAATAATTACAGAAACATAAATCTGATTGTAACAGGTGATTTTAACACTGTTATTAAAAGCAGATATTTTCCTGAGCAAGGTAGAAATTATATAAGAGAGCATAACCATCTTCTTTTTAACGCAAATTCATTAATTCAGAATGAAAAACGCTATTCTTTTATTTACAGAGGGGAAAGTACCTGTTTTGACTATATGTTCATATCAAAAAACATTGCGGACTGTGTAAGTAAAGTACAATTCGGAAGAGGAAACTGTGACTCCCCGGAGCTTCTTACAAACAATCCTGCTACAAATTTACGGGCATCAGACCATGACGCTGTTGTTATGTATCTTGATCTTAAATGTATTGGAGAAGGAAGATGATTAAAATTGACATTCCAGGATTAAAAAAGATAGATTTAAAATATCTGACTCTTGATTTTAACGGCACTCTTGCAAAGGACGGAATACTGATAAACAGAGTAAAGGAAAAGTTGATTAATCTTTCGGAAAAAATAGAAATTTATGTAGTAACTGCAGATACATTCGGTCTTGCAGGTTCAGAACTTAAATCCGTCCCATGTCAGCTTACAATAATAGATTCTAATGATCAAGCCAAAGAAAAAGAAAAATTTATAAAAAGACTTGGGAAGGAGAATGTCTGTGCAGTTGGAAACGGATTTAATGACAACCTTATGGTAAAAAATGCTGCTCTCGGCATTTCCGTAATTCAGGAAGAAGGTGCATCCTCTGTAACTATTCTTAATTCCCATATAATCTGTAAATCCATTCTGGATGCACTGGAGCTTCTTGAAAATCCCAAGAGAATTTCTGCTACTTTAAGGAGATAACACAGCAAACCGGACGGATTTAAAAATACTGCCCCGGCTCGCTGATTTGGGGAAATTGACTCTTTACTTTGTGGGCAATTATTTATATATTTTCCATTAACCGGAAGATCAACAGATTCATGTTTAAAAGTATGAACCGATGCTGAATTCGTCAAATAAAAACAGTATGTTGCAATTAAACCGGGAAAAACGGAAAGTCGAATCATGACCAGACTGGTTGTTATTTTCACAATGTCAGTACTTACATTTTTAAAAGCATCTGTATTCCAGGACAGTTCTTCAGTCTCACTGGATTCTTCCGGAAAAAATACAAGGTTCCTGCTTCCTGACAGTGTTACTCAGGTTACTGTTCCTGCCGGCAAATTTGCATTTGCTGATTCCGTAATACTGTATGATCCGGGAGCTCCGGGCAGGGAAACCGGCGATGAACCGGATAAAAAATATCAGAAGCCTGAAAATGCCCTGGGATTACCTGACATGCAAAGCGATTCGGGGTTTGTATCTCTTGGCAGAGGCGGAACTATAATATTAAAATTCAGCGATAACTGTATAATTGATAAACCGGGGCCGGATCTGAGCATATTTATGAAAGCGGAAAAATCTGAATCTGCCAAGGTATGGGTAAGCCGGAAAGGCAGGTTCTACCAGTTTGCAGGAATTGTTGACAGCAAAAATACATTGATTGATCTTGAAGGAAAAGTATCCGACGGAATTTATCAATTTGTAAAAATCCGTGACGCATCGGAGAACAGTCCT
>Ga0190359_1001809_pt1 | contig 13145 bp, 18 predicted proteins | sample 48721823_MG_FD_161269 | JGI IMG/M metagenome (GOLD analysis project Ga0190359, IMG submission 161269) | Hydrothermal vent microbial mat bacterial communities from Southern Trench, Guaymas Basin, Mexico - 4872-18-2-3_MG | ecosystem: Environmental > Aquatic > Marine > Hydrothermal vents >...
AAGAATAATGACCCCGGTCTTCGAGTCAAAACCGTCCATTTCGACCAGTAACTGATTGAGGGTCTGCTCACGTTCATCATTTCCTCCCGCGATCGGCGCACGGCTTTTTCCGATAGCGTCAAGCTCATCTATGAAAATGATACAGGGAGCCCGGTCATGGGCCTGCTTGAACAGATCCCGCACCCGTGCAGCGCCGACCCCCACAAACATCTCGACAAAATCCGCGCCGCTGATACGGAAAAACGGCACCTTTGCCTCACCGGCAACCGCCCTGGCAAGCAGTGTTTTACCGGTACCCGGCGGGCCGATAAGAAGAATACCTTTTGGAATTTTTCCGCCAATGGACGTATATTTCTCCGGCTTTTTCAGAAAATCAACGATCTCAACCAGCTCATCCTTGGCTTCATCAGCTCCGGCAACATCATTGAACGTCGTCCCGGTATCACCCTCCGCCACAAGCTTCGCCTTATTCTGGCTGAACGACATAACGCCGCTCCCGAGATTCCCCATGCGCTTGAAAATAATACTCCAGATAAAAACCATAAGAGCGAAAGGTACAATCCATGTGAGCAAAAATTCGGCAAACCAGTTTTTCTCCTCCAACACCGCATAATACTCAACCTGCAGCGAATCGAGCATCGACACAAAACTATCATCGGCAACAGGTACTGTTTTGTATACCATCGTCTTTGCAAAACTTGAACGCTCCTCAAGAAACTTTTCCTGTACCTCTTTGGCTTCTTCTTTGGTATGGGGCAGGCCGAGAAAAAACTTTGAGCTCATCTCCACCCGTTTAATCTTGCCCTCACGCAAATATTGCTTGAACTCACTGAAATCAACCACCTCCTGCGGTGTCTTGAAAAAGAAAGAGTTAATCATGCTCAGCAGAATTAAAACCAGCATAAAATACCAGATAGAAAAATGGAATTGATTCTTTGTCAGCGATGAAAACAGCGGCGGGACATCTTTAAGACCGCAATCCTTCAACTTTCCCGTTTCCCAGCATTTATCTTTCTTTTTTGTATCCTGCGGTTTGTTTTTATTTGTCTGGAGCTCATCCATACGTGACCTCACTATGAAAAGGTGTTTTCTGCTATAACTGACTGCCGGATTAGAAAAATAATATAATATTGTATCGGGTATCATATCTAAAAACAAGCGATGCTGAATAAGTGAAAGGGATTCAGTAAATTTCTTCATCTAAATGAGGTACATTATGAGCCTGGTATGCGAGCAGCTCAATCCACATGCATATAAAACATATCTGCTCCGGGTTGAATGGAGCAGTGAGGTTGTTTTTATCGATCCGCGGTCGTTAAGCATGTCACTGATTGGGTGGAATCAGAAGTAATAAACTTTATATACCATCTAATCTGTATTTAAAATTCCACATTTATATTTCTTATAAACCTATTTATAATAATTTATAATAACCCAAAGAGCAACCGTATCTTTTTTCAAGATGCTTATCTTCAGGCCCCGTATACGTATTAAAATTTCTTACGAAAAAATTAAAATAGAAATCTATTGAAAAATTCTTACGATTATCAATTCCTATCCCATTACAGATTTCAATCTTTTCAAATGATGAATCATCGTTGACCGTTACCGACCCGAGGATTGTCCGGTATCTAAGTAATGAATGCGCAAACCGGTAAAAGAGATTGAGCCGCGTAAGAGATTAAAAAAGATGTTGATATGGTATATCCTTTTATGTTAAAAATCGATGTTTTATCGGCATTTTACCGTAAGAAAGACACGCCGCATTATCGGTATAGCCACTTGATTCCAGAACGGTGACGGTGAGTTTTCCGACAATGGGTTCATCCTCGACCAGTAAAATGGTCTCTTTCCCGAGGGAAACGGTTTTTCCCGTTTTTCCGCAGCCGATTCCGATCGGTCAGCTTTTCAAACGCAGGATTTACATCAAGAAAACGGTAATCAACGGGCTTTTCATCATTATCGCCAATGACCTCATGCAGAGCAAACCCGTCAATCATCTCTTTAAACAGGTAGGACAACTCTTATAATTTCTCCTCTTTTGCCTCATCTTCATCGAGTATTTTCCCGAACACCTCCTTGATCTCATCAGGGACATCATTTCGCTATAAAACTTCATTGGGACCCATATTGAACTCCTGTTGTCGTGAGTTGCAATCGGATTAACAACAAAGTTTCAACTACCAGCGTTGCTCACATTAACCCTGTGCTAAAAAACAATTCCTTTACCCATCGTTAAATAATACCATTTATTCACTCGTCACTTCAACAACTATTTATCGGCTGTAGTTTTTTCTATTATTATTCGCACGCCATGGATCCTTAAACGGCTTTCCGGCTCACACGCACTCAATTTGCCCCGATCACTTTCTTAACACTACTGCAGCGGTTGCGGTATCTCGCCCATCTGCTTAAGCTTCAGCAGGTATTTCTCCGGATCATTCCGCAGTACCTCCAGGCTCAATGAATCGGCAACAAAGATCCGTTTGCCGTCATAATCAACATATAAATCTTCATGTATCGGTTTTCCAGTAACCGGACAGGTCTGCTGCACCGATCCTCCCGACTCAATAGTTTGTTCCTGCTGCTCCCGGGATAATTGTGTCTTGTCAATTGATTTCTTCTGGCCGCATCCATTCAGTGTCAGTGATACAGAGAATACAACCAACCCAACAATGTGTTTAAAAGACATACACGCTCCTTCCGGTGAAAAGGATTATTATACCTAACCGCAATTGTAATAACGGATGTAACAGTTCTATAAAAATAACTAACCGCAACTATCAAAATAGTACATAGCGGATTATTCGTCTGCAACTATTTAAATAAATGAACGAATTACCAGGTCGGATCATTCTGAATATTTTATTTTCCTGTTTTGCGGTAACGGGCTCACACTATTCGGATTTGTGACGTAATGGTACAGATACAATTCCTGAAACAGAAAAACATGATCCGGGTGCTCCATGCACTTATTCCCGTGCTTATAGCGGCAATCTACTTTTTCGGCTGGCGTGTTGCAGTGGTTCTGGGCGTTTCGGCAGTATGCGCGTTTTGTACCGAATGGTTTATGACTGCCAGGCGCAAGGGGAAAGTCAGTTATGCCTGTTTTGTCACGTCATCACTGTATGCCCTGTCACTCCCGCCGACCGTTCCGTTCTGGATAGCCGCGGTCGGTGCTGTGGTTGCCATACTCTTTGCCAAGGAAGCTTTCGGGGGATTCGGCAAGAATATATTCAACCCGGCTATCGTGGGCAGAGCGTTCGTGTATGTCTGTTTTCCCGTGGAGATGACCTCACGGTTCGTCGGGGTGTTTACCGGACTGCCCGGAGGATTCACCCAGTGGAGTTTTACCACGCTTAAAAAAGCGTCGATATACCTGGCGGACACGGGAATTATGGTTGCCGATGCAGTGACCGCAGCCACCCCCATGTGGGCACGGCGCGATTTCGGGTATGAGACAAATCTCGTATCACTGGCTATAGGCAACATCAGGGATACCTTTACCTTTCAGGAAACTACCCGGGTCCTTGCCGCGGGCTCGATGGGTGAAACATCGGCGCTGGCGCTCCTGGCCGCCGCAACTTATCTGTTATTTACGAAAACGGCACAATGGCGGTTAATGCTGTCAACGGTTCTGGGCGCCGGTATACTAAACCTATTACTTCGCACCGGTCTTGGGATTGACACGGTTCCCCCGCTGCCGTTTACCCTTCTTTCCGGCGCATTGCTCTATGCTGCTGTTTTCATGGTTACCGACCCGGTGAGTGCTCCCAAACAGAAAGTATCTCAATGGTTCTATGGCTTCCTGATCGGTGCGCTTATTGTCTTTTTCCGCTACAAAGCGGTATTCGCCGGCGGGGTAGGATTTGCCATACTTATCGGCAATGCCTTCTCCCCCTCCCTTGACCTGTGGCTTAAACGATTCCAGGTAAAAAAGAAAACCGGAGCAGCCGCATGAAAAAGGATTCAACCCCATATGTCATCGGTTTTATGATTGTACTCTGCATCGTGTTCGGTGCTGCTGTCTCTTCGGTGCATTTTGTTACCAGCCCAATACTTAAACGGAACGAGCAGGCATACAAATATCGGATTATCAGCGAAGCATTCGCGCTCAGTCCTCCGGACACCAAGGTTACATCGTACGAAGAGACGGTAAATGAGTCACTCACCTTAGACACTTTGATAAAAGGAAATCATACCTTTGAAGTATATGCCGGCAAGGACGGCCACACTGTAGGTTTTATCTTCAGGGGTACCGGTTTCTGGGATCAAATTACCGGTATCATAGTGCTCTCCCCTGACCTGTCCACCGTCCGGAACATTCGTTTTCTCTCTCAAAAAGAGACTCCCGGTCTGGGTGCACGAATAGAGGAACGCAGCTTTACCGATCAGTTTGACGGTCTCACGATAGACTGGAACCTTCCGGTGGAGGAGCGAATAATTATCGATGTGTGTGATAACAGAGATAAAAGAAATTGTGTAAACGCTATAACCGGAGCGACTCAGACATCCGTGGCACTGATGAAGATTTTAAATAGCGAATTGGAGTTGTTCAGGAAAGCATACAGAAAAATCAAAAGTTGAAATAATCTTTAAGCCTTTTAACTGTAAATTATGTCCTATACGCCGAAACATATTTTTTTCAAAGCTCTCTGGGAGGAAAATCCTGTATTCCGTCAGGTTCTTGGAATCTGTTCCACTCTCGCGGTAACAAACCTTCTTGCCAACACTCTCTTTATGTGTTTCGGGGTAATATTCACAACAGCACTATCGAGCTTTGTTATTTCATTGCTGAGGAATTTCATTCCGAAACGTATACGGATGATTGTCCAGGTGCTTATTATTGCAAGCTTTGTCATGATGGTTGATATTCTGATAAAAGCTCTTGCCCCGGACATACACCGGTTCATCGGTCCCTATGTTGGCCTGATTATCACCAACTGCATCATCATGGGACGGGCGGAAGCTTTTGCCGCCCAGAACAAACCACTGGTATCTTTGATTGACGGTTTCGCATCAGGTATCGGCTACTCTTTGATTCTTATTGTTATCGCCTGCATTCGTGAACCACTCGGTTTCGGTACCTTCCTCGGGTATCAATTGCCGGCAAAGGAGCTCTGGTGGCATCAATGGACTATCATGGTCATGCCTCCGGGAGCCTTTTTCATGCTGGCTGTGGTGACCTGGTTTGCACGGGCATACTCAACAAAAACGGAGGTGAAGAAATAATGGCAGCACCGCTTGACGGCAATTCTTTTGCAACTATCGTACTGGTGTTTATCTCCGCCGCCTTTACTGATAATATTCTTCTTGCCCGGTTCCTGGGTATGTGTTCCTGCCTCGGTGTATCGAAAAAGGTGGATACCAGTATCGGTCTCGGAGCAGCGGTTATTTTTGTGACCGCATCAACCGCCGCACTGAACTATCTGGTTTACACCCACTTGCTGGTACCGCTGCATCTTGAATATCTCCGACTCATTACCTTTATCATGGTCATAGCGGCATTTGTTCAGTTTGTCGAGATGGTGGTTGAACGGTTTTCCCCCACCCTGTACAATGCACTTGGTATTTTTCTCCCGCTTATCACGGTAAACTGCGCCATTCTCGGTATTTCCCTTTTTATGTTAAACAAACCCTACGGTTTCTTCGAGACATTCATATTCGGACTCGGCGGTGGATTCGGGTGGTTTTTTGCAATAACACTGCTCGGAGGTATCCGGGAAAAAATTAATGAAACGGTGTTGCCGAAAGGACTGGCAGGGCCGGGTATTACCCTCATCATTATCGGTATACTCTCACTGGCCTTTGTCGGTTTCTCCGGCATGATTAAAATATAAGGGTTTGCACGATGATAGCCGAAGTACTTATATCCGCCGCATTTCTCACCGGGACCGGTATCATCCTTTCGGCACTGCTGGTCTTTGCCGAGAAGAAAATACTGAACTACGGCCCCTGTACCATTGACATCAACAACGGTGAAAAGAAATATACTGTAACGGGCGGCACATCACTGCTCGCGTCCCTTGCGGCAAACGACATATTCATCCCCTCGGCCTGCGGGGGCCGGGGAAGCTGTGCTTACTGTAAAGTATCCGTACTCGAGGGCGGCGGGGTGATCAGTCCCGTGGAAGAGCCGTACCTTTCCGATGAGGAGCGGAAACAACAGGTCAGACTCTCCTGCCAGGTGAAAGTACGCAACGATCTGAAAATAAAAATCCCTAAAGAGCTCTTCTCGGTAAAGAAATTCCGTGGTATCCTGGAGCATAAAAAGCCGCTCACCCATGATATACTGGAGTTGCGCATACAACTGGTCGAGCCCGATTCGATTGACTTTACCGCAGGCCGGTATATTCAGCTCGAATCAAAGGAATACAAGGGCAAGGATGCAGTAATTCGCGCCTATTCAATATCTTCATCACCATCCGATAAGACGCATATTGAACTTATCATCCGCCGGGTACCCGACGGTATCTGCACCACCTGGGTATTTGATCACCTGAAAGAAAAAGAGGAGGTAACATTTTCCGGCCCCCATGGCGAATTTAACCTTTCGGATACGGATGCGCCGATTATCTGTATAGCCGGCGGCAGCGGCATGGCTCCTATCCGGAGTATCCTCCGTGACATGAAGGAAAAAGGTATCATGCGTCCCACAACCTACTTCTTCGGTGCACTTACCCAAAACGATCTCTTTTATGTTTCGGAGCTGCAGAAGCTGGCTGAGGAGCACCCCTGGTTCACCCATATCCCGGCGCTTTCAAACGAGCCGGAAGATTCCGGCTGGCAGGGAGAGAGAGGCCTCATCACCAACGTCGTGGCAAAACACTTTCCGGACACATCGAAACATGAGGCCTATCTCTGCGGTTCACCGGGAATGATCAATGCGTGTGTACAGGTATTGACAAAAGGTGGTATGCCGGAAGACAGGATTTTCTATGATAAATTTGCGTAGTAATTTTATTGTTTTAATAGCAGGAATGTCCCGGTATGAATGTAAGTAAAGCAAACAGGTACTTTTAAAGGATGCTGTAATACTTATGAAACAATCACCCACCGACCAAAAACTGTATGAGAATCTGCAGCCGTCCAAGTTCTCCAGTGAAGGTTTTCTCGGCGCTGACACCAGGCCGATAGATGAAATTATCAGTGCAGACAGAAAGGCGCTTGAAGAAGCAGACATTACCAGAGAGGATTTGGTTGCGTGGCTGAAAAAGGCATACGCACAGGCAAAAGAGGCATTCGGTGCCGTGGTGGAGCTTTCTCCCGGCGTTACCGCACAATTCTACGAAAGCATGGGACGAATCCCTTCCCCGTTCCGCGGTGACGGTGTTTTTGAAAAGGGTGAGGCGGTGGTAACGGATACCGGAACCGGTGAAAAAATAATAATCACCAGTCTGGGGATTAACCTTATTGAAAAACATGATTTTTATCAGGGAAAGGGGAGCCGGTACCGGATAGAACCGAATTTGGTTACTAAACTTTTACGTTGATTCTATGGTGGGGGGAACATACCAATATGAGTCTTACTGAAACAGGCTTGAAGAAGGTTTTTGCCGATAAGACGTATTTTATAGTTAAAGGCAGGAATGAGAAGGAGAACAGGATTATAATAACAGACAGGTTAAGCCACTGCACCTGCTCTTTGACATCGGTATTCTGCGAATCTGTCGGCCTTCTCATTAAAACGGTTCTCTTCCCGGAATATATTTTTTTCGGATTACCGATTTGATTTACTGTTCGGAAATGAACGGTAAACTATGCTTTGTTAAAATACATTATACCGTTCTGAGTGACTTGATGAAACCCGATTGGCGTGTTGCATCTGGATTAACGGACGGGTAGCAATACGTTGCCGGGAGGCGATCGTGATTACCATATACCTTTCCATCCCAATAAAAAATTGCATAAAAAAAAGCCCTCTCAGAAAGCAAAGAGGGCGATAATATTCACTGATACGATAACGGCTACAGATCAGCTTCAGCCTGCCAGTACCCGTGTTTATTGCATTGTTCAACGATACGGACTTTCTGTCCTCTCTCAACCTTAACATGAAACAAGCCGGAGGCATGTACACCCGGCGTAAGCATAACACGCGAGACATACCTGTCATCGACATAACAATCGATGAATTGAATAAAATGCTCCTCCACCATAGGATGCAGGGTCTCACCGATACGGACCACCACATCGGTGCAGGGTGCTTCGGGAATCAATCCGCATTCTTTGATAACCTTAACAGCGGGGATATGCTTTACCGCCGCTTCCTTTGCATTCTCTTCAGACTCGACAAAGACAGCATCATTCTGATTAAAAGCCTCTTTTGCGGCAAAACAGACCGGACATTTTTCCGGCGCAGTGCCGAATTCAATATGACCGCAGATTTTGCAAATAAAGATATTCATACAGCCTCCTTGATTATGAGAGAGTGAAAAACAGTAAGTAGTTAATTATAATTTATTGAGAACACACGTTCGTACTAAATCTTTTAAATCGGCACAATTTTTATGAATATTATTTTTCCATGCAATCCCCCTTTTCATAAATACTGCCGGTAAGGTAGGCAACAAAAACTGTTATTCGGTTTCTGTTAACGATTGACAAATCGTCCACTTCATCAACCTCGTTCTCTTCTTCGAATTTTACAAAATAGGTTGATTTTCGAAAATGATTATTAGAAAGATGACGAAGAAGATTAACAAAATGGCCTCTATTTAACACAGACTAATTAATCTTTCTTTCACCCCAATAACATTCTCCTGAGAAAAGTGACTCTTTCCCTTACCACCGTGTCAGGACTCTGTCGGCGGCAATATCCTTTTCGCACGAATCAAGCCATCGGTCAAGAATACTGATATTAAACGGCTTATTAAATATTTCGCACCCCATTTCTTTTGCCTTTGCATACTCGATATCTGTCCAGGAGCCTGAAATAAAGGCCACATGCTTTACCTTGCAGCCGTTTTTTCTCAGCTTCTCAATAAATTCCAGACCTGATACGTGCGGCATCCTCACATCAGAGAGAATCATATCAGCGCATGCTTCAGTTGCGGTACATGAGCACCCATGAACTTTAAATAGCGGGCAGGAATCCGGGTCAGAGAAGCTGCGTACCTCATACCCTCTCTTCATAAGAACGGTTGAAAGAAGAGTCCGTATTATATCGTTATCATCAAGAACCAGCGCACGAAATTTCATAACTGTATCCTCTCTTTATATGGTTAATTTTTTATTGGAACCATAAATAGTTCAAACATCATGCCAACCCGGTTATTTTCATATTTTCATTCCAGCGTATGCCGGTTTTAATCGCATCGACAAGGCTCTATAATGGTATATGTCTTAAAATCAATTGATTATATCCATTCAAAACTGGTTACCGGCACAACACGGTGTAGAAAAAAACATTTTTTATGGTTATGCCGCTTTTAAAAAAAAAAATGGTGTAATTACAGGACATAACTGTATGAAACGGTAATCAACAACGTGGAAACCTAACGGCAGGGAACCAATCACATTAAAAACCGCCGGATTTTTACGAAAGACAAGAAAAAAAAACACTATCAAGATAGGCATGAATAAAAATAAACGAACCGCCAAAGACAATTCCGGCTGCCCAGCCGTTAAAAATCAGCCGGAAATAATCCTGCAGCAGGTGCGGCCGTAGAAATTTCTGATCTTTCCTCCACGAAGAGATTCGCTCAAGAATCAGACACAGCCGTGATATCGCGCCGAGCCAGAAAAATGTATTTTTGGAATAGATCAGACATCTATTATCTCCCCACCCGTAACCGGATCGGCACCATACCCGACAATATCACCAAGACAAATCACCTCATCAGTATCCTGCGTTTCAATATCTTTAAAAACTGCACACAATGCCTCAAAGTTTGCGTGGATGTCACTGATTAAAGCCTTCACAGCCATTCCTTTCCAATATGGAGGTTCCGGCTACGAGAGTCATTTCACTTACATACCATTTACTATCGGTATCCTCTTCGGGCGCACAACTTCCGATAACCACACCGGCGATATTCAACAGATAAAAATTCGGGAGAGATCCGCTCTCCCGCCATGTTAATCCTGAACGGAAAATTCATCCTTCCCGACGCCGCACTCGGGACAAACCCAGTCATCCGGAATTGACTCAAAAGGAGTTCCCGGCTGAACACCGTTATCAGGATCACCTACTTCAGGATCATACACATACCCGCATACATCACAAATGTACTTCTTCATTGCTATTCCTCCGTTCCGATTACAGGAGAGTTACATTGATAAATACTGTTTCTCATTCGCTTGAATACATTATCGAAGAGCCGACATTGGTTTTACAACTGCTCAAGTTTATCGTGCAGCATTGCAATATGTTTTAATTCCTCGTTCACCAATGTCTCAACTTTATCTTTTCCCAGTTTAGCCGGTACCAGTCCCATCATGGTGTTATACAGCACAACTGAATCCTTCTCAAATTGTACCGCGACGTTCAGGACATCGGCTGGTGTTTTACAGCCGGAAACAATACCTGCTATATCGACACTCTTTTTGAAGACGTGACTGTCGGCGGCAGCTTTCAGATACGCATGCGCTTCGTTGTCCGGATCAAATGCAGTATTTTCCGTCTCCTTACCGGTTAATCCGTCACGCAGATTTTCGAAGAGGGTGATATGAGAATTTTCCCATTTTGCGAGACCAGTCAGGAAGTCCTTAATATTGTCATCTTCCATCTGTTCCGCCGCTCTCTCATAGAATTTTTTTCCATTTTTCTCAATCTCAATACCCATTTCATACACTTCACTTGCATTAAATGCTACAGGCATGTGCTTCTCCTTCCATTAAATTACTTGTCCCATTTTCCTGATCGTTTATGATTCTCTATTTCAATTTCCGCCTGTTTCACCATCTTGTAGGCACTGTCACGGACAATACCGTAAAGGACCCCGCACCCGTCATCTTCACGCGAAATATCACCTTCATCCGCAATGAAAAGCAATTTACGGGCACTGTCCAGAACCTTTAAAATATTTTTATTGCACTGTTTCATAAAGATCCCTTCAGTAAACCTTAGTACTTTCAAAATAACTTCAGCAGGAATTATGCCAGAAAGGATCAACTCAATAAAATGGTTTAAATCCCGCAAAAAGGGTAGTTAATTGTAAAAAACATACCACTGTATCACCATTAAATATTGTCTCGTAATACAGAACTGTTTTATCAGCTACCATGATTATCATTACATCATTATACCGCATTATACTACCATTCCCGGTTATCCTTTCACTGAAAGATTTGGATCGATATTTGCTGTATACCTTATTAAGAGACAGTTTACGGAATGAACCGGAGATTAATATGGAAAAAAGCTCTTTATTCTATACCCGCGTGAAAGGAAAAAGTACCTGCTAAAGGGGATATACTGTGTCTGCTATTGAAGTAAGGATTATATTTTTATATTGGAGGATTAATCATGGCACTAAATCGCTGTCCCGGAATGTCTCCAGGATTTTTCAAACCGTCGGATGTAAAAATACGAAGGTGTATTAACTGCGGCGGTGAGATGGAGTTCTGGAAAGACGATATCAAATTGAAGTGCCTTACCTGCGGACAGATTAATTTCAATCCTGATATCGGTAAAACCTGCCTGGTCTGGTGTAAAAAGGCGGATGAATGTCTTGGCAATTATGACATTCACGAATGGATGGCCCGGCATGAGGATATACCGCCGCCGAAATAGGTACTACCATGCAGACGATAGACCTTAATGAACAAAGTAACGCATCGGTTCACTACGTTGATACTCTGGAAGACTGTGCCCGGGGTACGGTAAAGCTGCTTTCGCATGGAAACGTTGCTCTTTCCGGCGGAGACACCTATACACGGTTATTCAGGATGTGGCGGTCACTCGCACCGGATATCACAAGTGCATCATTCTTCCCCGTGGACGAAGGAATAGTACCGTTTGAAGACGTGCACAGCAACTGGGGAACCGCGTATAAAGAATTTCTTCTCCCGCTCGGCAAGGGAGAAGATGCAGCGCATTTTGCCTCATCACTTGATCGGTACAGTGAAATCCTGACAAATTATTTTAACAACAGTGAGATTGTATTTGACACCATCTTCCTGGGCGTCGGTGATGACGGTCACACGGCAAGCCTTTTTCCCGGTGAACGTTATCTGGATGATACGACCTCAGTACTGCTGCAGACAAAGGGCCCCAAACCGCCCGTTGACCGCATTACCCTTGCCCCGAAAGTACTGAAGACCGCAAAAAAAATCATTACAATAGTTGCCGGTGAAAACAAGAGGCGGGTTGCGGATCAGTTGCTTGCGCGGAATAATAATCTACCTGTAGTAAAGGTGTTGTCACAGCGGACAGATTCGGCTGTGTATATCGAACGAAACCTGATAACCTGAAACTGAAATGAGTGATTTATTCGTATTGCATTTATTTCACCCTCATCTTTTCCACGGAACCGATTGGGTGTTGCACTAAATAAATTCATACTCCACTTCAATCCGGATTCGAACAGTGTAACGACAGGGAGTCAAACGAAAAGAGTATCCCCAGGCAGCTTATTTCTTCCCCTTCGAAAAATTAACTTCAGCAAAATCCCAGTTCACCAGATGGTTCAGATAGTTCTCGACATATTTCTGCCGGTTCGGGCCGTAGTCCATATAATATGCATGTTCCCAGACATCAATGGTAATCAGAGGCTGATACTTTGTGGGAATCAGATTGTCGTGATAATCCGTTCGTACCACATCGAGCCCGTTCGGTGTTTTAATCAGCCAGACCCAGCCTATCCCGACTTCCATACACCGCTGCACAAACTTCTGTTTGAACTTCTCTACCGAGCCGAATGAATCGATAAGTTGTTTGGTGAGAGCGCTTTTCTTTTCGGAAAGGATACCGCCCTTTGGCTTCATGCTCCGCCAGTAAAAATTGTGATTCCAGAGCAGGACGGCGAAATGGAATATCGCCTCTTCAGTTAATATTTTCCCACGGGTCTTATCAATAAGATCATCGAGCGGGATATTGGCAAATCCTTTATTTACCGAAATGTACCCGGTAAGCCGGTCATAATAGGCTTTATGGTGTTCATTATAGTGCTGTTTAACCGTTCTTTCGGAAATGTACGGTTCCA
>Ga0190359_1001810_pt1 | contig 13143 bp, 8 predicted proteins | sample 48721823_MG_FD_161269 | JGI IMG/M metagenome (GOLD analysis project Ga0190359, IMG submission 161269) | Hydrothermal vent microbial mat bacterial communities from Southern Trench, Guaymas Basin, Mexico - 4872-18-2-3_MG | ecosystem: Environmental > Aquatic > Marine > Hydrothermal vents > Microbial...
CATTAATAGGTGAAGAGCAGCAACTTCAGGCCGCGCTGCCTCTGGCGTCTTCGCTTCAGAAAAATCTTTCACCTGAGAATAGCGAGGGATTTAAACCACCACACATTGAAAAAAATTACGACATTCCAAGAGAAGGTTGGAGCACCGCCTCGGCAGTATCATTTGTGGCCCAAACCTTTCCGGTGGTGCGTATGGTGCATGAGGATTCGCCGTCACTGGCAGTCATCAGCAAAATCCTCCGGTCCATGTACCTGCATCGCGAGATAAGGGAAAAGGGCGGCGCCTATGGTGGTTTTGCCATTTATAATCCTGAAAGCGGGCTGTTCGGGTTCGGCTCTTACCGGGACCCCCATATTGTAGAGACGTTGAGTGCGTATAAAGGGGCCGCAGTTTTCATAAAATCAGATGATTATGGGGATCAGGATATAAAAGAGGCTATTTTTCAGGTATGTTCAGAAATCGACAAACCGGATCCACCCGGCCCTGCCGCCCGCCAGGCCTTTTACCGTAAAATCATGTCTCTTTCGGATGAATCCCGCAATCGATTTAAACAGAGGCTTTTGTCCCTGACGTCCACCCAGGTGAAGGAGGCGGCAAAAAAATATTTTGATCAAACCGGGGAAGGGCAGGGCGTTGCCGTTATTTCAAGTGAGGAGAAATTAAGCGAGGCAAACCGAAGGTTAGTGGATAATCCCCTTACGTTATATAAAATTTAACCTGATTACCCGATCAATTCGTAACTCAATAAGGAGATGATTTATGAGTTCAGAAATGGGGCAGTATTTACGCGCAACTTCCACTATTGAGGCAGACCACAAGAAAATTATTGAGACAGCAACAAAGATGACGCGTGGCTGTGTCAGCGATGAAGAAAAAGCGGTAGCGCTTTTTTATTTTGTGAGGGATTCCATAAGATACAATATCTATATGATTTCTGTATTTATAGAGGACTTTAGGGCATCCAGGATCCTTGAATGGGGAAAGGCATACTGTGTCCAGAAAGCAGTGCTCCTTACTGCGCTTGGAAGGGCTGCAGGCATACCGAGCAGACTTGTCTTTGCCAAGATCAAAAACCATAAATTACCCGCACACATTCTTGAAATGATGGGAACCAATACATTTCCCAGACATGGATACAACCAGTTCTTTTTGAATGGAAGCTGGGTAAATGCGGCTGCAACGTTTGACAAGCCCCTCTGCCAGAAAGCTGGATTGCCTACCGTGGAATTTGATGGGAAAAGGGATGCGATTTTACCTGAAAAAGATCTAAAGGGCGCACCCTATATTGAATATATAGAGAAGTTTCCTCCAAAAGAAGATCTCCCATTTGACTGGATTAGAGAAAGGGTTTCCAAGATTGTAGGCCCGGATAAGCGGCCATGGTTGAATAGAGCCCAGGAGAGAAGTATCACGAGAGCTCCTCAAGGGTGAGTTTAGGCGCCTTGTAACGCTTTAACAGCAGACACAACCTGTGACACTCGTTCTGTGGCCTTGCCCTGGAGAAAGATATCGGTAATACCATCAGTGAGCACTGTTTTTTCCAGGTTTATCTCAATTATTGTGGCACCTACCTGCTTTGCCTGCCTCGGAAGTATGTTAAAAGGAGAGACAACTGCTGAAGTACCTATTATCAATAAGGCCTGACAGGTAGAGGCTAACTGGGAACTCCTTGCCATTGCCAAAGAAGGAATTGCCTCACCAAAAAAGATAACATCTGGTTTAAGTATCTTTCCACACTCGCATCGAGGTGGATACTCACCCTTTTTCTCTTTGTAATCATATTTCCTGTTACACCAAAGACAGGTAAGGGAACGGGAGTTTCCATGATATTCGATAACATCCCGGGAACCAGCCTCCTGGTGGAGATTGTCTACATTCTGAGTAAGTACGCTCTTCAGCAAACCCATTTGCTCTAACTCAGCAAGCCCTGTGTGTGCCGCATTGGGCCTTGCGTTATCAACAATCTGTTCCATTTCTTTTAACATTCGCCAGACCTTTTCCGGATTATCTTTAAAGGCATAAATAGTGGCGTATTCCTCCGGGTCAAACCTGTCCCATAGACCCCCCTTGCTTCTAAAGTCCGGGATACCCGACTCTACTGAGATGCCAGCGCCTGTAAGGGCAATAGTTAATTTAGAATCCAGAATAATCCGGGCAGCCCTCTTGATTAATTTATCCACAACTCTATTCCTTGCCTAAATTTATGCCAACTGTCCACCGCAAAGACGCAGAGGACGCAGAGAAGAAAGATTTTTCCCTTTGCCGTTGAGAGGACGGCAAAGGGAAACCGCCTCCCGCTGAAAAGCGGGGCGAAGACGGGATGATAGGGACTTTTGGGATCTGTTGCCTCTATGGAAAATTTTTCTTTTGTTCGTTGTGCCTGCCACAGGTATAGGGTTTAGTGCATCCTGGCTAAAATGTTTCACTAGTGTCTTGGCAGGGTGACAGGAATTAGCCCCACACGACGAGCGTCTTTTTGCTTTCCGCCCTCTCAGCGGAAAGCAAAAGATAACTAAACCTCTGCGTTCTCTGCGTCTCAGCGGTGAATTGTTACAATTCGTTTACATCACCTCGAGACTGATATCAACGGATCGTGCCGAATGAGTAATGGCGCCAACTGAGATCAGGTTGACACCCGTTTTGGATATTTCCTCTATTTTCTCAAGGGTAATCCCGCCAGAGGCCTCTAAAAGAACCCTCCCCCTGGCTATAGAAACTGCCTCTTTCATTTCTTTGACAGGCATATTATCTAAAAGAATTGCATCCGCACCTGCCTCTATGGCCTCTTCAAGCCCCTTGATATCTTCCACTTCTATCTCAATCTTTAACGTATGAGGCACGGTTGCCTTAACTTTTTTCACAGCCTCGGATATGCAACCAGCGGCCGCAATATGGTTATCTTTGATTAAGATCCCATCAAAGAGGCCAAACCGATGATTAAACCCGCCACCTACTCTGACGGCATATTTCTCCAGTATTCGTAACCCAGGAGTTGTCTTTCTGGTATCGATTACTCGAACTGTCGAAGGATCTGTTTTTTCAACATACTGTCTGGTAAGGGTAGCTATTCCAGATAGGCGCTGTAGGAAATTGAGGGCGGTTCTTTCCCCACTCAATATTCCCCTCATTGATCCTGTCACTGTGCCGATATTTGACCCCTTGGGTATTACATCTCCATCGTGATATGTGCATTCAACCACTATTTCAGGATCAAGCCGAGAGAAAACACTTGAAAAAACATCTATTCCGGCAAGCAGTAGCTCTTCCCTGGCTAAGAGTTGTGCCTTTCCTTTGAGAGATGGAACTATAATAGCCGAGGTAGTTATATCCCCTGACCCTACATCCTCATCTAAAGCGGTATCAATTATTTTGTCAATGTGGGAAAGATAGCCCATTTTTAAGTGATGCCATCAAGAATGGTAAGATTTTGGTTTAATTTATCCAACTTCATACTCATACGCTGTGCTTTTTGCTTGACGTTTTCCACTATATCGGGGGGGGCCTGATTCAAAAAATCCCTGTTTGCCAATTTCTTTTGTGATATTTCCATTTCCTTCTCTATCTTTTTTATTCCTTTATATATCCTCTTTTTTTCATCATCGTAATTGATCAATCCCTTGAGAAGAACATGGACCTGGATATCGCTAAAAACATATGTAGCAGAGGAATCGGGTTTTTTTGTATCGGAAATAAAATCAATAGATTCCACCTTTGCAAGGTTTGTAATGTATGAGTGATTATTTTTAAGAATCTCTCTTTCTTTATCCCCTTTTACATCTATAACTATCTTTGCGGCCTTTTTTGGAGGGATATTCATCTCTCCCCTTATATTCCTGACACCTGTTATAACCTCTTTGATGAGATCCATCTCTTTGACTGATTTCTCATCATAGACGAAATCAGTTCGCCGGGGAAATTGAGCCGCCATAATGCTTCCTTCTGTATGAGGCATTCGTTGCCAGATTTCCTCCGTAATAAACGGCACAAATGGATGCAGAAGCCTCAGTACACCACTCAAGAGAATTTGCATTGCGGACTGGGCTGCTTCCCTTCTCTTTTGATCATTACTGTAGAGCTCGAGTTTCACCATTTCCAGATACCAGTCACAGAATTCATGCCAGATAAACTGGTAACAGATGTTAGCGGCATCATTAAATTTATACCCCTCTATATTGCTGCTTATCTCATCTGCAACCGCCCCTATCCTGCTCATAATCCAGGTATCAGCAAGGGTGAGGGTATCAGTATCTATAGATGGCGATTTACAATCCTTGAGGTTCATCAAGGAAAATCTGGCAGCATTCCAGATTTTATTCATAAAATTTCTGTATCCCGCAAGCCTTTCTTCTGAAAGCCTGATGTCTCTTCCCTGGGCAGCCAATATAGAAAGGGTAAATCTAAAAGAATCAGTGCCAAAGCTGTCTAACACCACTAAAGGATCTATGATATTTCCTTTGCTCTTGCTCATTTTCTGGCCCTGCTCATCTTTCACAAGGGCATGGATATACACATCTCTAAAAGGGACATCTCCCATGAAGTGGAGCCCCATCATCATCATTCGTGCTACCCAGAAAAATAGGATATCGAAACCGGTCACTAACACCGATGTAGGATAAAAGGTTTTTAATTCATCAGTGGAATCCGGCCATCCCAATGTGGAAAATGGCCAGAGAGCTGAACTGAACCACGTATCTAACACGTCTGTTTCCTGGTGGAGATTGTTACTTTTGCAGCGAGTGCAGATTTTGGGCTCTTCTTTGGCTACCATAACTTCTCCACATTCCTGACAATACCAGGCTGGGATACGGTGACCCCACCAGATCTGTCTGGATATACACCAATCTTTTATATTGTTCATCCAGTCAAAATACACACGCTCCCAGTTTGCGGGGATTATCCTTGTTTTACCAGTCTTGACTGCAGCAATGGCCTTTTCAGCAAGGGGGGCTGCTCTGACAAACCATTGCTTTGAGAGAAGGGGTTCGATCATGGTCTTACAACGATAACAGTGTCCTATTGCGTTACGGTAGGGCTCGATCTTTTCCAGTAAGCCAGAGTTTTTCAGATCGTCCAGAATCTTTTCTCGGCATTCAAACCTGTCCATGCCCTGATACGGTCCGGACAATTCGTTCATTCTGCCGTTCTCGTCAATAACTTTTATTCGTTCAAGCCCATGGGCATTTCCGATTTCAAAATCATTGAGATCATGGGCTGGAGTAATCTTTAGGGCACCAGTACCGAATTCTTTGTCTACATATTTATCTAAAATAACTGGTATAGGTTTGTTGAGGACTGGTAAAAGCACATGCAAGCCAGAGAGGTTTTTATACCGTTCATCTTCCGGGTTCACTGCCACTGCAGTATCGCCTAAAAGTGTTTCAGGCCGGGTAGTGGCTACAGTCAGGGAGCCTTTTTGGTTTTCAAAGGGATACCGGATATAATAGAGGAAGCTATCTGTATCTTCATGTTCTACCTCAATGTCAGCCAGTGCTGTATGGCACCGGGGACACCAGTTTATGATATAGTCTCCCTGGTAGATTAAGTTTTCTTCATACAAACCAACAAAAACCTCTCTCACAGCCCTGGAAAGTCCCTCATCCATTGTAAATCTCTCGCGACTCCAGTCACAGGAACTTCCCAATCTTTTAAGCTGATTGATAATTATTCCCCCATATTTTTTCCGCCATTCCCACACCAATTCAATGAATTGTTCCCGACCAATTTGATGGCGATCAGTTTTTTTTAAGACCAGGTCTTTTTCCACAACATTTTGGGTAGCAATACCTGCGTGGTCTGTACCGGGTTGCCATAGAACATTGTATCCTTTCATTCGTTTGTATCTGGCTAAAATATCCTGTAGGGTATTGTTGAGGGCATGGCCCATGTGGAGGCTTCCAGTGACATTTGGGGGAGGAATGACAATAGAAAAGGGGGATTTGTCTGATCTTGCATTGGCCTTAAATAGATCATTTTCTTCCCAATACTTATACCATCTCCCTTCTACTTCCTTAGGGTTGTAAGTTTTGGCCAAGACATCTTTTTCCATCAAATAGCGCTCCTTTGTATTGCTCTATTGGCGTTACGTAAAATAAATAGAAAGGAATAATTTAAATGGGCACAATGACATTCACGGTTTCCTCGGTTATTTGCCCTTGTGCCCACGTCAAACAAAATTGATGTGTATTAATCTTCTGACATAATACGCTTTTTTAACGCATCTATTTCCTCCTTGATAATTTTTTCAGCAACCTCAGGTATAACTTCTCTGGCAACCTTTTCTATGACATCGCTTGCTACCTTTGTTAAGATGGCTTCAATCTTTTCTTCGGAGATTGATGGAATTTCCTCTTTAACTACCTCTTCACCCAGTTCTTCTTCAGCAACCTCTTCCTCTTTAACTGCCTCCTCCAATAATGGCTCCTCTAATCTTTCTGTCTCCTGTTCAGAGACTTTCTCTTCAAGTTCCTCATCGAGTTTGATCTCCTCTTCTTCGATAGAGGGTTCTGCTTCCTCTTCAAGTTCTTCTATAGGTTTTTCCTCTTTGACCGGTTCTAGCTCTTCAAACCCCTCAATTTCCTCATCCAGTTTAATTTCTTCTTCTTCAACAAAGGGTTCTGCTTCCTCCTTAAAAACACCTTCAGCAGGCTTTTCCAAGATAGTTGTCTCTTCGTCGCTTACATTTTCCTCAACAGATTCATCGGCCATTTCCTTCGTCTCGCCCGCTTCTGATACCACATCCTCTACGATGTCTTTCTCCTCTTCAGCTATTGCCTCTTCTCCTTCTTCCTCTTCATCCAATAAAAGACCTTCCAAACCTTCTATATCTTCATCCAGTGATTCGGGTACATGGCCTTCTTCGACTACATCAACCAGATCGATAATTTCTTCCTCGTTTTCAGTTTTTTTCTCTTTTGATTCTTCGTCTTCATCTAAAAGATCTTCATCGAATTCAAAATCAAGGAGATCTTCATCCCCAATGTCATTTTTATCTTTTATGTCATCCTTATCTCTGGCCATGACTATCCCCCTATTATGTTTATCTAATTAAAAACTTGGTAGATTTTATTGTTAACATATAATAGTCAATAGTGTCAAGGTCTTTGAAATTTTGAAAGTTTTCCATTTGAAATGTGGAATACATGCTTATAATTATTCATCTGCATTAATAGCTCGCTTAAAAATCGACATGCTTTCGCCTTCGAGATATGAAAAACTAGCCTAAGGAACCTTTTTACAAATATCGATAATAAATGACAAATTTTATATCTTTGTCAGGTTATAGCGGGCAACTGGAATAACACTATCTGCAATCTCTCTCCTTAATGCAATGGTATTTATTGGAGTGAAACGTGCGAATTTTTTTAGGCCCATTAACTGTGTCCTGAGTTCTTCTCCTTCAGAGATAGCAGCAAAAACCTGTTTTGTCATTATATCCACCCGCTGAAATGAATCATTAATGTAAACACGAGTAGCAGCGATGTGTATTTTGGATTTTTCTTCGCCATCTTTTTGAAATTTTTTTCTCGCCCTCAGAAGAGCGCTTTCCATGGCAAAGATCTCTATGATAATATCGGCTATTAAGGCGACGACTTCTTGCTCGTTTGCGAGCTTGTCCATATATTTCTTGGTTGCCGCACCAGCAGCCAGAAGCCCCATTTTCTTTGCATGAGCAACCATTTTTTGCTCTTTTTCAAGAAGACCCTCTTCCTCACTCATCGATGGCCGATAGCTCATCAGATCTTCCATTACTGCTTTAACCGCATCAAGAAGAGGGAGCTCTCCCTTCATGGAGGCCTTCATTAATCTGTCTACAATGAGCAGCCGGTTTATCTCATTAGTACCCTCCCAAATCCGGTTAATCCTGGAATCTCTATAGGCGCTTTCTATCAGGTTATCTTGAATATACCCGTACCCACCCATAATCTGGACGCATTCATCTACGGTATAATCTAATACCTCTGAGCCAAATACCTTGTTTATAGAGCACTCTAATGCGTATTTCCTGAGAGCCTCCCCAGTCTTTTTGCCTGCATTCTCACTCGAGGGATCAATCCCTTGCAGCGCTAAATCAAGGAGGCCTGCGATGCGATAGCCTATACTCTCGTTTACATAAATTTTGATGACCATTTCTGCTATCTTGTGTTTTATCAGGCCGAATTGGCTGATAGGCCTTCCAAATTGAATTCTTGTTTTTGCATACTTAATAGCATCTGCAGTTAAAAACTTACATACCCCAACAGTGGCTGCCCCTAATTTATACCTGCCTATATTCAAGGTATTAAGGGCGACAATGTGACCTCTGCCAACCTCTCCAAGCACATTTTCCACAGGGACCTTTACATCTTGAAAGATAATAGACCTTGTAGAACCCCCATGCATACCCATCTTTTTTTCTTCTTCATCAACTGAGATACCATCCCATTTCCTCTCTATAATGAAACCTGTAAATTGCGTGCCATCTACCTGTGCATAGGTCAATATTAAATCGCAAAAGCCTGCATTTGATATAAATTGTTTCTGTCCATTCACGATATAGTATTTACCATCTTCTGACAAAACCGCTGTGGTTTCTGCAGTAAGGGCATCGGATCCGTGGGCAGATTCTGTCAGTGCATAAGCGCCTATCATCTCTCCAGATGCAAGTTTAGGTAAATATTTTTTCTTCTGCTCAGGTGTGCCAAAAAAAACAATTGGGAGGCTTCCTATGCCTGTTTGAACGCCATAGGCCAGGAGAAATCCTCCTATGCCCTGATTAATTTTTTCTGTAACAAGAACAGAACTAACCTTGTCGAGCTCTGATCCACCGTATATTTCCGGCATATCTGTAGAAAGCAATCCAAGCTCGCCCGCGCTTCTTAATAAACTCTTTAACAACTCCTCGTTCAATTCTTCAAGTTCATCTCTTCTTGGCGCCAATTCACCTAAGCCAAATTCTTCGGCAGACTTGGCAATTAGTCTTTGTTCATTTGTAAAATCTTCAGGTGTAAACACCTCCTCTGGCAGGGCATCCGTGATTAAGAATTCCCCGCCCTTAAAAAGCTTTAATTCTGCCATTTTTTCACTCCTCTTTAATTAATAATCCTCTATCTCAAATATGGCAGCGGCGCCCATGCCAAACCCGATGCACATAGAGACAAGTCCCCACCGAAGCTTTCTACTCTGCATTTCATAGATAAGCTGGGTGGTCAATTTTGCTCCGGTGCACCCTAAAGGATGGCCTAATGCAATAGCGCCACCATTCACGTTGGTAATCTCTTCATTGATGCCCAGCTCTCTGATACAATAGATGGCCTGTGCCGCAAAGGCCTCATTTAACTCTATCAACTCCATCTGTTCAAGGCTCATGCCAGCGATCTTTAAAACCTTCGGTATCGCCACCGAAGGTCCTACTCCCATATATTCCGGTGGACAGCCCTCCGCCACATGGTATCGAAAGGTTGCCATAGGCTTTAGACCTAACTCTCTGGCCTTCTCCTTGGACATCAGCAGTACGCCTGCTGCTGCATCACTTGTTTGTGAAGAATTGCCCGCTGTTACCGTTCCATTGACCTTAAAGGCCGGGCGAATCTTAGAGATACTTTCCTTTGTCGTTCCTGGACGCATGCCCTCGTCTGTATCAAAGATGATCTCTTCAAACTCAAAACGCCCATTAGGCAATTGCTTTTGCTTTTTAACCTTCAAGGGGACAATCTGAGTTTTGAAGCGACCCGCCTTGATTGCGGCCTCAGCCTTCTGTTGGCTTCTGGCGCCGAACTCGTCCTGCTCATCTCGGCTTATATTATACCGCTCTGCGACATTTTCGGCCGTTAATCCCATTCCAGTAAATGCACCCGGTCTCATATCCACAAGTGCGGGATTAGGATACATCATGCTACCGCCCATAGGAATCTGACTCATGTTCTCCACTCCACCGGCAATCACCACATCGGCAAAACCACACATGATCTTCTCTGCGCCAATGGCGATGGCCTGAAGACCTGAAGAGCAAAATCTGTTGACTGTCATTCCTGGAATACGGTCGGGCCAGCCCAGGGACATGACCAGGACGCGGCCTAAATTAAGCCCCTGGGTAGCCTCAGGGAAGGTGCATCCTATAATCACATCATCAATAAGCATAGGGTCGATATTCCCAGCCCTTTTTATCAAATCACTTAATACCGCAGTTCCCATATATTCCGGGCGTGTATCCTTTAGCATTCCCCGTGGGGCCTTTCCAACAGCCGTTCTACAAGCAGCAACAATCACGGCCTCTTTCATGGTATGTCCCTCCCTACAGATTTAGTCAAATTGTTGATTAGTTGATTAGTTTACTATTTAACAATTCAACCATTTGACTATTCAACTTAATTTCATAACCGTTCACGGTTCACCGTTATCCGTTGTCCGAAAGGGGAGATATTCCTCTGGATCAACCCATTGTTTGGCCTGTTGATGGATATGTCTATTTAAGTGGTTCACTGCCACTGTTGGCTTATCGGTTAACGGTGAACTGCCAACGGTGAACGCTTACTTAATTTCTCAGTGGCTTACCTGTATTCAGCATGTGCTGGATTCTTTCCTGGGTCTTGGGTTCACCGCACAAACTCAAAAATGCCTCTCTCTCTAAATCCAACAGGTATTGCTCACTAACCTTGGTATACTCAAGAACATTTCCTCCACACAGCACATATCCCACCTTGGTGGAGACAGTCACATCATGTTCGGTGATGTAGCCTGACTCGTGCATGGTCCACAGACCAAGTTTAATCATAGCAAAGGTATTTTCACCGGCCACCCGAATCTCATCAAGGTATCTCGGGGGTGCATAGCCCTCCATATTCATGGCCAGAACCGTCTTTTTGGCATCTTCTATCAGGTAATCTCTATTGGTCGTCATTTTATCTGTAGATTTCAGGTATCCAAGTTTAATTGCCTCCGGTCCGGAAGTGGACACCCTGGCCATAGCAATGGTCTCAAAGGCCCTGGCCACAAAGGGCATCAATTCGATCTGTTTTGGGTAAATGCCTCCCTTCGGTACCTCGAACAGATCTCCTGTATTGCGGATAAGCAACTCCTTGCATCCTCCCCCAGAGGGAATTAAACCCACGCCAGCCTCCACGAGGCCCATATAGGTCTCAGCCGCAAAGCGAACACGATCAGAAGCCATACAAATCTCGCACCCACCGCCCAGGGCCATTCCGGCTGGTGCAGCGACGACAGGTTTGTCGAGATATTTCAGCTTCATTAAAGAGTCCTGAAAGACCTTGATCATCCAATCCAGTTCATCCCATTCCTCTTCCTGGGCCGCGAATAGAATCATTGGTAGATTCGCTCCGGCAGAGAAATTATCGGCATGGTTGGCAATCACCAGGCCCTGGAAATCCTTGCTCACAATGTCAGCCGATTTCATGACCATACTGATAATATCATCACCCATAGCATTCATTTTGGTATGGAATTCCAGGCAGGCCACCCCGTCACCGATATCAATCAGGCTAGCGCCTTTATTCCCTGCTACATTCTTTTCCCGATCCTTAAGGGACGGCAAAAGTATGATCCCTGGCTTTACTGAAACCTCTTTATAATCCTTTGAGGAGAGATCATAAAAATAGAGATCGCCGGCCTCTCTTTTGTAGAAAGACTCTTTTCCGCTATCAAGCATTTCCTGAACCCAGGCCGGAATCTGGTAACCAGCCTCTTTCATTTTTGCCACGGACTTGCTTACCCCAAGGGCATCCCAGACCTCAAACGGACCCATTTTCCAGGCAAATCCCCACTTCATTGCATTGTCCACATTTACAATATCATCAGCTATTTCCGGGATCCGATTAGCGGAATAGATAAGTGTTTCTGTCAAAGTGGTAAAAGTAAATTGCCCTGCAGCATCTGTAGCAGAGTAGAGCGATTTAATTTTTTCAGCCGTGCCTGAAATATTTTTTGCTGCCTCCAGTGAAGCCAGCTTTACCCTTTCTTGTGGGCTGTATTCCAAAGTAGTATAATCCAGTGAAAGTATTACCTTGTGCCCTTCTATATCTTTGCCCTTTTTGTAAAAACCCTGTCCGCTCTTTTCACCCAGCATGTTGTTGGCAATCATTTTTTTGATAAAATCCGGAGGCTGAAACATTTCCCGTTTCTCATCATCAGGCGCTCCTTGATATACATTATCCGCTACATGAAGTAGTGTATCCAGACCAACCAGGTCTGCTGTTCTGAAGGATGCACTCTTGGGATGTCCTATTACTGGCCCGGTAAGTTTATCAATAGCTTCAATTGTTAACCCCATGTCCATCATGGCCTTGATAACATAAAACATGCTATAGGTGCCAATACGATTGGCCACGAAATTTGGGGTATCTTTGGCATATACAATCCCTTTGCCAAGCACCTTCTCGCATGTTTCAGCAAGGATCTCGATCACTTCGGGGAGTGTATCTGGGCCTGGTACAATTTCCAGAAGTTTCATGTATCGCGGGGGGTTGAAAAAATGGGTGATGGCAAAGTTCTTTCGAAAGTTTTCTGAGCGGTCTTTACACATGGCCCTGGCAGATATACCTGAGGTGTTTGAAGAGATTATGGTTCCAGGTTTTAACACCGTTTCGACCTTTTCAAAGACGCTTTTTTTGATGTCCAGTCTTTCCACCACTACCTCGATAATCCAGTCTACATGACCTAATAGCCCTAGATCATCCTCAAGGTTGCCGATTGTGATCAGCTTGGCGTACTCTGGTATATAAAAGGATGCAGGCTTTGACTTCAGTGTGTTTTTTAAGCCGTTTTGCGCCAGTTTATTCCTGAATTCCTTGCTATCCTTTGTAAGGCCCTTTTTTTTATCATTATCTGTGAGCTCAGGGAGCACAATATCAAGAAGGGTTGTCTCGATACCCACATTGGCCAACTGGGCTGCAATGGTTGCTCCCATTACACCAGCTCCAATAACCGCGCACTTTTTGATAACCCTGTTCATAAAAATCCCTCCTTTTTAAGTGAGCTAAAGCGGCTAATATGATAAGAAATTTACATGAAAGTATGTACCTCTGTTCAGGTAGCCACCAAGCCACAAAGAATAGACCTGCCCGCCATCGCGAGCTCAGGCGAGGCGGACGTGGTAGCAGTGCAAGAAAAACAGTAGATTATTTTTAATGTGACCCTCATCAAACAGAGATA
>Ga0190359_1001811_pt1 | contig 13136 bp, 7 predicted proteins | sample 48721823_MG_FD_161269 | JGI IMG/M metagenome (GOLD analysis project Ga0190359, IMG submission 161269) | Hydrothermal vent microbial mat bacterial communities from Southern Trench, Guaymas Basin, Mexico - 4872-18-2-3_MG | ecosystem: Environmental > Aquatic > Marine > Hydrothermal vents > Microbial...
AGGAAGAAAAGGCCCCCCACATCCCGCAGGGAGGAAGCTCTCGCAAGGGCGGTGTCACCCTGTTCGGAATACACCAGATACACCGTTGAGGGCAGGTTCGGGGCTCCCGCCTCACGGTTTGCGGCCATCCTCGATCCGGAGGCTCTCGGTGTCCTTTTCCCTCTGGGCCCGTTCACGAGGGCAAGATGGTCCGGGAAGCTCGGTTACGGGATGGCGGTCATAGGAGAGGACACGAGGGTGCATCTCCATGATAACGGAAGATACATCGTAAGAAGGGCCCTGGACCGGACCCATGTCGAGAGATGCATGAATGTCCTTGTTTCCGTATCATATCCCGCATTGTACGTCGAGGGTCCGGACCTCTACATGTGGGAGCTGGTGAGGGACATCTCCTTCGGAATTGACGGAGCGAAACGGTCGATACCGGAGGACACCTTCATATGGGAGGGGCCGTGGGAAAACCCCGAAGAGGTGAAGGAAGCCGCCGTTAAGGGGTTCCTGAATACCTATCGAGAGCTGGAGGGGAAGGCTGCCCGACGGTCGATGGAGGGTCATGAACCGACAGGGGAGCACCTTTACACTTCTGCAGAGGCCCCTGTCCGGAGATTCACCGAACATATTGAGGCAGTGCTCGGAGGGGAAAGGATGGATCCGTACATCGTCCTGGGGATCTCCTCGTGCATAATACTAATGGACATGATCGTCGATTCAAGTGAAAGTGACGAGGATATGTGAGAAAGACCAGAGAATGGAAGAATGATTAATAACCGATAACGTAGATATCAGTATCTGCAGGATAAGTTCAGCATGGTGGTTAGTGATGGCTCCGAGCAGGTTGGAAAGGCTCAAACGCGAACTAGATTCCGCAATATCCGAGGGGGATCTGGAGCTCGCCCTTGACGTTACAACGGACATGGTCGATCTGGATCCGAAGAGTCCGCTTCATCACACTTCCAGAGGAGTGGTGCTTGCGAAACTCAACAGGCTGGAGGAGGCACTGAAGGAGCTGGACCGCGCCATAGATATCGACCCGGAGGATCCGAAGGCATGGTATTCAAAGGGATGCATACTGATGGATAACGAAAGACCTCGACCTGCCCTTGCATGTTTCTACAAGGCGCTTGATGTGGATCCCGCACAGGAGAGGGCAAGGAACCGTTTCAACAGGTGTCTCGACATGATGGCTGCCCGGAAGGAGACCTTGAAGGAGGAAGAGATCCTCCACGAGGGCCCCACACTGATAAGGGAGGAGAGCGAGATGACAACGCTCTTCCCCGGGAAGATGCAGGGTGCCGATGAGGAGGGGCCATTGGAAGAAGAGGCCGGTGAGGTGGAGAGACCCCCTCTCCCCGTCGAGGAACCGGAGCTGCCGAGGACGCGGAGGAGAGGCGGCTCACTTCTGGATGAGGATATGTTCGAAGACGAAGAGGAAGAAGGGGAGGAAGAGGAATGGGAGGAGGCCGAGGAGGAAGAGCTCGAGAGCTGGGAGGGTGAGGAGGCTGAGGAAGAGGAATGGGAGGAGTCCGGGGAGGAAGAGAGTGAGCAGTGGGACGAGGACATGGATGAGGAGGATTTCGAGGAGGTGGCTGATTGGGGAGAGGACGAGCACGAGGTTCTCGGGACGATCACCTGCAGGTGCGGAGCTGACATTCCCGTTTACTCGGAAGAGAGGCCTTACAGGTTCAGATGCCCCGAATGCGGAAGGACCGGAACACTGAAGTGAACACCATTTTTACAGGCAGCCCTGCCCTCATTCCGTGCTGTACCAGTGCATCAGAAGCTCCATCGGTGTGGTTGCCAGGATGAGCAGCACCTCCATCTCGTTTTCCATGTCATCCACGATGCTCACTCCCCATATTATGTGGGCATCCGGTCTCACCCTTCTCCTGAGATATTCGGCGGCCACGAGGGAGTCCTCCAGCGTGAGGTCCCCGCTCCCCACGACATTGACCATCGCCTTCCTCACACTTCGCAGGTCAAGAGCGCACAGGGGTCGGGACAGAGCATCCCTTACCGATGTGACGGCCTTGTTGCCTCCGGGTTTGGCAGCTCCCCACGTCATCACAAGGATGGAGCCGCCCCTTGATGTGAGCATAAGGTCCGCATTGTCAAGATTCACTATTCCCGGTGTGAACGCCATGTCCGAGAGATTCCTTATGAGATGAGCGATGTCGATGTTCCTTCCCTTGATCAGAACTTCTCGTGGAACGGCCACGAGCCCGTTGAAGGATGTTGTGAGGGCAAGCAGCTGCCTGTTCAATTCCTCCAGTATGTTGAAATCGGGCAGCGGTCGGGACCGGAAGACCATTCCAAGCGAGAAAGCCCCCGCCGATGAGGCTCTTTGTGAAAGATAACCCCCCGGATTGTGACCCCTGTACCTGTCCATGTCCATGAAGGTGATGAGCATGTCGCCGGAGCCCATGTCCTCGGAGAGCGAATCGAGGATGATGACCTCCCTGTCGCTTACCTGATGGGCGTTCCGGGAGAAGATCCGGGGCATGTCCCTTCCTTCCACGGCCGACAGCAGTCCCCCCCTTCCCAGCATCGTTCCATCGATCTCTTCCTCCGCGAACCGACCGTCTCCCTTCGCGGCGGCTCCCGTTGAAACATTCTCCCAACTTTCGGACCCGGAATATCTTATTTTCAGGGGATATTTGCACCCCGTGAGAAGCGGTTCTATCCTTCTCAGGACCCGGTCGGTCCTGTCGTCCATGGAGGAGATAAAGAGTTTCTTCATTCTGCCGCCTCACATCCATCTGTCAAGGGTAACGGTCCCCGACTCCTCCTTTTCCTTTCCGGACTTCCTGCGCCCTTTATGATCGGCTGTATCCTCTCCGCCCGCGTCTTCGAGGTCCTTCCGGGATCCACCCTTCCCGTCCTCCTCCCTCTCCCCGAAGGAATCGAAGAGGGAGGATTGGGATGCTCCCGTGAGCAGTTCCTTTTCTCCAAGACCGAATACCTCTGTCACCCTTGCAAGCGTGGAAGCCAGCCTCTCGGCGTAGTAGTTGAGATCGGGTTCGAAGGGGAAATCGTCGTCATCGATGAAGGGTTCCACCAGCTGGGGTTTGGCCCTGGCATCCACAACGATCCACGACACCTTCATTCCGGGAACGAGTTCGATCCCCTTCTTCCTCACCTTTCTTAGGGCCTGCACATTTGCCATGGAATCGGGATTCTTGTAACGATCCCTGATCCTTTCCTCCTCCACTTCCTGAACGGACCTGGAAATTACAAGTTTTTCCCGGGGGACCTCCCCTGATCTCACAGATTGAACGATCTTCCTCGAGTAGGAGAGCGCCTCATCCTTCCTGCCCTCGAGGATCAGCTCGAAGACCTTTGAGAGGGCCTCGCTCTGCAGGTCGAAGGAATCGGTCCTTCTCATCTCGTATCCCCTGACGACAAGCTCCTCGGAGGGCCATACGACCTTCCCCACGTATCTCTTCTTTTTCCCGTGGGTGAAGAAGCTCGAGAAGACCTTCTCGAACTCCAGTATCCTCTCGCCCCCGGAGAACCTGCGGGACAGTTCGCTCCCGTACTCGATTGTGGGTTCCAGGCTGTCGTGGGGAGATCTCACGAATACGGAATCCGTATCGGAGTATATGACCTCCAGTCCCTCTTCCTGGAGGGTGCGGATTATCGACCGTATGCTCTCCCTTGCGAACGCGGTGATGGAGGAACCGATGGACCTGTCGGTGAACCTGTAGAAATAGGAGGCAAAGACCCCGTAGAAAGAGTTCATCAGGACCTTTATGGCCTCCTGAAGGCCGTTCAGATATTCCCTCTCATCCTGATCGGATGCCTTCCTCATGGCGTCCTTGATCCCCTGCCTCTCATCCATCAGCCTTTCCAGAATCGACGGGACGAGCCCCTTCCTTTCCTCCGGTGGAAGGAAATAAACGCCCTCGATGGGGGCTTTCACGGTTCCCTCCCTCCTGTCCGTCAGGGTGGTGAAGCAGATGTTCTTCTCTATCATGAGCGAGGGGTACATCGATCTGAAATCAAGGACTATCACCCAGTGGTAGAGACCGGGCTCTATGGCGTGAACGTAGGCTCCCTCGATCTTGCTTGTCTTCTTCTCCCTTCTCGTCAGAGGTATCCCTATGGCCTTCCTGTCCGCTTCCCTGATGAGTATGGAATCTATCAGTGTCGATGTGGTCCCCGAGAGGATCTCGAAGAGGGGCAGTCTGGCCACATAGGAGAGGGCCATGGCCTTCTTGAGGGATTGGGTCCGGTCGAGTATCCTGAGGGCCAGTTCGGCATCCCTCTCGCAGTAATGGATCACCTCCTCCCTCCGGTTCTTCCATTCCTCCTCGATGATCGAGGTGTCGATGTCATCCTTTCCCTCGCCAAGAAGCATCAAGGAGACAGATTCCAGAGTCTCCTTCTTGGGTCTGAAGGTTCTCTTCGCCTCCCACCAGGCATCCACTATTATTCTGCCCCTTGCACGCCATGAACGATATCCCTGCCCGTCAACGAAGGAGTGGTCTCTCCCCATTCTCAACCCCTCGATGGAGAGCGTCTTTGCCCTTCTCAGGATGTGGGGGATGTCGTAGCCGTCTATGTTGTATCCCGTTATTATGTCGGGATCCTCCTCGGCGATGATATCCTCCAGGCCCTGTATTATCATGTCCTCCCTTTCCATCTGCTCGTCCATCTCCGGGGAAGGGACCACATGTCCGGACGCGAGGGAACCTTCCTCCCGAACGGGAAGCCATCCCACGGTATGCCCGACCATGTAGAGCTCGCCCGATCTAATCGAGTTCTCTATATCGAACGAGAGGACCTTCAGTCTGACCTTGAAGGGTTCCACCGATTCCAGACGCGAGACCTCGACGACGCGGTCGGTGGTGTAGTCCCCGCTCCTCACCTCTTCCCCGTCAATGACCATGTAGCTCCCCAGGTCCAGGTCGTAGTAGAACCGGTGGATGAACGGAATGTCGGCGGCAAGGATCGTGTACCCCTTCTCCATCCATTTTTTCCGGTACCTGGGAACATCGAAGGGGAACCGTATGGTGACCTTGAGGCAGGTCCTCGTTCTGCCGCCTGTCCACAGCTCCCTCTCGTCCATTGCGAGGACGTCATCGTCGGATGAGAGGGCCTCCTTTACCTCCTCTCCGGGTTCGACAATGAAGAAGTAGGGTTTGAAACCCCGATAGAGAAAGGTGTAGGAGAGGGAATCCTCCCCCCTGCCGTAGAGTTCGATGACGATCTCGTCGTTCGCGTCCTTTCTGTAGTTCCCGGCAATAACAAGGGCCCTGATCCTCAATCGACTTCACCTTCAGGCATTAGAATGTATCTTCACGACATCCCCCATCTTCAGTTCGTGATCCGCACCGATGGACCGTCCGGTCCGGCAGTCAATGGCACGAATGAAATGATCTCCCAGGTCCGTATGGACCCTGTAGGCAAGATCCCGGGCTGTGGACCCTTTCCTCATAAGGTAGGCATCCGGAAGAACCCGTCCGTCATGATCCGTGAACCTGTGCTCGTCCTCAACGGGATAGACGACTATCAGCTCAAGGAGTTCGTAGGCAGCGGTCTCCAGCACCTTCTGCACGTTGGTGGAACCGAAGCGTTCCAGCACGCCCCTGATGACTTCCAGAGCGTTCTTCTGGGCCGCGGAGAGCCTTGAGGGGTCCGGGATCTCGAAATCCCCGTCCCCGGGGACGTAGTTTATCAATCCCGCTTTGTCCGCCTTCCTCAATGCCATCTCCGCCTCGGAACAGGTAGGTATCACCATGAAATCCCCGGCCGAGCTCTCAAGGGACCTCAGCTGTTCATCATCGGCCCTGTCAGCCTTGTTGGCCGCGATCAGGATGGGTTTGGACCTCTTTCTCAATTCCGAGGAGAGTTCCATCATCTGATCATCAGTCCATCTGGTGGGCCTCTCATCAAGCTGAAGATGGTGGATCGTGTCGGCGATGTGATGGATGTTGATCCCGAGCCCGGTGAGCTTCTCGGCCAGGAGGCGCTCGACAGGGGTGTGGGATGATTCGGCGGTCCTGGATATCTTGATCCAGTCCCTGATTATGATGTTGTGGAACCAGTGGTCTATCTCCCTTACCAGGAAATCCACGTCCTCTCCCGGGTCATGGGAGCCCCGGTCCACCGGGTTCCCCTCGATGTCCGTCGAACCGGAAGCATCTATGACATGTATGAGGACCTTTGCCTGCCGGAGATCGTCAAGGAACTGGTTGCCGAGACCCTTTCCCGAATGGGCGTCCGGAACGAGACCGGCAACGTCGAGGAGCTCCACGGGTACGAGCCTCGTATCCCCTCTCAGTATGGAGTTCTTCGGCTCGCTCTCTACACCGAGGTCGGGCCCGGGGTCCCGTGTACGCAGGTATCCGATGCCCCTGTTCGCCTTTATGGTCGTGAACGGATAGTTCGCTATCTCGACCCCGGCAAGGGTCGAAGCCTCGAAGAATGTGGATTTCCCTACATTGGGTTTTCCGACGAGCCCTATTTCCAACAAGAAGCCCCCCTGAACCGATACCAGACATTATCGGTGATACATCCTAAATAGTTTCTCCCGCGGCGAAGTAACGGAACGTCCCGCTGTCGAGATGAACGAGGCCGAACCTCTGACCATCAACCGTCCAGATGGGGGATTCGGTCCTGATCCTGATCCTGATGGTGCTTCCGGACCCGGCGGACCCTTTCACCACCGCCGCCGTTTCCACTTCGGCGGGAACGAACTGAAGCGAGGACCATAGATGGATCCTTCTCCCTGCCTCCATCGGCTCCTTCCAGTAGTCGGATACGCGCACGGAGAGATCCAGGATATCCGTCGAGGATGCGGAGCCTTCCTCCGAAAGAAGAGAGCCTCTGGGAAGATCTTCCGGGGTGATGTTCTTGAGAGCCAGACCCACCCTGGACCCCGCAGGTGCCTCCGAGTGGTCCCTGTCATGTATCTGTATGGACCTTACCTGGGTCCGCTGCCCGGAACAAAAGGCAAAGAGATCCTGATGTTTCCTGACAGTCCCGGAGGTCACGAATCCAAGGGCCACCGTTCCCACGCCCTTCACGGGGAATGCCTGATCGATCACGATCCTTGTCGATCCGTCGGGCCACCCGTTCTCGATATCTAGAAGCTCCTCGCGGAGGGTTGCGGGATCGGGGTCCATGTCGGAATATCCCTCGACAACGGTACCCTTGACAAGGGATGCGAACATGGACCTGTCCACCGTATCAGCGACATTCATGCGCCCCTTCTTCATACCCGCAAGGTCCAGGGCGATGAGCGTCTCCCCGAGGTTCCGGTCTATGCGGTCCACGTTCAGGAACACGGTATCGGTCAGTGAAAGGGGGAACAGGAGCGACCAGATCTTCTCCGGATATCTTGAAGGTGCAAGGACCGTGGTTATCCTGTCATCCCTCTTCAGAGCACTGATGCGAAATGAGGTATCGGAGGTCTCCTTTCCGATGGAGGAGTACCAATCATCGGGACCTATCATCACCGCTGTGGCGTGGCGCATGTTCACCCCAAGAAAGCTCCCTGTCAAATACCTTTTCCCTGCGGCTTCATCGATACGACCGCCATGATCAGCACTGCCGGACGGATACGCATAACTTAATTGCGGCTCATGATGTTATTTTCACTCGAACGAAGACATATAAAGATAATATGAAGTAACAGGAAGGCCCATTTGCGGTCCATGAAAGGGGGAAAAGGTCTCGTTTCACTTCTTGGTTGGGCCCTGCTCCTGCTGGGTCTGATCGGTGTGGTATTCTCCGTTTTTCTCGGATCTGCAAGAATGGTCCTCGTTCTGCTGCTCCCGGTAATAATCATGGAGGGGCCGCTGCCCGTCATTTCCGTTCTGATGGTATCCGGGGGATTGGTAATGGTCCTTCTATCGGGGACAAGGTTCCTGAGGCCGGCAAGGACCGAACCGGAAGAAGGAGAGACCGATAAGGGAGAGGTGCCCTCCTTCTCGGCGGGAGGGGTGGCGTTCATCGGTCCGGTACCGATAGTTTTCGGCAGCAGCTCCTTCAGGAAGTCGCTGCCGGGTCCTTTCTGGTTGTGGTCACTGGGTTGGCTGGTATTCGTGGTCGTTCTTGGACTATTCGTTACAGGTGCTCTAATGGGTCTTTTTGGGTAGGCCAGAATATTACACCATTATATATTCCATAATGCCAATAACTTATATACAATGAAAAGCGGATAGGAAAAATTATTTAAATAGAGTATTGGTTTTAGAGAACGGTTTCAGACATCATTTTGCCCTGGCCAATAGAGGTTCACAGGAGGAAAAACATGAGAAAGATCCTGATAATTGGGATAGCGGTACTGTTTGCTGGAATGGCACTTGTTCAGGGAGCTCTCTCCATGGAGAAGGAGATCTCCTCCAACGAGTTCAGCGTGGGGACCCCGGAGAGCTACGTGAACGTGACCGAAACGGACCTTGTCATCTCGGACCATGATGGCGACCTTTACAACAATGACGCCAAGATATTCGTTTACAACAATGCCACCTACAACGGGATCACATTCGATGTGACCGCGGGGGAATCCAACGGCTGGTATCCATCGAAGGTCGCCCTGGACCTTGGCAACAACGGAAGGGACGAATACCGGTTCGACGGATGGTCCGTGGGCCAGTGGGGCAATCAATCGAATATAATCAACCGGTACTGGGAGTCGGGGAAGTCCCACGATTATTCCCCGACGCCGGAGGGCCAGCTCATGTACGTGAAGCTCCCGTCAAGGGCCACTGTGAACAGTGTGGATCTGAATATATCCCATCCCCTGATCCCCGTTTTGTTCGAAGGGTATTTCGACAGGGACAACTCGGAGGTTGGAAACAGCTACTATTATTATTACAAATACGATTACTCGACGGGTTCTTCAAGCTCGTATGTTTACATGTATTATCACGGGACGGACTATAAAATGCACTATTCTACAATGAACTACGCGTATCCCTCTTACAAATACACCATCTCCGGTAACACCTATTGTAGGGGGAATCCGGATGCAAGGATATTTCTCAAATGGGATCTGGACGACAGGGATTTCGCGGTTCCCCCGGGTGCGACGATCCTCAAATACGAGTTGAACTATCCCGTTAGGAACTATCACGGGTACGCCGGAAGCTACGGGTATGATTGGACATCCAACAATGCATGGTATTATGCCGGCGAGAAGGATTTCGGTGCATTCGCTGTAACCTCCGACCTTCCGACGGATGATGATATGAACTATTATTATTCCTATTACGATGCCTGGTATTATTATATTTACAGGAACCCCTATTCACAGAGCGCAGTGGACGAATATTATTACGATTTCATTCCAACCAACAGGACGACTCCCGAGGACTCGGTCACCCTCCCGGAGCATTTCGGAAGTACAACCTATCAGGACATATATGACGTCACCTACAATCTGACAGGTGTGGCTCAGGAGTGGATGGACGGGACACTTGAAAACAACGGCGTAATGGTGGCGATGTATTCCACCCCGTATGGAGACATGCCCTATGACGACCCTGATGATTTCGTCTACTACAACAGCGCCGGGAGCCCTTCAGGGGCGAGGTCGAGGAACAACTACCAGTTCTACTATGGAGGATTCATGTACAATCCGCTGTACACCGCTAATTCAGCGTACTATCAATACTATCCAAAAGTGTTGATAAGCTACGATCTGGCATCGAAGGGCCCGTGGGTGGATGTTGCGGATGACGGGAACGTTGAGTACCAGCATGTGGGAGACCTTGTGGGCTCACAGGCCATAGGGGGCACTCAGGCATACGCAAATGCCATAAACACCTACCTGAGAACACATCTTCCCGATGAGGTGGACGATTACGGGAACGAATTCACGTATGTTCCCATCAGGTTGGGAGCCGACAGCGCCGGCAAGGTGGTCGTGGACAATCTGAGGATAAAGTACGATTACACCGCAAGGGTCAACTACAACCCGATCTCCGGAACACTCCTTGACGAGCTGAACGCCGTTGTCCCCGCGGATGAGAGCGGATGGTCCATGATCGAGGTCAACATAACATCCAACACCGAGGGAAGGATCATCCTGAAGGATCTTGAGCTCACGGGGACAAAACCCAATTACAGGCCAACGGTGGTAGACGAGATAGTCGTTCCTCCCGTGGAGGAAGGGATTGTTGACCCCCAGTGGCTCGAGCTGACCCAGTTCTTCCATGATGAGGACCAGGACGTCTCCACCCTTGATTACAGGGTCCAGGAGAACTCGGCCTCGGATCACGTGGACCTGTTTATCACGAGACCCGAGACCAGGGGTGGACTGGTGTATCTCGGTATCGACACCTCCAAGGATGAGAACTGGTTCGGTGATGTCGAGGTTGTCATTTCGGCAACGGATGACGGTGGAAAGGATATCTGGACGGATCCCTTCACCATATCCATCCTGCCAGTGAACGATGAGCCATACCCGGATCCGGCCGTGGAGCTCCCGGAGATCACCGGAGAGGAGGGTATAGATTCCATATTGATAGAATACAATGCCCCGACCGGAAGGGGGGTGGCCATGGGGAAGGTCTCGATGCTCATGTCCGATGACGGCAAACCGTTCTTCTCGGATGTGGAGGGTGAGAGGATATATCTGGGATTCCAGCTCCTCGATTCAGAGATGAATGAAGCCCTTCTTGATACCTCCAACGATGAAGGTTTCAAGATCTACAGGGGCCACTCGGGCGAGGTCTCGCTGTATGTGCTTCCTCCCGAATATACGGAAGATCCTGACAATTTCATCCTTGTTATCGGATCCAACCCTGATTACAACTGCGAGAATGGTATCTATTACCTGCGGGTGTTCACGTCCGACGATCCTCAGGACATCTACGGGCAGACAAACCAGACCATACCCATAATGATAATGCCGGTAAACGACCCGCCCAAGATAGCATCCATTCCGGATGTGGTGATGGATGAGGACTCTTCCTACACGGGTGACATCGATTTCATCGCGGAATATCTGAGCGATATAGACAGCGATATGTCCGATCTCACCGTAACCTTCACACCCTCTGCCGAGGAGATACAGGTGTCGCTGGAGGAGGGTACTAATCACCTTATGGTCCAGATCGACAGGGATTTCAACGGTGTGGTGCCCGTTACCGTGGAGGCATCGGACGGGACCGACAGTGTCTTCTCCGCCTTCAACGTGAGGATAAGGTCCATAAACGATCCTCCGAAGGTTGTGGTGAGCAATCTGTTCAATGGAAAGATCATAGATGATATGTTCTACATCCGGGGGACCGCAAACGATATCGAGAAGGAACTGAGGTGGGTGGAGGTGGGTGTCGTGGAAAAGGACGGTTTCCTCTACGAGGACGATTGGGGCTTGGCCGACGGTGCCTATGTATGGCAGTATCTGATGGATATAAGGGACCTCAAGACCGGCGAGTACGATGTCTATGTGAGGGCATACGACGGCAGGGACTATTCCGATACGCTGAAGTTCGTCGTGAAGGTCCAGACTCCGGAGCCCGAGAAACCTTCACCGCCTCCCGTCGTCACCATCCTCAGCGACCTTTCGGGCGATCAGTCTGACAAGATCGAGGTAGGGGGAACGGCCATCGATGAATCCGGATACGTTGCCTTCGTCGAATATCGTGTCGACGGAGGGATCTGGCGCCGTGCATCCCTTGAAGGAGAGGAATGGACCGCAGTGATCAATACAAGGCAGCTGTCCAATGACGAACACAACCTGTCGGTCAGGGCATATGATGGCAAGACCTACTCGGGGATATCGTTCAAGAGGTTCACCGTTTTCAACGCAGATTCGGATCTCGACGGAATAGACAATGAGATGGAACTGAAACTGCTTCTGGATCCCTTCAATCCGCTTGACGGGACCATGGACTTCGATGAGGACGGATTCTCCAACGCAGAGGAGATAAGGGCAAATACCGATATCTTCGATGGTGCAAGTCACCCCGACACGGGAGAGAAGTCGCAGATCCTCGATACATGGGCCTGGATATTCCTTGCCGCAGCCATTATCGCGGCCATAATCATCATATCCCTGTTCATCCTGAACATCAGGATAGAGAGGAATATGCACAAATGGCGTGAGGAGCTCTACAGAAGGAAGATGGAGAGAAGGCCAAAGACACTTCTGCAGAAGGTTGTGGAAATGGCACCGATGTTCGGCTCCGCCGCGATGGCGCCAGCGGGCCCCGCGCTTCCGGGAACCGGAGTGGAGGTTCCAGACAAGGAAGCACTTCCTCCTGCAGAGGAATCCCAGAACCAGTGAATGATACCATGCGATAGCAGGGTAGAGGTGTCAACCCCCCGGGAGAAAGCTCCCGGAGGGTCCAATTTCATCATTTTCCCCCCGGTTATGGGGGTTGGCTGCTGCGGCGGAATCCAGATATCTATTTGCTAGTCGGGTCCGAGACCTTTCCCAGGAAGAGGATATTCCCCGTATCCCTCTCCTGGATTATGAACAGGAAGGGGTGATCTGCCCTGAAGATCTCTGATTCCGGTTCCATGGAATAATTCTTCATCACAACAGCGGTTGCAGCGGCAGCTTCCGTTCCTTCCTCATCCACCTCAATGAATCCCTGGTGGATCACCTGGTCAATCCAGATGGGTTCGGGGAGCATTCCCGTGAAATCAGCCGAGGGATCGAATGCTGTCTTCATCCCCATGTCTATCAGGGTCTCCCTCATGAAGTACTTGTTCGAGAGCCTGAACTTCGGGAATGTGACCTCCACCTCCATCTCTTCAAGATCCTCCCTCATACCCTGTATCATTTCCCAGCTCAATCCATTGATAAGTGAATCCAGGTCACCATCCTTGGGCAGCAGCACCAGCATTGACAGATCGACCCCCGAATAGGGGAGCTCCAATACCTGGACCCCATCCTTCTCTGTGTAGTTGTAGATGGACTCCTCACCTCTGGAGATCATCATGGGAACGGAAACAATCCGTCCATCTTCCGGATGGAAATCCAGATCCTTGGTCAAGTTCTCATCGAATGTCCTGGCCCATTCGGATCTGAAATAGATGGCGTTGGTCAGCACCATGACGGTTGCGGGGTCTATGACGCCCCGGGGAATCAGGTCCTTAATCTTTCCGTTTGTCTCGTTCTCCACCCATTCATTGATCAATATCCTTGCCTTTTCATATTCATTGTAGAAGTCCAC
>Ga0190359_1001814_pt1 | contig 13131 bp, 3 predicted proteins | sample 48721823_MG_FD_161269 | JGI IMG/M metagenome (GOLD analysis project Ga0190359, IMG submission 161269) | Hydrothermal vent microbial mat bacterial communities from Southern Trench, Guaymas Basin, Mexico - 4872-18-2-3_MG | ecosystem: Environmental > Aquatic > Marine > Hydrothermal vents > Microbial...
TGGAATGCTTCTCTTATTTTTTCAATTTCCCGTTTGCATAAAACCTCGTACTCTTCGCTGAGTTTTGTTGTATCAATTAAGTAAACATTTTTTCCCTCAGTGTCTTTGATGTAAACCCTACCAATATTTTTAGGCAACTTTTCTTCAATAGGGTCCCTTATCATAATGCCATATACCTTTGAAAAGTAAGATGCTAGTTCTGGGAGAAACCTGTCTACATCAGTATCAATGAAATCAGAGATCAGGAAAAGTATAGATTGTTGATCGTAGTTGCTTATTAATAAATTAGTAAATTCTGCCCAAGATTTTTGCCCGCCATAATTATTTTTGTCACTTAAAACATTAAGGATCCTTGAGAAATCATTATCCGGGTCAAGAAATAGTTTGACTTTATTTGAGAACAAAGCAAGTGCAGGATTGTCGTTAGCTTCTGTTGCAGCAAAAGATAAAGCTCCGGCAGCTAAGGCTGCATACTGGTTTTTAGTGTATCTTGTTGTACCTAGTAACATACTATTAGATACATCTATTGCAATGATTACATCGAAGGTTCTTTCTTCTTTGAATTTTCTCACCATAAGTTCTCTTGTTCTCGCAAAAATCTTCCAATCAATCCTTCGAGTATCATCTCCTGGGATATAATCTTGGATCTGTTCAAATTCCAGGCCTTTTCCGGAGACTAAAAGAAGATATATTAAATTGAATTTGAAATAATCAATCAACTTTATTGAATTCTCAATTGTTTCTTTAGTCAACTCTTCGAAAGGTTTAACGTTTATTACAATCTCCTCTGTTCTTTTCGGTTTGAACATTTTACAGTTTAATTCAAATAGCGGAATTATAAAACCTCGCTCCTTCAAAATTAAATATCAGTCCTGTAATTTTATTCGGGTTTAACCTTAATTAAAATTTCTTCAATAATCTTATCAGTAGAAATATTGTGAGCTTTTCCTTTGAAGTTAAGTATTAATCTATGTCTAAGTATAGGTTTAGCAACAGCGACAACGTCCTCAGGCAAAACAAAGTTTCTTCCTTCCATTAAAGCTCTTGCTTTAGCTGCAATGCCTAAATAAATAGACGCTCGTGGACCCGCTCCGTATTTAATAAACTGCATTCCTTCGATGTTTTTATTCAAACCCCTTGTTGCTTCAACAATATCCAAAATGTAATCTTTAATTCTATCAGAAATAAACACGTTCTTGACTTTGGATTGTAGTTCTAGAATCTCTTCTTTGCTTATTTTTGGCGAAACCTTTTTTTGAACAACTTGGCCAATGATACTGTTTTCATTAATCACTCGTTTCTCAGACTCTCTGTCTGGGTAATCTAATATGATTTTGAACAAGAATCTATCAAGGACAGCTTCTGGTAAAGTATATGTTCCCTTGTTTTCTAGAGGATTTTGAGTAGCAAGTACGAAGAAAGGCCTATCTAGAATATAAGTTTCATCATGAATGTTTACTTTTCTCTCCTGCATTGCTTCCATTAAAGCGGCATGCGTTTTAGGAGGAGCCCTGTTGATTTCATCTGCTAGGATAAAATTCGCAAAGATAGGTCCTTTAAAAGTCGTGAATTTACCTGTGCCTGGTTCATAAATCAAACCACCAATGATATCTGAAGGAAGCAAGTCTGGCATAAACTGGATTCTATTAAAGCTGGTTCCAGATATTACTTTAGAAAGAGTTTCAACTAACAGTGATTTAGCTAACCCCGGGACGCCTTCTAGTAAAGCGTCTCCTTCGCAAAGTAGTGCTATTAAAACATAGTTGATAACCTCATCTTGACCGAAGATTACTTTTTTGATCTCGTCTCTTACTACAGTAAGCATTTGCCCTATCTTTTCCGCTTCTTCGTCATCTAACCTTTGTTGGTTACTATAGTTTTTGTATTTGCTAGTATCTGAAACCTTTAGTCTGATTGGATTTTGATTAAAGTTGCTTTCATAGTAAGATTTTAGATTGCTTGAAGTTGCTTGGTTATTTGAATGTGATTCTGTAGAATTCTGAGAGTAATCCGGTTGGTTTTGTATGTTGGGATTACTTTCAGTTTTTTGAGAGAACAAACCTTGATTTAAAGGAATCTTGTCATCAAGATTGTTCTTCTTTACAGGTTCTTCTGACTCTTTGAATAAACTAAGTATTTTCTTTTTCGATTCTTCTTTTTGTTTTTCTTCAGGAGATTCTTCTTTTTTTAGGTATAGCTTTATTGCTTCGATGAAGCTCTCCTTGTTAGTTATCCCTTTAACAATCTTAGCAAGTTCAGGCAGTCTTAAACCAAACTCCACCCAATTGGCAAAGTCGTTTTTTTGGTCGTTGACATGATATGCAAACAATTCATCATCAGAGTTTTGAAGCTTGTCAATTAATTCTTTTAAAGTATAAACCTGAGAATTATCCTTAAAGATGAAGGGCGGGTTTTTGTTATTTGCTTCTTCGGAAATCATGGATATCCCTTTGATAAATAGATAAATAAATAGATAAAAATAAAGAGTATACTATTTTAATTTAGTTTATGAATCACTTTTTTTAAAGATTGTCTATTCCTATCCAATGAGTTCTTTTCATTGTCAAGTTTCAACAAAAATTATATAAAGGAGTTACATCTAAGAAATACAAATATAGAAATATAGCAAAAACACAACTGATTGCCTTAAACATACATAAGGCAAATTGTGTTTTAAAAGGTTTTGTTTCGAAAAAGAGGTGGTTTTAATGAAAAGGATGTTAGTTTTAATGGCCGCAGTTTTGTTGTTGGTTTATGGTTCTATGAATTTAGTTAATGCCGCGCCAGCAGGTGCGCAGATAACCGCAGGAAGTTTAGAGACAGGTACTGGAACTTCTTCAGATAATATGACTATTAATGCCGGAGAAGTCCAAGCTGCGAACATTTACGGAAAAACAATTACGGCAAAGTGGGCTGGTTTCTACGGTAATATCTCAGGGGGCATTTCATTAGAGGATACCTCAGGTAATGTTTTCTACAACTGGAGTATCTCCGATGTAACAGGTGCAGTAGTTTATGCAGCTAATGGTACTGTGAGTGGTTGGACTTTGTTAAATGCATCAGAAGCAGATATGCCAGCATATGTGCAGGGTACAGCGACTGATAGCTTTAATAACACATTCACTCAAAGCGAGCAATTTGTAAGGCCAGGAGGTCAAACAGTAGATAATGTTTTGTATGCAACAACTTATGGCGCTGGAACTTTTAAAACATATGCATTAAAGACAACTGGTGAAATCATATTTGCAGGCAAATCTCCAGGTTCACAGGCAGGTTTCAACGGAGGAACAGTGGATTATCAGATTTTAGTGCCAGCGCAGAGCAATACAAACTATTATTTTTACCTAGAGTTGCCATAAAGATTTTTTATTAATTTTTTATTTTCTTCTTCTTTGTTCTCTTTCTCGATTGTCTTTTTTAGTCCTTTTAAATAAAAACAAAAATTTTATAAATCTCTAATTATTTTTGGACTATGTTAAGAATGATTAATTACCTTTTTGTTAAATGAGTGAGGGGGTAGGAGGATCAAATGCATAGTAAAACACGAAGTTTCGTCAACTTTTCGTTCTTTGTAGTTTCATTGGTGTTGATTTTTAATTTAACCTATGGTTTTGATTTGAATGTAGTTAACTCAAAAGATTGGAGAGATGTTTTCTCTGTTATGCTTTACTCTTCATTAACGAGCGAGTCTGCAACTTTTCTGAATTCAGAATCCTTGTCAGGTTTTACTGCTGTAGTCAAGGAAGACACTAATTTAAAGATTTATGAGTCCCAAGAAATGCCTTATATTACAAATTTAGCAAGTCAATTAAAAGCTATTGGATATAAAGTATTAGATTCTACTAAAGGAAAGAGGTTTAATCTTGAATTAGTTCCTGAAGGAATAAATAAGTTTGTTGTTGTTTCTTCTGATAGTTATAGGCTATTGCCATCTATCGCATCTTTTGCAGCAAATAAGCATTATTGGGTCTTTATCGTGGATGAAACTAATGTTAACGAAGTTGTTTCATATCTTAAGAATGCTGATGAGGTTATTGCAGTAGGTAATTTTAGGAGGGACATCCTTGATGCAATAAAGCCTTACTTTGATGAGTGGATAAATAACGATAATGTTTTCTTGGACTCAGTTAAACTTGCAGATAAGTTTGATTCTATTACTTCAGTTGTAATTTCAGATGGCTTCGCTTTGGAATCAGAATACTTTAGAACAAAAAACCCTGTTTTAATCTCAGGTTCTAATAAACTGTTAGATGAGGTTTTTAACTTTCTTTTAGCTCATGATGTAAAAGCTGTAATTGTTGTGGGTAATTCTTTAGCTTCAGTTGGTGAACAGATTAGAGAACGAAGTAATAAATCTATTAGCGTTTTCATTAAGTTTGGTCAAGCAGATGCTCAAAATACAGGAAAGGTTTATGCTTTGACATTTTTCCCGTTACCAGCGCCCAAGCTCTCTTTAGAAATAACAAATGTAATATATGATCCTGAACAAAAGAAGCTGATAGTTTACTTTAAGAATAAAGGAAATGTTGGAATTTATGAGTTGACTACATTAAGTGTTAAGAATGACGATAAAGAGCTAGCAAGTGCATCTCAGGAAGGGCCAATTTTCTTAGGAGCAAGGGAGTCTATACCGGTTAGTTTTGATATTGATTTGCCAATAGCAGAATTGTCTGAGGATACTCAAGTCGTGTTTTATACTTCCTTTGGATTGAGTCCATTAGAGCTTGACAATTATCTGACCATGCCTGATAAATTTGTACCACCATATGTAACATCTTTAAAAATTAAGGAGTTAAACATTGAACAGTTGAATTTTGATGTTATTGATGTAGCATATTATCCAAGTTTGAATAGAATTGGCATAGATTTGATCAACAATGGAACTAATGAAGTTTATTATTCTCTGAGAATACAAGACCTTATTGTGAACGGTTTGAAGGAGAATTTAGTGAAGGAAGGCGTTTTGGAGCCAAGTGGTGAAGTAGAAAGGGTTTATATTCCAGTTAAGCTTGATCCAATCGATATTGAAGAAAACACTGTTTTCAAGTTAGAAGCTTTCTATGGTCCTAGCCAGGATATGAGAATCAGCAAAATAACAAAGACTTTCGATTTCAAGACTGCAAGTGCAGGATTCTTAACAGGTTTCTTCAGTTTTAATGGCGTAGGTTCAATTTCAGTAATTGCAATAATTGGAGCAGCAGTTTTGATTATAGCTTTGTTTGTTGTAAGGTCAAGAATCAAGAGAAATCGAGGTTATTAAATTTTCTAATTTTTATTATATTCTTTTATTGCATTCTTGTGGAGCGTTTCGCGTTTTCTTTTTCTTTTGTTATTTGTAATTTCTGATTTGTTAAGCTCTTAAATTTTGGTTTATTCATCAGTTTGTTTTTAGATCTGATTTTGGTTATAAAATTCTTTTCTTTTTTGATGCAGAATTTTGCTTTTTTGCTTTTATGTTTTTAACAATTTCTTCACCATTCCCGAGTGGTTCTCGGATATAAAACCGAAACATTTTTAAGAAGTTGTGTTCTTTTAAAATTTGATTTTTACGAAAATGATTCATAGGTAAATTCATGTTTTATCTTTTGGCCTTTGGGGGGTTAGTGTGGGTTATGATTTTTTAGTTTACCGGAAAAAAGTAGTCTTAGCTTTAGTATTTATAGTTGGCTTTACATTTTTTCTAGGTTTAGCGTCAGGAATTGATTCCACAGAAGACGGTAATCTTAGTGTTCAGTCAACAAGTTCTCTTGAGGATACTAGTAATTTCAGTATAAAGACTCTCTTAAACTTAGATTATTATTCGGTAATCTCTCTGGAAAGAAAACCAATTGTTTTTGGTAACCCCGTAGAATGGATTATGACCATTTCTGATGGCCTGTACACATATCTAATAAATTTTGAAACTCCAGCAATTTTTTTGACGGAAAATGAAACATTAGATAATGTCTCATGGAACAAATCCGTTTTTTTATCTACGAATTATTCTGGGGTTTATAAGAATATTAGTTTTAATGTTTCTCTACCTAGCAATAATTTTGTAGTTATGCCCAAGGTTAACTTTACAATTTTAGGAAATTATGCCGATTTTGTTTTAGCAGAGTTAAATAGAACTAAGCAAATAAACTTATATGGAAGTTTTTTGAACGAAAGCATAAACCTGTCAAAATTAAATATCTCATCAGACGAAGAGCTTTATAATGCAAGCGAGATTTTATCTGGAAAGGATAATCTAACACAAATTTCATCTAAAGAAAATCTAAGCAATGCCTTCTTTAAAACAGACAAATCAGAGTATTTAGTAAATGATACTGTTGCTTTCAGTTTACCGCAAAACATTTCAGGTTATTCAATTTATGTTGATACTCCTTCTGGGAAGACAATTTATGTAGAGAATAACTCTTTTGTGGTAAACGAATCAGGTCGTTATTTTGCGACTCTTATCTTTAATGATTCGATTTATAATTGGAGCTTTAATGTGTTATCCTCATTGCAAGAGAGTATTGAGTTCTCAACTCGTTCTGCAGTAACTAGTTATGGAGTATTTAACATAACTTCTTCTAAAGGTACAATTGAACAGTTTATTGTTGATGATGAGTTAAATATACGATTTAGAATTTCTAACTTAACCCTTGGGGAAAGTATAGCAGTGAATATTTCTTTGCCAATGCAAATTCCGAAAGGTGTTTATTTCTATGTCTGGAAAGAAAGTAATAATAAACAGATAAAAGTTCCATTCAATATCAGCGAATCAAGAGATAAAATTACCCTGTTTTTGAAGGATGGTTCTATCGATGATGATGGATTAATTAATGGAATTATTGAAGATCCTCTGAAGCTTTTCATTCCAAAGTATCCTGTTAAGGTTGAGTTTGTTAATAAAAGAGAGGCTAAGGTTGAGGTTTCAAAAAGAAATGTCAAGCTTTTATCTAAAGAAGGAGAATTAGCAAGTGTTAATGTAGTTGATCCTGAGAACCTTCCAAATACTCCTGTTAACCCAAAGGACTTTAAACATAAGCTTTTGAAGTTTAAGATTACAAATCTAACAGGGGATTCTACAGATATAGTGCTTAATTTTGATTCTCTGCCTGAGAAGTTCAAGTTATGGAAGTTTAATCCGAATACTTTAGAATGGTACATGTTCCCTTATCAAAGATTGAATTCAACAGCCATTCAAATTACGATTGTTGATGGAGGTTTTGGTGATGATGACGGTGTTAAAAATGGAGTAATTGAAGATGATTTAGGAATAACTTATCAATGGTGGAACGAATCCTGGCTTTGGAGGAGAGCTTATAACATTTCAAACACCGCTGGCGATTTAACAGATTATCAGTTTAAATTAACTCTTGGTAGCTCGAATTTTAATTTCTCAAAAGCTAAAAGTGATGGTAGTGATTTAAGGTTTACGTATTATAACGAGAGTTCTGATTCAGAAATCGAGATGAGTTATTGGATTGAGTATTACAACTCAAGTTCCCAGCAAGCAAGTATTTGGGTAAAGGTCCCATTCTTAAAAAATAATGCTAATACCACTATATTTGTTTATTATGGCAACTCTGATGCTGTAAGCGAAAGCAATAAGTCTGCTGTTTTTATTAGAGTTATAGATGGTCTAGTATTATCTTGGAATTTAGATGAAGGTCAAGGTACTACTGCAAATGATGTTAGTGGAAATGGAAATTCAGGAACGATATATGGAGCTTCTTGGTCAACTAATTGTAAGTTTGGCTCTTGTTTGTACTTTTCAGGAGGCACCACAGATTATATCATTAAGAATCCTTTCAATCATCCTACTCAAAACGTTACTATAGAGTTTTGGATGAACTCAAGTGATACAGCTAATTCAGGCACTCCATATTCTTATGCGACTAGCTCAAGTGATAACGAATTTTTGATTTATGATTATACTAGTTTTAGGATTTATCGTGCAACAAATTACCGGTCAACAGGAATTGCAGTTAACGACGGTTCTTGGCATCATATTGCAGTAACTTGGACTTCAAATGGAGGGAATGTTTACTTATTTGAAGATGGTTCACAGGTGTATTCCAACACTTTGGCCTCAGGCACAACAATTTCAACAGGAGGTTCTTTGGTTATTGCCCAAGAGCAGGATAGTGTTGGAGATAATTTTGCAGCTGATCAAAGCTTTATAGGTTATATGGATGAGATTAGGGTTTATAATAGAACGTTAAGTTTATCAGAGGTTCAGGATTTGCATAATAATTATGGTTATACTTCACAATATGCTCCTGGGGAAGTTTTAGTTGCGAAATATGCAACGCCGCAGCCGCAACTTGCTCAGGATATTGGTGAAGAGTTTATTGGTGTTCTTAATATAACTGCTGATAAGCCTGCACAAAATTCTCAGCTTTTAAGGAATCAGCAGTTCACTATGAATTCTACAGTAGTCTGTGAACGGGGAAGCTGTGGAGAAACAAGTGTTTATTATCAATATTATTCAACAGTTAGTCCAACCTATACTTTCCTAGATTCGACAAATTCTGATTTTGGCTCTTATAGTTTATCTGAGAACATTACAACGGCAAATGATACTTTAATACTGTCTCAAGTTGGTTCAGAGATTCCCTGGTGGGATTATCATTGGCGTTATAGGTTTTATATTAACTTCTCAAACACTGCTGGGCAATTGATAGATTATCCAATTAGGATTGTACTTAATTCCTCAATCGTTGGCTCCAACTTCAACTGGACAACTGATTCTGAGTCAATGCGTTTCTTAAAATATGATTGGCAAGGCAAGAATTATACAAAATTAGATTACTGGATCGAATATTACAATTCATCAGCTCAGGAAGCAATTGTCTGGGTTAAAGTTCCTTTAATAGAAAATGGAACCAATACATCAATCTTTGTTTATTATGGCAACCCAAATGCTGTTAATGAGAGCAACATATCAAATATGTTTATTCGAGTTATAGATGGTCTAGTATTATCTTGGAATTTAGATGAAGGTCAAGGTGGCACTGTTAACGATACAAGCGGAAAAGGGAATACCGGAACAATATATGGAGCTTCTTGGTCAACTAATTGTAAGTTTGGTTCCTGTTTGTACTTTTCTGGAGGCACCACAGATTATATTATTAAGAATCCTTTCAATCACCCTACAGAAAATGTTACTGTAGAATTTTGGATGAACACAAGTGATACAGCTAATTCAGGCACTCCATATTCTTATGCTACAAGCAGTAATAGCAACGAATTCTTGATTTTTGATTATACTGGATTTACAATTTATCGTGCGGCAAATAGCAGGCAAACTGGAGTTTCAGCAAATGACGGTTCTTGGCATCATATTGTTACTACTTGGACAGGCACTAATGGTGCGATTAGCTTATATAAAGATGGTTCACAAGCATATACCAATACTTTAGCTTCAGGTACAACAATTCCGAGTGGAGGTTCTTTAGTTATTGCTCAAGAACAGGATAGTGTTGGAGGTACTTTTGATGCCGCCCAAAGCTTTATAGGTTATATGGATGAGATTAGGGTTTATAATAGAACGTTAAGTTTATCAGAGGTTCAGGACCTGCATAATAATTATGGTTACACAACGCCTTATTTGCCAGGCAAGGTTCTCGTAAAAAAGTATGCTAATCCTGAGCCAAAGCAACAGAGCAATTCTCTAGAAGAAAGTTATGACCAGAATATGCAAGGAACTTATATCTCTCCGCCATTTGATGCAGGCACATCTGAAGTTGATTATGTTAATATAACTTGGGATTATTACACTAATGCCAACACGACCCTTAAAGTTTATACCAGGACTTCAACAGGTCAAAGTACTGAATGGTGGAATCCCGAATGGTTGTATCGGCAGGAGATAAATATCTCTAATAGCGGTTCGCCTATTACAAATTACACGCTTAGGCTATCCATCAACACAAGTAAATTATTCAATGAGAATAAACTTAGAAATGACTGTGGTGATATACGATTTGCTGAAAAGAATAACCAATGGTCTGAAATAAGTTATTACATTAAAAGTTGTAATGTTTCTGGCGGTAACTCCACGATTTGGGTAAATATTCCAAATTTATCTACAGGAACAAATACGATTTATATGTACTATGGTAACCCCAGTGCTCGGACTACTTCTAGTCTAAATGCTTTACCTCATATTGAATTTGGAATAGTAACTTTAAGCGACAGTATTGATGGAAGCGTAGTTCAGACAATTAACCTTGCTTATAATTACACAAACCCAGTTGTTGTGGCTTATGTTATCACAAGAAATGATGATGAGTCCGTAGATGTTAGAGTAAGGAATGTTCAACATTCTAGTTTTGAAATCTTTATGGAAGAACCTGATGACGGAACCCATGCATCAGAAACAGTTGCTTGGATAGTAACTGAAGCAGGTTCTTTTACAGATCTTAATGATGTTCTTAGAATTGAATCAGGTAAACACAGGACAGATACTGTGCATAGCGAGGGTAATGCTTTTGCGGGAGATTCTATTACTTTTAGTAACAGCTTTTCATCGACTCCTGTAGTAGTGGCAACCTTGAATACATATAATAACAGCGATTTTATGTCAACTATTTCATACAATCCTACAGCCACGGGATTTTCGTTGGAACAAGAAGCTGGAGGTTCTGGCTCTGCAGTTTATAATGAGACTATTGGTTGGATTGCATTCTCTCAGGGTAGCGGAGCAATTGATGGAATATCATACAATATAGCAGCTATTGCTTCTGATGGAGATAATGATGGTGTAGATAATTCAGATCCTGAGTTTGCAAGTTATTCTTTTGCAGGCAATCCTGTGATTGTAGTTGATGGAACGACAGAAAATGGAGTAGATGGTTATTGGGCAAGAGGCGCAGGCACTTACACAAACACACAAGCAAGTTTTTATGCAGAAGAGGACCAGATTGGCGATACAGAAAGGAGCCATACTTCTGAAGGTTTTAACTGGGTAGCATTCTATCCAGAAGGAAATTTAACTCTTAAAACATACACAGCAACTAATCCAACGGCAACGTTCGGTCAAGAGCTTGATTATGGTTCGGTTTCACAGGATTCAAGTAATTTAATTTGGACGCCTTGGTATTTAGAGGCAAATGGCCAAGAGCCAAATTCTCCAGATTATAGGTTTATACAATATAAAGTTGAATTTACCACAACTAATGAAAATCAAACTCCAAAGTTGAATTCAATATCAATAGATTACGAGGTGCTTTCTGCTGGATGGAAGGATATGGCTTTATCAGGTACTTTGTTTAGAACAGAAAGTCCTTATGTTTGCGGTGTTTTAAATCAAAGCAATAAATATTGTTATCCAGATAGGCAAGTTACACCAATCCAAACTGGAGAGTTCTTGTTAAGGTCTTGCGCTAAGTCAATAACTTATCCGGAAATAGATGTGATTTGTACTAAGTCTATAAATGTTTCAGTTTGGTTAAAACTCCAGTTAACGGAGTTTACAATATCAAAAGATCCTGTAGGTAAAGGAGAAAATGTTACTATCAGGGCCAGGTTATTAAGTGATGATGGAGTTACACCTTTAGTTGGTTATAATTTAACTTTTGTTGATTTAACTGGAAATGGCACTTCATCATACAATATTGGTTCAGTTTTAACAGATGGTAATGGTTATGGGACAATAATTTATCAGATTCCGAATGATGCTTATCTTGGAACTCATATAATCAATGTTTCTTACGCAGGAAGTGTTAAGGATTATATCTTGCCAGTTTCTCAGACAAAAAGTGTTTTGGTTTCCTCAACTCCAAAGATTAATTCGATTAACATCACTCCTGATAAGGTTGGTTTTGGTTACAATATAACTATTGATGCGAATGTAACTGATGAGAAGGGCTTAGCAAAGGTTTATATTAACATTACTAACAGCTCTGGCAGTTCAAGTCTTTATGAGATGCAAAATACAGGCGGAGATATCTTTAGATACATCTTTACTGATACTTGGCATGCTGACGATTATACTTTTAGGATTATAGCAAATAATACTGATGGTGTTCAAACAACCTCTGAAGAAAAATCTTTTTCAGTTGAAGTGTTTGCGAATATTAGTGTAAAAACTCTTTTGGATAACTATAAGAATAGAGAGTTAGTCTTTATGAAGAATTATACTACAGAATCGTGGTTTAATAATTCTTGGGACTACAGAACCCCAATTAAAATTAAGAGCAATACTCAACCATTATATGAATATCAGGTTTATTTAGATAAAGACCTCTCAGGCTATTTCTCAGATGGAAAAATTTTAGCGGACTGCTCAGATATTAGATTTACTTATTACAACGAGTCCAGCAAAACTGAAGTAGAAATCCCTTATTTCATTGATTATTGTAATCTTTCCCAAAGCAGTAACGCGCAGATCTGGGTAAAGGTACCATATATTTCCAATACAACCGATACGACGATTTATATGTATTACGGTAATTCTAATGCAAATGATAACAGTAATCTTAGTGCTACATTCTCGTATGCTCAACCAAGATTAATTGGTTACCTTGTTTCGCAAAACACTGTTACTAATGGACTGCAAGTTGTGAGTTTAGAGGACGGCAATACTATTGTTGTAGGTTCTAATCAGTATTCCTTGGATTCTTTAGGTACTTTCTCTTTGAGTACCGGTTTATCCTTAAATACACCTTTGAAAGTCACAAAATTAACGAATTTTGAAGGTGATGACGATGTTGATGATATGATTGTGCCGATTTCTTGGGCAGGTACAGAATTTATTTATGGTGGCATGCGGGATGGTAATGATGAGTTCTGTATGTTGGCTCCTTTTGGTGATGCTAGTGTTACAATTTACGATGGCGGTGTTTCTGAATGGTCTGGTACAGTTACCTCTTCTGGCACCTGCGTACAGAATGATATAACTAGCGGTAACGCAGCTAGGATAGTTTCAGATAAGCCTATTTTAGTGTTCAGGGAAGGTGCTGCAAACAACAGAGATGCATGGGCTTTTTATCCAGCAACAACTGATGATTTATATCTTCCTTCAGTAAGTACCGACGGTTATGTTGCAACAGGAGTTTTTGGCGCAACAGCTTATTATTATACGAGCTCAGGTTCTTCTGGCAGCGCGAGTATTAGTTCAGATTCCGAGGTTGAATTGAGTGGGCAGACTGGTAC
>Ga0190359_1001815_pt1 | contig 13130 bp, 9 predicted proteins | sample 48721823_MG_FD_161269 | JGI IMG/M metagenome (GOLD analysis project Ga0190359, IMG submission 161269) | Hydrothermal vent microbial mat bacterial communities from Southern Trench, Guaymas Basin, Mexico - 4872-18-2-3_MG | ecosystem: Environmental > Aquatic > Marine > Hydrothermal vents > Microbial...
GTAATTCCTTCATTTTCACTCTGACTGAAGATAAAAACACTCAGTAAAAGACACCATAAAACAATTTTCACCATGGAACGTTTCATAACCACTTTTCCCGCTTTAGCTCTTTCTATATTATTTAATTAGTTAACTGTAAAATTTAAGGTAAAGGAGAATGTAAATCAATGACCTTTCTGTAAGGTGCACTCTGATTCGGTATAACACACATTATAAATTATCGATACCTGAGTAACGTTTCAGCCGGTTTCCTGCGTTTCCCTGCAGCGGAGCCTAAAAAAACGCATCACATACGCTCCTATACCTTTCCCAAAAGACTATTTCGGTTCAAGAAGGTTAACCAACTTTTTATATCTGGTTCTGCTTACCGGAAGAACTGTACCGTCCTTCAATTCACATTCATACTTGCCTCCTCCGTAAATTCGCAGGTTGACTATAAAATTCAGGTCGGTAATATACGATTTGTGAATTCGAATAAAGGTGTTGGGCAAAATCTTTAACAGTGCTTCAAGCGACTTGTTATGCAGAAGTTTGGTACCGTCATGCATATGAATTTCTGCATAATCCCCCGCACCCTGTAAATAATTAATCTGTTCCACCGGCACTATCCGGAGGCGGCTCTGGTTGCGCACAACCAGCATTTTTGCGGTATAATCAAGATGTGCATCGACACGCTCCAGACGCTCAAATGCCTTAATCAATCTGCTTTTATCAAACGGTTTTGGCACAAAATCAAGGACACCATACTCATATGCCTCAATTGCACGATCCGTGTTGGCTGAAACAACAATAGTCTGAAACGATTCGGAAACTGCAGATGTTAAAAGATCAAACCCATCCTGCCCATTAAGATTTAAATCGAGGAAAAGCACATCTATAGAATGTTTCTTAAGAAAAACTTCTGAATTCCGCAGGGTTTCAGTACAGTGGATCGTATCGAGTCTGTCACCCAGTATTTCCCGAATCAACCGTTCAAGTCGCCGCGCGGCAACGCGCTCATCCTCAACAACAAGAATATTCATTTCATTGCTCCTTCATACTCTATTCGAACCTCCCAGCCGCCGTCAACCGGATTGCTGGTCATGCTCCACGATGACGGAAACGCCTCTTCAAGACGGGTCTTGACATATCTGTAGCCGGTACCGTCGTGTATCCCTTCGATACTCTGACCGTCAGCACTATCATTAAAAAGATTTAACTGTATTTTCTTTTTGCCATGCACACAGGACAATCTGAACATACCGCTGTTCTTTTCCTTATACCCGTGTGTCAACCCATTCTCTATAAGTGTATGAATCACCAGGGGAGGCAACTTTTCAGTTCCGGTGACACCGGTAACCGTCATCGTAAACTTTTTATCCTGTCGCAAGCTCATAACGTTGAGATGCGCCTTGCACAGTTTAATCTCATCCGTAAGAGATATCAGCTTCTCGCCGGAGAACGAAAGAAGCATCCGTAACTCATCGGCAAGAGCGTTCACCAACTGAGCAGCTACCGGCGGTTCCTCTTCGAGCCAGGCAATAATGGAATTAAGAGAATTTAACAAAAAATGGGGTTGAATATGCTTTTTCAGTAACTCCAGTTCCAGACGGGCGCTGCGTAAATCAGCTTCGTGATGCAGGCGATTTTGAAAAGCCATCTGGCGGGAAAGAGATACGGTTAAAAACATGTTCATCACGGCGAATCCGATTGCCCAGCCGTTTTCAACATTGGCACGGTTGCTGAAATAAACCCCGATAAGAAAAATAAAAAGGCCGATAAGCGCACTCAGACTGCCTCGCATTCGCTGAAACAGTGCCCATAACGCAACCGCAATGGAAACAGCGATGGTAAAATAGACATTGAGCCGGTTCGCACTGTCTAACGTATTCAACCACGACACCGGCACAATCCCGAAAGTCGCCAGCCGGGAAAAGAGTACCACTGCCAGACCTACTACCAGTATGGTAACAGTCAGTCTTTTCTTATAGGGGCTGTTAAACTCAAAAAGGAAAAAAATCGGCAGGAGTACCAGCATTAGAAACCAGGGGATATCATTGACAGCCGCAAGTGAATAGTAATGGATAAGATTGATCTGGAAATACCGTAACAAACCTCTGATAAAGATGTGTACCGCGCAGGCAAGACAGAAGGAACTGAACAGTGCGTAGGGCCATTTGTTGCCGTGTCCAAGCAGAATAGCAAAATGAAAAAGCGCGGTAAGGAAAAATACCCCTGCAAGAAAAAGTGACAGGGCCATGACACGAAAGAGGTTTTCATGGATTGCTGAAAAATATCCCAACTGAAGCGGCGCTTCAATCACACCGGAAAAACTGTGAAAATTCGACACCCGTAAAGCAATAACATGCTTGCCTGGTGTGGCCAGGTTTTTCGGTACCGGAAATATCTGGCCCGATGCGCCCGTGTGCTCCTCCTCCCTGCTCTTTCCGACAATACCGCTCCGCGCAATAAGAATGCCGTCCCAATATATCTCGCTCGCGCTGACCGTCGCTATCTGGTACAATGCAAGCGTCGCAAGAGAATCCAGAGGTTCGGGAAAAAAGATTGTCTTCCGGTACCATCGAACGTCCCTGCCTTTTACCCCTTCATTGACCCATAAACCAAAACCGGGATGCAACCGCCAATGCGCATCATTGTAATCAGGCAACCGCCAACGGATGCTGTCACCGGAAGCAACCCGCCAGTTAACACACTGGATAACCGGTGTTTCCTCCGGAAAAACATATTCTATCCGCTCCGTTACCGACTGCGCATAGAGAACACCGTTGATAATCAATACTAAAAATTTGAAATGGTTCATAAGCTATATTAAAAATATGATCTCTCCGAAGCAGGTGCATTCTGTTATGTCAAAAAGATAGTTGTTTTATTTGCAGTAATCAAATTTCAATTATTATAATTTTATACTATATTTATATTCAGGAAGAAGAGCTCCGTTAAAAAAGTATGTCTGCTCAGGTCAAGTGAAGGTGTATCAATGTCCCGTGTTGGTAACTATACGACAGGAATAAGAGGAGGACGGTCGATCCTTCTTATACTTTTCTATTGTATGTGCCTGCAGCCAATGAGGAGTGAGGGTCAGGTTTTCCGCGGTTATTATTCAAACGGTGCAGAAAAATTCAAAGCTAAAAAAGATAAGAAACGGCAGATAATCCGGGGCTACTATCCAAGCGGTGCTCTCGAATTCACCGCCATCTATAAAAAGGGAGAACTTGACGGGGTTGTACGGGAATACTATGAGAATGGTATACTGAAAGCGGAAATACCCTATAAAGAAAACAAACGGCATGGGCTTGCCAAATTTTACTATGAGAACGGCATGCTTATGGGGAAAATTGAATATAAAAGGGGGAGAGAAACAGGTGAAGTAAAATTTTATGACGAAGAGGGGCTTCTTACCAGCAGCAGGCCGCGCCTTAAACGTAGATTACGCAGAACGCAGAAATACGAAACAACAGACAGCATTACCGACGATACCGGTAAAAGAAAAAGAAATAACAACAAATAGTATCATAATAAAAACTTCGTGCACCTTCTATTTTTTGACACCTTGCACTCTTACCCTGGGTATCAATACCTGTATCGGGATTATTTTTTTAATATCAGTCGGATTACCGGGCTGCATCCTCGTCAGAGAAGTGCTTCCGCGACGGCTGTCTGTAGAGAAATTATCTTTTTTCCTTGCCAGGTTTCACCACGCGTTCTATTTTGTATTTCGGTATACGAAAAAATAAAAAACTAACTCACATAAAACTATAACTGTTCATATTTATTCACATAACGCGAGGAGGTCTTGATGAATAAGTCTGATCTTATTGAGGCAGTGGCAAAAGAAACCAAAACATCCAAAGCGCAGGCGGAAAGAAGCGTCAATGCTGTTCTTGACAACATCAAAAAGAACACAAAAAAAGGTGTACAACTGGTCGGGTTTGGCAGCTTTAGTGTTGCAAAACGCAAGGCCCGTAAAGGCCGCAACCCCCAGACAGGTGAAGTCATAAAAATTAAAGCATCAAAAACGGTTAAGTTCAGACCGGGTACCGCTTTTAAAAAGTATGTATAAGCCTGTCGGCCTGATGCGATAGACACATAAAAGGTCTGTCTTTTGCTGGACAGATCTTTTTTTATTCTATATCGTCCGGAATATATTATCCGGGCAACTGATTTGTTAAAACACTGAGAATGTTCTTAAACGTTAATTTATAGAAGGATCTTCTGTAAACGTATTATGAAACAGTTAAAAACAGCCTGTTTCTTCCTCTACGTTTTCATCTTTTCAATGCTGTCATCGGGTGAAGACTTTCCGGTTCCGGAAGTTATCAAAGATAATGTTGCCTTTTGGAAAAAGATATACACTGAAGTATCGCTTACGGAAGGACTGCTGCATGACTATGAATATCCACTGATAATTTACAAAAAAATAAACGTCGGCACTGGTTCATCCAGGCAACGAAGGCGCATTATACGAAAAGAAAAAGAGTATATTAAATCACTTATTAACGCTATAATACAAGAGCCTGAATCCACCTGGTCCAAAGAGGTGAAAGCTACTGCCGTACTTTTTAAAACCTATGCATCGGAAAATGCTCTTCGGAAAGCGGCCGATCGGATACGATTTCAACAAGGACAGAAAGAGCGCTTTCGTCGCGGTCTTTATAGAAGCGGCGCCTATATTGATTCAATAAAAACAATTCTGGCCAAATACAACGTGCCACTTCGTCTCGCCTACCTCCCGCATGTGGAATCCTCTTTCAGAGCGGATGCCTATTCAAAAGCAGGTGCAGCAGGGCTCTGGCAGTTTATGCGCAGTACCGGACGACTGTATATGAATATTAATTATTCAATAGACGAACGGCGGGACCCTATTTTGTCAACTTATGCCGCAGCAAAACTGCTCTCCCATAATTACAAAATCCTTCAGGCATGGCCGTTAGCCATTACTGCCTATAATCACGGGTTGAACGGTATGAAACGCGCAGTTGCACAAACCGGATCCCGCGATATTGGTGTTATTATTCAGAAACATTCAGGACGCCTCTTTAAATTCGCCTCTAAAAATTTCTATAGCTGTTTTATTGCAGCCAGCGAGATTGCGGAGAATCCAAAGCACTATTTTCCCGATATCACTTTTGCACCGCCGGTAAGCTACCGGGACATGAAGACCGATTATTATTACACCCCGAGCCTTCTTGCCGCCGCAATCGGTATAACACAAAAAGAGCTGGCTGATCTGAATCCTGCAATCCGTCCTATAATTTTCCGGCAGAACAAACTTATACCCAAAGGAACAACCATTCATATCCCGCAGGTGATATCCCTGGCCTCGGTCAGGCAGACACTGGATAATCTTCCGGACTCATTAAAAATAACAAGCCCGCCCAGGCCCAACTACTACCGTGTGCGGCGGGGAGATAATCTCTATGCGATCGCACGTCAATTCAGAGTCTCTGCACGGGAACTTGCCATGGAAAACAATATTACCCGCATGAATCGTATCTATGCCGGACAGGTACTCAGAATTCCCGGTTCTACACCGGCCGTAAAGAAAGCTGAACCGGTGGCAGTCGCTTTACAAAAAGACACAATCGTTAAAAAGAAAGCAGAACCTGCCGCAGAAGAGATTCCGGATACCCTGGATGAAATCCTCATGGCAAAAGCTGAAAGCGTGACCCAGTCAAACCTTTCGGTAAAATCAACCCCATCCTTTCAATTTGATGCAAGTATTTATTCTCTGGATGCGCACTATATTCCCGAAGAACAGAAAGCTGTAATAACAATTACTGTAAACGAAACAATCGGCCATTATGCTGAATGGCTCGATATCCCCACACAACGAATACGCGAAATAAATTATATGGGTCGGGGATCATCTATTCGAATCGGTCAGGAATTATCAATACCGGTAGAAAATGAACGCGCAATGGACATTTTCAATCAACGCCGCCTGGAATACCATATGGCCCTTGAAGAAGATTTCTACAACCAATATAAAGTCACCGAATTGAAACCAAAAATAATAGAGCGTGGAGAAACGTTGTGGGATATCTGCCATGAGGACGGTATTATCCCTTTATGGTTGCTTAAAAAGTATAATAAACATATTACTCTTGCCTACCTGTATCAAAACATGCAGATATGGCTCCCTTCCATTGAAGAAAAGACCGAAGTGGATTTTAAACAGGAGGCAAACACGGAATGGCGCGGCCTCTATCCACTGTATTATGAACCCGGCCCGATTATGCAACCATATTATCTCACTCAATAACAAACTTTTTTCACTTTTTTAATCAAATGTGATGGTGGTCACAGACTTTTTTTCCACCATGACTTATTTCTATAAATGAATTGCATGATTTTATTGGAACACGCAATAGATGTTATTCTTTGAAATAATAAAAAGACCGTCCCGGAAATGGGACGTTAGTCCCGAATATGAGACTATTTCAAGCACACTATTGCTCTAAAACAGCTATTTAATCCTTTTAATAAAATGGCATGGCTGTTGCGTATTAAAATATTGTTTAAAAAATTATCACATACTTCTACCATATGGAGCACTTAATGAATAAACAAAATCACACTCTGATATCCCATCATCCTCGTAAAAATATTGGGATTATATTACCGGTCGTCTTTTTGCTCTTTACCCTCACAATAAGCAGCTTATATGCATTGCAAATATCTTTTTTCGTACCGGAGGATCACGAAAAATATGACCTTATCGACAGTCTATATTCCCGAATGGATTCCCTTGATTGTGCGTTTACTAAAATTGAAAATAACGTTATCCGGGATAAAACGATTCGGAGTGAAGAACTGGTTGTGAAAGAACAATATCTGAAACACCAGCTGAAATATAACCTCGCAACAAAAGAACATGTTCTTGAATACTGCACCGCCTTTAAAATATTTATGGAAGCCAGAATGAATTACTTCAATGAATTACTTTCAACGTTGAAAGGCGATATCAGGTCAAAATGTTTCATCCTCTGGAAGAACTCCCGAACGGAGCTGGCACAAATAACCGAAATTTTACAAAAATTTGACACGCAGGAAAGTGAAGTACATAAAATTACTTACAGAAAAAAGGAACCGGAATCAGAATCTCCTTCACTGAAAGAACCGACGCTGAAGGACATCCTTGGAGAGGAGCTTATGTCAGAGGACGACTATGAAAATCCCTTTGAGCAATCAAAGACTATTATGACAAAACCGGAGCGAGACGAGTAATATTCGATAGATATAGTTACCGGTAAAAGCCTTGTGGTACCGGGAAAGAAGTTAATATGAAAAAAGTACAAATAAAAACTTGCCTACCTCTAATTCCTATAAATGTAAATAGATACATAAGAAATATCTATTTAATTCCTACCATAATCTACCTTCATTTTAATATGTGGTGATGATGACGTATCAGGATAACAACCTGACTACAAAAAGGGAGTGCAATGCTCCCTTTTTTATTCCAGCGGCGATTAAATATTATCTGAAATTGTGTAATCACACCGTGGCGAAGCTTTAACCGCCCGCAGACTGTTTTTACTTTATTTAAAAGTGATGGGTTAAAAAAATCGGGTACTTTTTAATTAACGGAATTCCAAATTCCTAAAAATGTTGTAATAAATGTTGTAATATCAGATCGAGTGACGCGCATCACGTACAAATATGATATACACAGATATAATTATAGATATAGTTTGAAAATCAATTAATAAGAAGATATGAAAATGCCTTGATAACCATTCACAGGTCTTTCAAGGCAAAAATTAAACACGGCTGTAGGGAGTCGAACCCCAAACCTCCTGATCCGTAGTCAGGTGCTCTATCCAATTGAGCTACAGCCGCAAAAATGATTAGTTAAAATATATGCAATCAATTCAACCTGTCAATCGCAATCAGCATCAACAGGAATAAAACCATAAATATCTGCAATAACGACATTATATGGTAAAACTACCTGGGTAAATAAACTACATCTGGTGTTTTTTCCATGAATTTTATGGATTTTTTTCACTCTCTGCCCGCATTACCTTTTCTTTACATTGACAAAAAATGTTATTTGGGGATATAATTAAAACTAAGCGCTTAAATAGTTTGTTAAACGGTTTTTTGGACAGTTTATCTTATTAGAATACAAGGTGTTATAATCAATATAGAGTACTTAATTAATGTCTTCATACAAGATATGGTATAATCTATATGAAAAAAAACTCAAAATTTCAAATCACTTCTAAAGGAGGCAGGTGATATGCCTAAGTATTTCACAAGCGGCCAGGTAGCACGTATACTGCATGTCTCAATCTCAACCCTGAAACGATGGTTAAACCATCCGGAGCTGGAAATTAACGAATATCGGAACTACAATGGATGGCGCCTTTTTACCGATTCCGATATCGAGACGCTTAAAAAATATAAGCGCACCATTAAGAAGAACGGAAAACGTTTTAATGATACAACGCTTATTCCAATAAATGCCACAAATAAACCTGAATAACCATGACAAGCGTGTTAAAACATCATATGAAACATACCACGATTTTCCTTACGATAGCGGCAATAGGTGTAATTCACTTTGTTAACGCGCAAACCGTGAAACGCGGGCGTAATGAAGGCACCATGCACATACCTGCATCAAATGTGATGGGTAATGGCAATATTACCGCCTATGCAGATATTGGAGGCTTTCTCTCACCTGAAAAGTTTGAAGGGAATGCTGTTGTTGGAGCCGGCATCGGCATTGCAGAGATACTGCAATTCAACGCACAAACAACCTTTATTAATTTCAGTCGATTCGGACCGACCGAAGCACATCTCCAGGCGACACTACCGGGAAACGACCGATTGCGATTCTTCGGTTTTGCAGCAAGCGGAGATCTGTACCTTTCCACTTCATTGGATACTATTACCGAGGGCGCTGATGTTACCAAGCCGGAATATAATCCATACCCGCTCTTCTCAGCTATCGTTGATTTTGATTGGCTGTCAAAACCCAGGCAACTGCCGTTGAAGAATTACATCACTTTCAATATGGCGGATAATCCCCGGCTGCTCTATAGATTTAAGCAGCTTTCATTAAAAACCGGTATTGAATGGAAATTCAGTCAGCACAGTCTGTTTATTGATGCAGGAGTCGCTTTTTATAAAGACAAAAAAAACAATCCACTGGTGAAGCAAAAATATAATCAAAAATATGCATGGATAAGTCCTGGCGGCAGGTATCGGATACGTAACAGGTTCAGTCTCCTTGGGAACTTTCAGATAACCGTATACCGTGACTTTGAGGCTCACAGCGTGTTTATGCCGGACATATTCTCAGTCAGAGTTAAATTTGAAGCGCCGATTATTTTCAGGGAAACCGATGCAGAAGCAATTCGAACCCTGGTGTTTATGCAAAAAAAGAAAGAGGAAACTCAGGAAGGAAAATTTTCACCGGATATCGAAGGTGAGCAGAACGTTATTAATAAATTTGAACAGACAATGTCTGATCTTGCGAAAGAAGATGAGACATTTGATTATACAAAAGAGAGAGACAACTTGATTAAACGACGGGAAAAAGTAGAAGCACTTATGGAAAAAATTGAGGAACTACTGAAGGAAGATGAAGAGTAATTATGAAAAAAACAATAAGTAAACTGGTATTTTTATTTGCAGTACTGGCAGCCTACCCCCAGACAGACTATAAACGCTCACGGGGAGAGGGATTTTACCGATGTGCGATTTCAAATACTATAGGGCCAGGGAATGTCTGGATCGATTTTTACGCGCTTGGATTCCTGTGGGATTCCGAACCGGAAGAGGATAACCTGCCGGCGCCTTTTGCCTTCCCAGAACTTCGTACGGAAGTGGGTATTAAAAATTTCGTATCTGCCTTCGTGGAATCACGGGTATTATCATACAGCTGGAAGTTTGACTGGCTTGCTGTAGGTGGCAAATTCACCTTTTTAAAGAATAAAGATCTGCGATTCCATAATGTCGGGGCAAAGATTGAATATCGGCACCGGTTTCTATCGGAATTTCATACCAGTATCGGTGGCTTTCAAAACTCACTCGGAACGGGATTTACCCCTGAAGGATTTGTTGTACAGGGTGGGAGCCTGCGATTCCTGGCGCTCTACGATCTTGATTTTATTTCGAAATTCAGTTTTTTACCCTTAAAAGTAAGTTTAAACCTCGGGGCAAATATCCCCTTTGATAAAGAGTTCGTGGAATATTCACAATATCTGGTTAATTTCGGTGTTGCATACATTGGCCTGGGCGCTGATGTTTTTATCGAATACAGTCTTGAAGCCTTCTTTAACAAATCAACGGATCCGAAAATTTTTTCCTTTAACTGGTCGGGATGGGGCTCAACCGTTAAAACGTGGGAAGTTGCTTTCTCAGAGAATCCCATGTATCTCACTCTGGGAGGCAGAGTTCGGTATCCCAATGGTCTGGCGCTATATGGAGCGGTACCACTGCTGATAAGCTGGAACATAGGTTCCACCACCGCTCATACCGGCACCGAAATCAAGGTCAATTTTCCTGAAGAGGCTGCACGGGGCATAACGGACGGTTTTGATCCGTGGTATGCGAAATGGAAACTGATTATCGCTCTTTCCTACCCTATTCGCTACCGGCAGACCGGCGCTGAAATGCGCAGAAGTTTTCTGCTGCTTAAAAACAAAAAAGGAAAGAAAAAAATTGATATAGATCAACGGCTAAATCTTGAAAGGAATTCTTTCGAACAGGAAAAAAACTCGGACGAAACTGACAGAAAAAAAAGATTGGAGAGAATAAAAAAACGTCGTGAAGAAATAGAAGGTTCCCAATAACTGAATGAGACAGTGATAACGCTATTATGAGCCAGAATCCACTATACACCTTAACGCGCATACTGTGCCCCGTCTGGGTACTGTGTGTACTAGTGCCTGTATCCTCTCTGGCGGAGAAAGAGGAGAAAGATATCTGGCAAACGCATGAAATACTCGCCAATCGTCTCATGGCTGAGTGGTACAGAATAGATGTGCTGCGGAATGATCTTGAAAGCATTCGCGATATACTGGAAGACCTCAGTGATTTCGAGCTTTATCCCCAGAAGGTCACCAAACTTAATGAAGATAAGCTCGTGGCCTTTGACAGAACCATTGAAAAAGCAACGAAAAAATTTCAAAGCCTTTTTGATGAATTGAACGGCATACGATTACCACTTTCAGATGCAATTGCAATTCTTCGTGAAATGGTTATTGGCGACCCGGTTGAAGATATGTTTGAGGTTATAGAACAGGGAGATCTGGAGCGTATCGCATATATGCTGACTCTGAAACATAAAATCGACTTGCTCTGGAAGGAAACCGACCGAATCATGAATTATATAAATACTGAAATGGAATTTACTCCTTTCGTCGAAGATACGGTTTATTCAATCGATAAAGAATTTTTCTCTATTTTAAAAGCAAACCTTGGCAGGCAGGCAGATGATTATTATAAAAAATTGAATACCATGAAAAACGCCCTTATTGCCCGTGCGAATGATTTTGAAACCAAACGTATGTTTAAAATAGAATTAAACCGAATTAAAGAATCCCTCGCACCTGGTAAAGAGACGATTATAAAGCGCAAATTGCTCCTCATGAAGGAACGATACAAAGACAAAACGGTACTACATGATCTGCATATCTTACTTGCCAGAACATATTACCTACTCGGTGAGTACCAGTCAGTTCTGGAAACAATCGATCTGTTACCTGATGAACCCGTGTTTGTCACAGAAAGGGCCTTATATCGGACACAAAGCTGGTACGAACTGGAGGAGTATGAAAAAATCTGGGAATGGAGCAAGACGTTCGACTTTTCTCTGTTGATGGGAGCAAACAAAAATCTTATTCTCTGGCTTGTTATGGAAAGTGCGTTGCAGCTTAATGTAACCGCAGATCTTTCACGGTTCGCACAACTTATGAATAAATCATTTTCATATAATCTTCACGTAATGCATACCTTGGCCAGGTCCTACATCAACTCCGGCGAACTCCAGATAGCCCTCTCTATCCTTAAAAAAGCGCTGGAAAAAGAACCGATCTTCGAGGTCGACAAACGGGCATACAACCGCATACTGCTTGCCTATGCACAGACCCTGTATGAGAATGAAGATTACCGTAATGCACTTGATCAATTTTTTACCCTGCTCAATAAAGGCAGTTACTTTGAAGAATCATTATTCGGTATTGCCTGGTGTTATATAAATCTGCGAATGTACCGGAAAGCAGAAACAACGCTTCGAAAACTTATCAATCAATCACCGCAATCTCCACGAGCTGCGGAAGCGATTACTGTAATGATAAAACGCTTCGTTAACAAAGCACAATACGAATGGAATAAGCTGGTATATCTGCAAAAGGAAGAAATGCGGGTGAAGCAGGTTATAACCCAGATAGCCGATAAAATTAAAATACTCAAAGATAAAAATAAAATAAAAAAATACAAAAACGCACTACATGAAATAGAAAAACTGCATAAACAGCTTATCGAGGAAAACCGTGAAGACTATACCGGGATCCGGTTCTGCTTTGATCAGGCATTGAATATGTGCGATTTAATAACCAAACATTATGAAACCGGTTCCTTTCAGGAAATAAGTTTCTCCGAAAAACGCGAAAAGATACTCCACCAACTGGATTCACTGCTCCTTGCCGGGGAAGTAAAAACAATGAGCCGTAACGCGCCGGAATCGACATCACGGTTACAGCGGCAACAAATTGAAATGGTCAAGAAAATTGTTGACAAAAGCTTTGTTCTCTCCGCAGACATCAGGCTGTTATACTATAAATGGGAACAGGAATATATTGACTGGAGAAAAATGCACTACAGCGCAGAAGAAAAACGTATCAACAAAGCAATTGCCGCTGCAAAGGATTCCATGGAAATAAAAAAACTGAACGGCATGAAAAGATATATATACCCACAACTGGATTCGCTCATAAACAGGGAAAACAAATTGAATGTCTTCTGGTATAAAACACTTACTGGAATACTGACTAAACTGGTGGAAACACCACTGGATTCTGCCGACGAAATCTATTTCAGATACCATCTTGGCGAATTGTATTACCAGGAAGAAAACAGAAAATTCGCTTCTATGTATGAACTATACGAACAGG
>Ga0190359_1001816_pt1 | contig 13130 bp, 19 predicted proteins | sample 48721823_MG_FD_161269 | JGI IMG/M metagenome (GOLD analysis project Ga0190359, IMG submission 161269) | Hydrothermal vent microbial mat bacterial communities from Southern Trench, Guaymas Basin, Mexico - 4872-18-2-3_MG | ecosystem: Environmental > Aquatic > Marine > Hydrothermal vents >...
AGACTTCCATCCTTGTTTTATAGCATTAGTAAAGCCTTGTTGAGTATTAGTTGCTCTAACAGAAACACGATTAACTTCTCCTAATTTAGCTTGCACCATAGAAATTTGATTATGTAAATTAGCAATTTCTTTAGCAGTTATAGGAGCATTAGTAGTAAAAGATAAATTAATCTTTGCCATTCTTTAACCTCTTCAAATTTTTAATGAGGTCTTTATTGCTTTTACGGAGTTTACGAACTACTGGAAGCCCTGCTTTCCTTCGTTCCATTATTGTCCAAGTATCAATAATTTCTCTAAATCTCCAATAGGACATGCTCAATATTTCAGACATATTTCCAACATGAAGATAGAGAGTATACATGCTTTCATGCAACTTTTCTAACTCTTCTTCCCAGTAGATTTTGGGGGGTTCTCCCCCTCCTGAAAATCCTCCTCAACAATAACCCCTATTTTTCCAGCATTATAAATAACATTAAATAAATCTGCAATATCTTCAACATGCAGATTCTTAATTTGTTTAATCGTAAGTTTAGGCTCAATTTCTTGAAGCCCTACCAATATAACATAGTATTTGAACTCTTTAGTCCGCTGTTCATCAGAAGCGTTTTTTAAATCATTAAGCATAAGTGTAAGTGCTTTTTCATGTTTTTCGGTAGTCCAAACACCAATAGTAAAGGGCTTCCCATTATTGATAAAAGGAAGTTTAATCTTTACCATTTTTTTCTACCTCTTTCTCCTCCTCTTTTTTAAAAGCCATAAAAATTTTTTGTAAAAAGTTACCTATAATATAACCTTCTGTTACTGATACAGTTGCTTTATTTAACAATACCTCACTTAGAGCCCTAAATTCTTGCTCACTAACCTTTATTTTTACTTCTTTCATTTTTTCCATTTTATCTACCTCTTTTCTATTTTTATTAGATAAATATATCTACTATAAAAAGAAAGAAGGTAAGATTTAACTTACCGTTCCAACAATTGCTGTTATATCGCTTGGCTTTGCAAAGAATGGAGCTGATTCTATCATAGCTTCTCCAGAGGTATTAATGTCAGGAGCACTAGATTTCCATTGACAATCGGTTAATGTAAGTTTTGGAGCACCCGAACTACCGAGATTTACAGTAATGTCAAACTCAGTTGTAGCAAGCACTTCTGCAAAATGATAGCCTCCACCACCATCAAGAGTAATATCAACACTACCCTCTACATCAAGTTCTCCTTCAATTATGTAATCTGGCTCAAGGCTATCATGGTCAGCATAAGGTGTTAGTTTATGTGTTATAGTTACTTCAATTGAGTTTGTAATAAATGCAATATGATTAGTATTTACAACATGTCCTCCAGATTTGGTTATCTCACCTGCAACATTAAATGCACAAAAAGCACCGCTAAGTGGAGTTGGTTCAGTTCCAACTTGAGATGATTCAGTAGCAATAGATTTACAATCAAAATCTATCGAAATAGTATATTCGGTATTTTTAGAACCTGCTATTCTAACAGTATTTGGCTTAGCTCCTTTTACATAATAATGTGTTTTGTCATCACTATCAGATTCACAAGCATTAGCACCAATATAAAATGCTAAACTTTGAAGTTCTCCACAACTATCTCTGTTTACAACATCTTCAAGTAGAGTATCTCCATATTGTGGTATATACTCCAAGTGCAGTTTTGGTTCTACAACTTGTTTTATAGCTGCATCTGCCTGAGGCTTATCAATACCTCTCTTAGTAGCTAAAACATCTCCAGTTTCAATTCTTACATCTAAAACTTTTTTACTGATTGGTAATGTAGTTATTGATTCTCCACCACCAAAAGTATCTTCCACCCAATACCATACTTTACCTTGGAATGGCTTTCCTAATTCATCTACTGCCATTTATTTTCTCCTCCATTTTTATATATCATAATACAATACATATAGCGTTATAATATAGTGATAAACTTCTTGATGTCCATCCGTTTCCCTTTCAAATCGTTCCTCTTCTATATTCATAAAAGTAATACCACTTGTGGAACATTGATTGGTTCTAATAGTATTTTGTAAATAATCTTTCAATGTTTTAGCAAAATTCTCAGGCACAATGTCATCTATATTCGTAAAATAAAAGTGCATTGTAATCCATTCTTCCATCTTCCTTGTAGCAGCACCTATATCCTGTGGTTCATACATAGATGTTAATGGTTCGAGTTCTAAAAAAGGCATTGCTGGTAAAACATTACTATTTATTTCCTCTGAAAAATATATTGGAACATAAATAGGTTTAGAAGCATACTCTGGATTATCAATAGAAATTACGTATTCCTCTTCATCATCTTCATTCAATCTGAGAGTTCCCAGCAATTGGCGTATTTTAGTTCGGACATCAAGAGAACTATATGCCATTATACTGCACCTATTTGTGGTTTTCTAATATATTTAATAATTCTCCTAAATTCTTTATACATACGATTAGGCGACATAATAATACGTCTTTCATTGCTTGCGACATCAGCCATAGTAGTAGCTCTCAAAGATTGTAATCTAATAAGGCACTCATGAGCAGCAAGATATGCCACAGCTTTATAAAACATATATTTGTCAAAAAATCGCCATTGGCTGTAATAATGCACTTTAACGCTTTTAGCCGATGATGGTATAGCTGTTCCGTCAAGTTGTGTTATATTTATAGTTCCAATTTCATCGGATACATTAGAAATTTTAAGTTTATGATAAATACCATCCTCATCAATCCAATATCCATCTATATCTGTGGCACAAGACGATTCTCCATAACCCTTAACACTACCATCTCCAGTTATATCAGCAATAGGAGGTTTTGAAATTTTAAACAATTTATTAGAACCATCAAATAATGCACCTGTAGTAGGATTACTACAAGGAGTTTCTTCTACTTCTTCAAATATTTCTTTAGCAACTTCATACCAAGCATTCCAAATTATAAATGCTAATTCATTATCATCAATTTGTTTTCTACTATCAATTCCAGCAAGCAAGCGAACCTCAGAAATAAGATTGGAATCTTTTGGTAATACAACAATATAACTTTCGAGATAATTATATATAGTAGTGGATTGTTTAGCTTCAAATCGTAAAAGCCATTTTCCAACCTTATAACCGTCAGGTAATTTATTAAAGTTTAATTCAAAAACTCCTGTGGCTGTTTCTGTCATAAACTGAGATTCAACCTCATCACCACAAGGATTGTAAAGATATGCTTTAACGTTATCAGGAGATACAAGATTGCCGTCAGTATCATATACCTTAACTTCTACATGAACTACATCACCAGCAGTATATACTCTTGCTGTATCAGTTCTAATAAGCCTAAAATATTCTCCCATATCAACCCCTACTTTTTATATTTCCAATGATAAATAGTTAAAACTGCTTTATAAACCTCAAATAAATCATCAAGTTCTTTTTTATTAAATTCTTTTAATTGTAATTTACCATCACGCAATAACACAATTACAGCACCATCAACAGATTTACCTGTTAATTCAGTAATAGCATGTGCATACGCAGCAACTTGTAACCCATATGTTTCATAAATACCTTTAGAAGTTTTCCAATCAATAATAACATAAGATAAATCTAAAAATTTAGGTTTTTTACGTTTAAAGAATTTTAAAGGAGATTTATAATATCCTAAATAATCAATAGTTCCAGCATAACCGTATTCGTTACTCCAAATCGGTTGCTCTAATGCTACAGGTTTCAATTCTGCATCTTCTTTAAACATATAAAATTTATTTATACTATTTTGAATCTCAGATTCATATTCATATAATGGAACTTCATTTCCATCAAGAGTATTTTCAATAAGTTTATGAATTACAGTTCCAATAGTTTGCCGAGAACTTAGAATTTTCTCAGCTTCTTTTTTACCAATACGCCCCATCCAATTAAGCAACCTCTGTTTAGCAATAACACCGAGAGTAGCTGTAACTCTAACATATTCTTTACCATTAATATGATAAGCATTATTAGTAACTTCGAACTCTCTGGGGGTAAATAATTTCATTATCTTTACCTCTTATAAAGAAAAAATAGGGGGATTACCCCTAATGTATTTATGGATTGACGATATGACAGATTGCATTTGTATCAAGAGCAGATACTCCAAAGTATGCCCACATGTCAAGTCTGTAAGCATTGCTGTTAGTTAAGAAGAATTTGTATAACTGTGGTTTCTTACCAAATGCAGTTCCAACAGCACGACTAGAATCTACAATTATAGCAACTTTAGCACCGCTTGTAGTAGCACAACTTTGAGCACCCTCATACTCAATTACATTAAGTCCTGCAAGTTTGGTAAGTCTACCACTAGCATCAAATGAGATACCGTATCCACCCCAAGCAGGAGCATGTGGAGTTTGCATTCTCTTGAATATGGCAGCTACAGTAGGAGATAGGATAATATAGTCAGGGTCATAGTAATTTTCTCTCATAGTAGCAACGGCATTCATTACAGCATTATACATGTCAAATAATGAACTGTCAGTGCAGCAAGAACCACTAAGTTCAGGGCTGCAATCTAAAGCATGAGCAAGTGTTTCAGTATGTCCGGGAGTAGCACCACTAAGAGCATTGTAAATAAGACTATTAAAGTAGTCAGCCCAAGCATTAGTCATAGCCTTTATGTAACTGTCAAGAACAACACTTCCAGCATCCCACACATCATAATCACAAACAACAGCTTCAAGATTGTATTGTTTAATTGTTACGCTGTAAGTGCTGAAGGTAATAGAAGCACAACTTCCAATCTCACAAGCACCTTTTTCTGATGGATTACCTATTTTGCCAAATGCTCTAATCTGAACGGTCATTCCATCTCCTTGTTTGACATTGATACCCTTCACTGCAACTTTGAAGAGGTCTACTTTAGAATATAGTCCACCCCAAATTATACCAGCATAAACGTCTTCTGGCGACCAAGCAGAAACATCGTCATCACAGCCACTATCAGATGTAGTATTGGTATATAACCAAGATTCGTCTTCATAATTTATAAATGGAACACCAGCATCTTTAAATCTTTTGAGCACTTTCATATGTGCTGCATCAGTATCCATGATACTCTCTCCTTCATTTTCTACAGGATTCTCTGGCTCACTTACGGGAGTAATATTTTCCTCAGATGTGAGCTCTTCAATTATTTTCTTTTTCTCCATCTCCTCTTTAAGCTTTTTCAGCTCATCGAGGGACATTTCTTCATACGGCTTCTCTTCCGCCATTTTAGTCCTCCTTCTTTTCAAAATTTTTTAACCATCTTATAAGAGCTTCTTTCTCTTCTTCCTCCTTTAAAAATGCCAAAATATCTTCATCACTCTCTCCTTTCAACTTCATGCCAAGCTCTTCAGCATGATGTCGGAGATGAGCAAGAACTTTAGATTTATCAGCAGCAGGAATATCAACCCCTCCTCTAGCACCAGCTACAGCAGCAAGGGCGGCTCTAACAGCATTCCGATTTACAGCACCAGATTTAGGTTCGTGATGTGGTAATTTCAAATCTCCGTATTTTTCAGGCGGCATAGTTGCACTCCATGCAAAATGACTTGCTATATGTCGCTTCTCAGCATCACTAAGTTCATCCCAAGATTTAGAAGTAAAATCTTTTAAACTTGGTGCACTCCAAGATGTTTCAGACTTGCCATAATTAGATGGATTACTAGGAACAACGCCGTTTTCTTCTATGTTTTCAGTTGATTCTTCCTCTTCACCAGTATCAACACCGCAACCATCAGAATCATTACACCTACCAATTACAACAGTAGAAACAGCGAGAGGAACTATATTTTTCAAAATTGGAACTTTATCGTTTTCTTTTAACCCATAATCTTTATAATTTGGTAGTTCTTTAGCTTCAATAAATTCTTGCTCTGCCATATAAGTAATTGATACATTAGGTGTTTTACCAGCAGCCTTGCAAAGATTTACATAACCACGCCAAGCTTTAGCGTATTCCGTATCATCAACGATATTTAATGTCATCTTTAAAGCACCATTATCATATCTGACATTTGTATGATAACCAACAAAGTAACGGATATCCTGTCCAAAAGCACCGATGCCTTCGTGGTTTATATCATGCAAAGTTCCGTTCCATTTATCGAGGCTATTTTTAATCTCTTCCTCACTAAGATAACCGCCATTCATAAACCGATTACCGATAGCTGCCGTAATTTCATACTTTTCAACAGCTTTGTTCTTTTCCTCATAAGTAACGTTACCATTAGAATTTATAGTAGCCGTATAAGTTACTTCATGTGTAATTATGTCTAATACGGCATCGCAAGTAAAAATTTTACGTTTCTCTTTACTCATTTCCTCCTTCTCCTTATATTTTTTCCACATACTTAAACAAATAGCATAAGCCTGTTTAGGATTTTTAGCCGTTCCTTCCTTTATAACATAAGGAATGCAACGTTTTATGTATTCATCCTTAGTTTCGTCTTTTCTAGGAGTTGGCATCTAACTCACCGCATCAAGATGAAATAAATAACTAACTTTAACTTTACTGGCATCTCCACTATCATTAGTAACTTTTATAAGATACTTGGCATTGGGTTTAAACATCCAATTAGCACCACTAGAATAAGAAGGACTTTGTCCCGAACTAAATTTCCCGCCAGCACTTCCGCCAATAATAGTTTCAATTTTAGTTCCATAACTTGATACAGTAGGATTTTTAACTATAGTAGCACCAGAACTATTAGAGCTAGTTCGATTCACATTATAAACCGTAACACTACTACCTCCAGTAAAGGTAACATTTTCATAAACTTCAGCTACAAGAGAATCATCAGATTCAATGCAAAGTATACCGTGAAAAATATTACCGTCAGGAATAATAATACCCATAGTAATAGAGTTCCCATCAGCAAGACTACTTTCATATATTTCAGCGTAAAATAAATCTCCCTCTATTACTTTTAAATTTTCACATGTTTTAGAATATATAGCTCCTTCAGAGCTAAATTTCATTACATTACCATTATTATCTTGAATACGTCTTTTATCAGTAGCCTTTCCATCTAATCCCATATTTATCTCTCAGCATACTTTTTTATCTTTCTATTTTGAATAGCTGGAGTAAAAATCTTTTCTTCTACACTCATTTCAGTAGAAGGAACAAATCCTTTCTTACGAAGTTCGGCAGTTCGTTTTTTAGATTCGTTCCACTGATTTACATACCAATCCTCTGGTTTCTTGACATACGGCTCGACTAAAGGTAATATTTCATCAGCATGTGTTAAAAGTTGATAAATAAGATAAAAGAAATAATCCCTATAAGCAGTATCTTTATAAAGAATCCATAACCCCAAACCGCCAAGATGTCTAACTGTTTTCTTTTGGTACTCTTCTTTTATTTTAGCAGAAGATGAGAGAAGTAAGAGATACAGTATTCTGACAAGAGGGTTTCCACTATGTTTTAAGTCATCATCCACAGCTACATGGGAAGTTCCAAGTTTCTTTAAAACTAATCTTTCAGCAAGGCGGATGATTTTCTTTTGATACTCCCCATGAATAATATCCATGTTTACTTCCCCCGTTTAGCATTTTTAGCCTTAGCTGTTTTAACTGCTTTCTTAAATTCTTTTTGCTTGGAAGCACTTTTCAACAATTCCTCAAACTCAGATTCGAATAAAACTTCTTCTTTTTCTTTGCTACGTCTATCATTTGAAAGAGCCTTTATCTCATTAGTAAAACGTTTGTTGAGCCAATCCCTAGTTCTAGCTCCTGTTTCAAGGAACTCTTCTTTACGGTGTTCAATTTGTCCATTTATTGCTTTCAAAGCATTTTTATATGATTTCAACTGTTCATCAATAAATTCTAATGCTTTCTTTTTATTGTTCTCAGCATATTCCATTCCGGGTATAATTGAAATATATAATGGAAGAGAAATTTCTCCTTTTTGAATTTTTTTTCTAATATCCTCAAGACGTTTAATAATCATTTCATACTGAGCATATTGTTTTTTTAACCCCGTATAGTTTTTTGACACTTCTTCAAGGCTACGGAAATACATTATTTCGTTCTGCGTAAGAGGAGCATCATTCATTAACTATCCCCTCCTGACTTAAAATATATTTTTTCAAATTTTGCCATTGCTCTTTGTTAAAATATATCGTAGTTCCATCACTTGTTTCTTTAATAGCCTTTCGCCCATCATCAAGTTCTATTACTACGGGGCAACATTTTTTACAAGTGCACAAATTTATGGTTCTCATTTTATCTACCTCTTTTTATTTTTTCTACAATTTCATCAACTATACGCTGAGCGTCTTTTATTCCCTTATATATAGCAGGTCTAAGAAAGGGGCGAGAAGAAAACTTCCCACCAGTAGAAATGTAATAAAATGGGTTCTCAACTTCTCCAACAGGAATAAATCGAGTTCCATATTCTACATAAGTAGCATAAGGTTTATCAGCAACAAGTTGATATATATTTTTTATTTTTTTAAGATAAATAGATTCATCAAGATGCTTATGATTAATATTACTTCGGGGACAGAATTTAATGGCTAAATCCTTTATATGCTCTGCAATCTTATCGCTAATCTCTCCACTATCAAGTTTCTTTTGCAGCCCTTTAATTTGAGATAAAGCTTCAGCAATACCTGTTACATGAGCATTTAAAACTACCGTCATTTTTCTCCCTCTTTTGCTGATGAATCTAATACAATCTGCCCTTCGTTAAGAATCTTTCGAGCCTCTTCAATAGATATAATACCAGCCTGATAAGCATCTACAGCAGCTTTAACCCTACGGTCAAGTATATCAGCTTCAGCAAGTTCTCCAACAAATAACGGATTCCACTTAATGTTATATTTCCATTTACGCCCATAAGAATTTAAAAGCTTGCTGTAAAGCCATTCTAATAAAGGAGTATAATCTAAATCTTGAATATCTCTTAAATCTTTATAGTAATCACTATAACTGGTTTCAGCTCCAGTAACACGCCCAACAACAATACCTTCTAAAATTGCTTTCGGCATAACAAGAGCAGCCGCAATTTGAGTAATAAGATAATCATAAAATGGTTTTGGATTAATTGCTTCTGGACTTACAGCTTCAATTTTAGCTGTTTCATCGTGTATCCAATAACCCGGATGTTTATTAGCTATTTTTTCCCATTGTTGTTTTTCTTCTGGTGTCATACCTTCCTGTGTAATATCAAAAACACCATGTGCAAACCATGATAAAATTTCACCTGTAGCAATATCAACATTTATTTTAGAACGAATAACGTTTCTTAGAAGATTTATAACACTATTTCCAAATAAACGATGAGGTAATTTATTGTAAGTAATATGAATAATACGGTCAGGATGAATCCATAAATCCTTATTAGCCATGTTATCTACATAATGAAAATGCAGTATCCTACGTTTTTTAAATTTAACTTTATCAGGATGATATTTAATCTCATTAATATTTTCGCTATTCAATACTTCTACAGTATATGGTTTAGCTCCAGCACTTGGAGGCTCATCAATAGGATTTTTATCATTAGCATACAAAATCATCAGAAACCCATCACCGTAAATATAAGAGGCAACTACAGCTTCAACCCACTTATATTTTATTCTACTCCTCTTTTCAAAATCACGTATAATTTTTAAATCAATACTGGGAACATGCGTTCCATCAAAAGTTACAATTTCAAACCAAGACCTTACAGAATCAAGGCTTTTCTTACGAATACCTTTCATCAGTAACGGAGTTTGAAGAGCAACTTCCCTAAGTTTCTGTCGAGAAAGTTCTTTAGTTCCAAAACTATCTTTAGAATAAAATTCAGAATCTCTATTCTCAGGATAAACAGCACCAAATTCCCTAAGTTTCTGCTCTTCTTTAGACGGAGCTATATAATTTTGGTATAATTTTATTAAATAATCGCCAAGCGTAGTCATTCTAACACCTTAAAAATCCCACATCTCTTTTTTTACAAATCCAATAACAGGTTCTAAACGTAAAGTAGAATGAGTAGCAAGAGCATATCTAGTAGCATCAAGTATGTGGTCATCTTCTTTTACAGGTTTTTCTAACAAATTACCGTATCTATCTTTTTCATACCTGTAACTTTGAAATTCTCTTATAAGATTTCTACATCTAGGATGAATAAAAAGATGGTCAGACTTAAGTAAACTTTTAACCCTACCAATACCACTTTTAACATCACTCTTAGATTTGTGAACAGGTAACTTCAACTGTTCTAATTGTGTAATTAAATCAAGAGCAGTTCTATCTACGAACAATTTTCTAAAATGATATTTCTTATCAAAAGCCTCTATAACTTTAGCAACTTCAGTAGAGGTTTTACCGCTATGATACCACTCCTCTACAACCCCTACTCTTTTATCTCTTGTAACACCGATAATAGCTATAGCCGATGGATTACGGATACCCCAATCAACTCCAGCAATATAATGAGTAAAAGGCATTTTATCAACTTCTTTGGTAACATGTTTATCGGGGTTAAATTCTTTAAATATTTGCCCACTAAAAGCACCCCATCTTCCTTTTAAAAATCTACGAATCCAATCTTCATCTAAGTTTTCTTCTAACTCCTTTATGTATTTGTGGTAGTTAGGAAGAAGAATATTATCATAAGTAGATGTTTCAATAACTTTATATTCCTCTGTAGGATTTCGATAAAAATATTTATAAATCCAATGATTCTCATTATCGGGATTGGTAGCAAGCAACATAAAAGGATTTTTAACATGCCCTCCACTAATACGATTCATTAATTGTTTAAACACAGATTCATCAATGTCAACAGGCTCATCCATACCAACGAAATCCAATGTCAATCCTCTTAATTTTGTTTCCTCATCAGAGGCACGGAATAATAATTCTGAACCATTAAAAAATTTAATAGTCATATTTCCCGGAGAATTAGTCCATTTTGCTAAATTAATAATTATTCCAGCATCATTAAATGCTTTTTGATATAATGCTAATTCTTGTAAAGTAGTTTTAAAGACAACATCCCTCAATTGTGGGGTTGTATAAGAAACCATCAAACCAACAGCCCCTTCATTAGCAATACAAGTTCTAATAGCAGCATGAGCAAGAAGAAGAGTTTTTCCTGCTCTAACTGCACCACTATAAAGAATATAACGATATTTACCAATAGAATTTAATACTTCTATTTGCTTAGGAAGAAATTTCCTATCCAAATGCAATTTGAATATTTTTATCTCTTCCTGAATTAAACCACCCCAAAAAGGAATGGGGACACTGTGCCCCAGAGCCTAAAAAACGTTACCCAACCCACTCCACCACGAAATTATATATTTCAATAATATTAATTATTGGTCAAATAGAATAAAAGTTATATGGAGAAATAAAAAATTATTGGGGTAGATAATAAGTTAAAGTAACGTCTGTATTATCTCCATTTTGCTGTAAATGTAATATATGTTTATGATTTAAAAAATCTTGAAACTCTTTAGCACAATAAGGGCATAATCGTATAGGTTTTCCCATTAAACCAATAGTAATAATTATTCCGTCAGTTTCGATATAATGTTTTTTACATCTATCACACATTACAAGTTTATTACTTTCTTTCATGTCGCAACCTCCTCAAACATTCAGGGCATATCCATCCATAATCTTTATCATAATAATATGTTGGCTTATGACAGAAATTGCAATTATAAGCCACGTCATCATCGAATAATGTAATACTATAAGATTCTGAGAAGTCATAACTTTTAACTTTAACCTCAAGTTTAAAATCAAAATACGCTCTGTCAATTCCTTGCTTCTCACACTCTTTTTCAATAAGACTTTGCACTTTCTTAGTTATAGCATTCAATAGTTTCTCATCCTCACTTAGCATTGCTTTCATTTTCCTCTCCCTCATGCTTCATTTTATCCTCATAAATTCCTGCAACCCAATCAATTAAAACATCCATATCAATATGCTTCCCTGACATATAATCTAAACGTAATTCTCTAATACGATGTGCTATTTCTGGAAAATCGGCTAAGCTCTCCGCTTCAGCTTCTGCCATGTGCCCTATAGCATAATATCTATGCCAAGGATAACCTAACTTAGCCTCTATCATAAGAATAGTTGCTTCTGCAAGATGTTTGAGAACGCAGGATAAGCAACTTTCTCTCATTTTATATTCCTCCATATATAAATGGATATAGAAGCAACCCTAACATAACTCCAAAGAATATTCCATTTAGAACTCCTACAAAATATACCTCAGAATCTCTGTTCATACCAATCCTCCTATAAATGAGATAACGCCAAAGAAAGCATTAAACCTGCAATTACTCCATTTAAAAACGCTGAAATATAAAACGCCAAATCATCCATAATATTAATCCTCCAACTCCTTTAAATCAACCTCTTCAGTAAACTGTTTCTTATTTTTTCTTTTCTCTTTTTGTTCTTGAAATATTCTCCAGCATTCCATACAATATATTTTCTTTCTATATTTAATATATCTATTATATTTTATACTTTTTCCACAAATATCACACTTTCCCATTTTTTCAACTCCTTACTAATTTATATGTTACTATCTTCTTTTCTCCATCTATAATTTCAGGATATAAAGTTATGCCTCTACTATTACAGAAACCAATAAGGGCATCTTTTTCTATTGGTGGAAGTTTATTTTTTCCTTGCCATTCTAATATTTCTGCGTATAAATCATCAATAAATAAAGGTTCATCAGAATAATCAAGTTTGAAGTTATCCTCAATATACATAGCCACACCATACGTAGCCATTTTATAATAATGCTCATGGTCATATGGATAACTAAACTTTTTATTTTTTAATAAACGTTTCAAACCTTGAATAGCCCAAGCAATAAATCCTTCAAGTTCAGATTCCTTAGTTAGTTCTCTTATTAAAAACATATTTTCTTTCTTAGTATCTCTAAAAGTTTTTAAAAACGGAATCACATATTGCCTCTGTAACCACGCCTTACTTCTATCCTTGGCTGGTGGAATACGATTACAGGCAGTAAATATTTTATTCACAGGTCTATAAGTAAACGCAGTTTTACCTTTATCCTCAATAGAAGTATCATCTCCTGAAGAAAGTTCTTTTAAAAATGATGTTACAAGAGAATCTGTATCTTCTTCA
>Ga0190359_1001817_pt1 | contig 13127 bp, 7 predicted proteins | sample 48721823_MG_FD_161269 | JGI IMG/M metagenome (GOLD analysis project Ga0190359, IMG submission 161269) | Hydrothermal vent microbial mat bacterial communities from Southern Trench, Guaymas Basin, Mexico - 4872-18-2-3_MG | ecosystem: Environmental > Aquatic > Marine > Hydrothermal vents > Microbial...
TTGAGTTAATACCGAAGTATATCTTGGTCAAACTCGCAGGAGAAACTCGCAAACCAAAGGCGGTATTTTGTTGGTAAAAGATTTATAGGAGAAAGATAAAAAATCCCTCGATCACTTTTTCTTATCTTTACTCCATGACTCGCTATTTGATATATTTTGTATTTATCCTGCTGTTTATCACGACATGGGAGAGCAGTGCCCAACTGGTGAAAGTAACTGCCGCCGATGGCCGGAAAGTAGATATTATTCGGATTGAAAAGAACTGGCGCACGCGCGATGCGATTATCCTTTCGGAGTTAACGTTTCAACCCGGCGACCGGATCACGCCGGAACAACTGGAACAGTCACTGCGCAAAATTTGGAACCTGCGGCAATTCTCTGCCGTCAGTTACCGCTGGGATACCCTAAGTGGCGGACGTAATGCGCTGGTATTCATTGCAAAAGACGCCCTGACAATTGCGCCGGTCTTCTCGGCATGGAGCCATCCCTGGAGCGGGTATGCCATTCGTCTGGGCATAGACGACCGCAATGTGCTGGGCCGTAATATCCACCTTGAAGGACGGGTACAATTCGGTACCCCCTCCTACGGTGAGTTGAAAATCACCATTCCCCGTCAGCTTCTTTACCGTAATATGACGCTCAGCGCCGGGTATGAAGAGAAGTGGCTCAACATCACCGATCACTGGTACACCGCACTGTATGAAAAAGCATCCTATTCACAATTCAAAGCCAGAACCCGTAAGATCAGCCTGTTGACCGGGAATCCTTTTCACGAGGATTTTCATTATACCTTTTCGCCCGATCTCAAAATATCCTGGATCAACACCGCCGCCGTCAGACAATATCATGCATCACATTCCGGTGAAGACTACAATTTGAACCGGATCACACAGTCGCTGTATCTCCGTAATTACCTTGAAATGCGCCTCATAGAAACGGCAGGCATCATCACCCACCGCCTGCATCGTGAAGAGGGATGGCAGATAAAGGGAGAAACCGCTTTCGGATGGTCGGTTGGAGGCCTGGGTGATCTGCATACGGGCACCGCATGGCAGGATCCCGGGGCAAAACGCTATATCTCCCTGGATGCATCCGCCGCCTGGCACCGGCCTTTCACTGACCGTTGGCAGTTGAGCCTGCTCTGGGAGGGACACTATACCACTTCAGGGTATCCCACTTTGTGGAACCTTTATCCGGCCGGCAAGATCAGGGGAATCCCCGACGGAATGGTTGCGGCGCGTATCGGACAGGTGAGCGAGGTAGCCGGATACTATACCTGGTTCTCCTGCCGGTGGCTGACCCTTGAGCAATCCCTTTTTATCCAGCTGGCTAATTTGCAAACGGATGCCGGGATGCAGAAATCATGGTCGACCTGCTATGCCGTCGGCACCGGATTTGAATTTACCATCCCCATGTATCCGAAAGCCAGCTTAAAGATCTCTATCAGTTACAGCGGAAAACACCGCCCATGGTTCTATATCGAGTTCTGATTATCCCTCCCGGTCAAAAAGGGAACTCCTCTACTGCGCCTCTGTCAAACACCGCCTTCTCAGGAGGCTTGGCGGTGTTGTGTACAACGTTACCATCCACATAGATCGCACGATAAGGACGGGTTGGACAAACATGTTCACAGGCGCCGCAGCCGATGCAAAGCTCTTCCTGGACTTCAGGGATCAGCAAATTTTCTTTGTAGGGTATCATCTTGACCGCTTTCGTCGGGCAATGTTCGTTGCAGGCTCCGCAGATAGTCTCATCGGTATATACGACACAGCTCTCTTTAACAAATTGCGCAATACCCGTCTGCTCACGCTTTTTGCGCGCAACGCTCAGCGGCAGAATTGCACCGGTAGGACATACTTCAGAGCATACCACGCACTCATAATTGCAAAATCCGGCATGGTAATCAAGATGCGGCTGAAAAATTCCCTCTATGCCATATTGCAACAGCGATGGCTGTAATACCTGGGTAGGACAGCTTGAAACACACAGATGACATGCCGTACAACGATCGGTGAAATGACTCAGGCTCAACGACCCCGGCGGCGAGACCGGATAATTGCGTTTTTCGGGAATAGTGGTGTTCTGTGACGGTTTCGGTGGCACCTTCGCATTCTGTGCCCGTAATATTTTTGATACTCCCAATCCGGCTAATAATAAATAATACCAATTCAATAAAAATCCCCGGCGAACCATCTCAACCATCTCAACCTTCTCAACCTTCTCAACCTTCTCAACCTTCTCAACCTTCTCAACCTTCCCTTTCCCCACATATCCTATCGCGCCGAATTGACAGGTATTCAAACAATTAAAACACATCACACACCGGTCATGATCAATGGTAAAATGTTCTATGTCAATACATTCAGCCTTACATTTTAATTCGCAGGCTTTGCAATTTGTACACGAAACCCGGTTGAGCTGTATCCTGAAAAAGCTTTTTCTGCCGGTGAGGCCGAGCAGTGTGCCGACCGGACAAACATAATTACAGAACCAGCGGCCGCGGGTCCAGGAGGTCCAGCCGATAAAAATCAGAAAAGCAAGCGACAGGAATCCGGCCACCCAGTTAAACCCGGTCAGCGGCACGCGTGAGACGGCATAAGAATGAAACCATCCGAGCACGATAGCAATAAGATTCTGTATTCCCATGAGGATCGGGCGGGTTAAATTCGACTGAATACGGGCGAAATTACTATACGGATCCAGCAACAGCAGCATGAAAGAACTACCGGCAAGCAGAAACAGGGTTGTGAGAATCAGGATTCCGTAACGCAGCCATCCGGGGGGATGATGGTAATGGTAGCGGTTCAGGCGACGCCGTTTAACCAGCTGTGCAATATGTATAAAAATATCCTGCAAAATGCCAAGCGGGCAAACAGCAGAGCAGTAAATTCGACCAAACAGTTTGGTGATCAGCAGAATCAGCAGAAATCCGATCACCCCTAATCCGGCAAACTCTAAAAATTTCAATACCGACGGAACAAACTGGAAAAAGAGGATACCTTGAATGAGCGGCCGGGGCACCAGATTGATATAGTCAACCAGTACCATGAATGTGCTGAAAAAAAACAGGATGGCCAGAACAACTCTGAACCGTTTCAGTTGTTTCCCGGCCATGGATTATGCCACTTTGATGCGGTTGATATTGAGTTTAGAGAGATCCGATTCGCCGAGTCCGAGTTCCGCGGCATAACGTATGTAGCGTATCTCCCCGGGATCTTTCCCGAACAGTTTGGCTGCTGCGGTATCCACGGCCACTATATCATCGCTGATAAGGAGGGATTTCATATTCTTCACATCATCCACTGAAACGCCTTTCGGACCGTGGGCCATCATCACGCGGTAGGCATCCACGATATTCAGATCGGGCTTGCGCCAGGTCGGAAAATCGGCAATACACTGGTTCAGATTGTTCCTGTGCCACCATTGGCGGTCCCAAACGATACCCATCAGATTTTTCATCGAAATAGTCAGCTTGGATGAATCATGTGATTTCAGCACCGGCACGTTAATGAATACGTCGGATTGCAGAATCAGCTCATGCACTTTGGTTTCTTTTAACGATTTACCCTCTTTCACTTCAACCTTCTGGTAATAGCTTTCGGCATTACCCGGTGCCATTACTCCATTGGCCTCTTTCACCGCGCGTTCAATTTCGCTGTTTTTATAGCACTTCTCCCATTTATCGCAGGTATGGTCGAAAACATATACTTTTTTAGCTCCTGCGGCATAGCAGTGCTCAATGATTCGTTTTACCAGGTGTGGATTGGTATTGGCTGCTTTCTCAGGGATAACATCCCATCCTATGTTGGGTTTCACTAGTACGGTCTGACCCTTTTTTACATACCGCGACATTCCGCCCAGGGCTTCGATCCCCCGGTCGAACATCACATCCGGCTCCCCACCCAACACAGCAGCCATATCATATTCATCGGCAGATAGCGGAATTTTGCCATAGAGCAGACCTTTCCCGTATAGCGGACCCCATGAACGGTATGTGCCGGCCACCGCACCCGCTGCCAGCGTTTTCATTATAAAGTGTCGTCTTTTCATATTTATCTGATTCTGGATAGGTAAAGATATGATTTGCAATTGAAAAATCACTCAAATAATAATCCTCCGCAGCTCTGCAGAATATTTTTTCCTGAGTTCTTCGAGTGTTCGCCGTTGTTCGAGCAGTTCCATGATGCTTTGGTATTCATCTGATCCCTGGAGTGTATGTATCTGGTCGTCAATAGCTTTGATCATCCGTTTGACTTTCTTACTGCGTAGTGATCCGAGGGTTTCGGGGATAATTTCTTTCAGCATCTGGTTTTCTACGCGGACGTAAGCGCCGCCGCGGGCGTGTATCCGGCTGATCTGGTAAGTCGGACTCAGCAGATCCACCGCCATACGGCTGATCTCCGGATCCTGGTGATTGATAAAAAAAGACTGGATATGAAAATCCTCCCTGCCCCAGTTTTTTTGAAACTCGATAAACATCTTGCGGTAGGGCTCATTTTCGGGGATCAGTTGATCTCCTTCCATTTCCTGCAAAAAGAAAGAAGCTACTGATACATCGATTTTCTCTTTGGGTTTTTTACCTTCCAGTACATAAAGGATTTGTTCGCCGTAATTAAGCATCAATCGAATCACCTCCCGTTCTTCGGTTTCAAAGCCGGCAGCATCAGGTGCCACTTCCGCAGTTTGTTTGGCCGTTTTTTCACGGAGCTCAATCGGTAAATAATCGCGCCTCCCTCTTCTCTGTTCCCACAACCGCCGGCGCATCCTGGCTGCTTCACTGAACAGGATGGTCTCTTCAACATCCAGCAGTTTACTGCATTCCTGCAGGTACACCGACCGTTCGATCCGGTCGGGGATCACGGCCACCGAGCGCACCACTTCCTGGATCAGTCCGGCCCGTTTTACGGGATCCCGGCCCGCCTCTTCAGATAGCAATCTGGCTTTGAACGTAATGAAATCGGTTTCCTGATCGTGCAGGTACTCCTGCATCTCACTCACCAAATGGCTGTGGGCAAATGAATCGGGATCTTCTCCTTCGGGGAGCAATACCACCCGCACATGCAATCCCTGTTCCAGAATCATATCGATCCCCCGAAGAGATGCTTTGACGCCTGCCGGATCACCGTCATAGAGGATAGTCACGTTGGGGGTAAAGCGCTTGATCAGCCGGATCTGATCTTCGGTCAATGAGGTGCCCGAACTGGCCACCACATTTTCAATACCGAGCTGGTGCATTGAGAGTACATCCGTATAGCCCTCTACCAGGATGCATTTATCCTCTTTCACTATCGAGCTGCGTGCAAAATAGATCCCGTAAAGGGTGTTGGATTTATGGTATATTTCTGATTCGGGAGAGTTCAGGTATTTCGCTGCTTTAGCCTCGCTTTTCAGGATCCGGCCGCCAAATCCGATTACGCGGCCCGAGAGGCTGTGAATCGGAAAGATAACCCGGCCCGAAAAGCGATCGAACAGCCGGTTGTTTTTCTCAATCCCCAATCCGGTTTTGATCAGGAACTCTTTATTATACCCGTTTTTAAGTGCCTCATTCACAAAAGCATCCCGCTGTTCAGGCCCATATCCCAATTGAAACTTATCTAAAATATCCTTTCTGAATCCCCGTTCACGAAAATAGGCCAGTCCGACTGCCTGACCCTCTTCCGACTCATTCAGTGCCCGGGTATAAAACCGTTGTGCGAACGAGGTAAGCACCATCATCGACTCCCGCTCGTTTTTCTGCTGTACCTGTTCGGGAGTGTCTACAGTTTCCTCAACCTCAATATGATATTTTGCCGCCAGCCATTTAAGCGCCTCGGGATATTGCAAGTGCTCATGTTCCATCAGAAAATTCACTGCGTTACCCCCGCGGCCGCAACCGAAGCATTTATAGATCCCCTTTGACGGACTTACCGTGAAAGAGGGAGTTTTTTCGTTGTGAAAGGGGCACAGTCCGACATAATTCACGCCCCGTTTCTTCAGGCGGACAAACTCACTGATCACCTCCACAATCTCCGTAGCATTGAAAATACGCTCTATCGTCGCATGGTCGATCATGGTACTAAGATAAATAATATAGCTTTCAGTTATCGGTTTCAGGCAATAGTTTTGGGGCTGCGGGATAAGCTTCCGCAAATTCAACAACGGATATAAATATGAAAATAATTTTCCATTGAGTAGTTCATCGTCCGCTGTGATGGACCGGGCGAAGCTATTGGTTGTAGTGAAGATATTAGATCAGGATGGGTAAAAACTGTCGGCGGTCAAACCGGGTAAAACATTGGGAACACTCAACCTGTTTTTCAGGAGGAAGAAATAAAGAATAATAGCAATAATTAGTCCGGACTATTAAATTGATTCCGTAAATCTTACAGAGTATTGCAGAGAATCCTCATACCAATCCATTGAGAAATATGATACTTTTTATAATTATAATAGAAATCTCTTTTTACATTATATAAAGCTTCGGCTTTTGATTCTCCATTAAGAAAACGTTTGTGAAAATTTTGCAAGAAAAATTTCCCGATCAAATCATCCAATTTTGTTGTGCTATAAATAATACTTGAGGAATTATTCAGAGAGAATGCTCTAACCAAATTTATTGGACCTTCACCTAACATATTTTTACCATAATCACCATTGCATGTTGCAAGAATAACTAATTCGGGAGACCCTTTTGAATTTAAAACATCATAGTAATCGAATACTTTAACTCCGGGATTATTTCTACTATGCATGAGAATTCCACCGTAATTATTATGAAAAAATGTATGTGTTGAAATATGACAAATTCTGGATTTTGGAAATAATACGCCAAATTTATTATAGTTAGCATTAACACCAAGCAAAGATATTGTGTGATAATTTTTCACTTTAAATATTGAATCAATAGATAATATTTCAGATTGAGAATTTTTTAAAAAATATTGTTTATATGTTTTAATTGTTGACGGATAACTAAATGGTGCTATTCCTAAAAAATCAACACTGTAATTATTGTTGTGGTAACAATTCCGATCTAATGAAAGTAATCTGGAAGAAAAACTATATACTATGGAATGGCTTAAAAAAAGAAATTTTTTGCCACTTTTATAACCTGGAGTTTTTAAGAGATCAAATGGCAAAGACCATAATTTTTTATCCGGGATAATAACTATTTTATTTGTTCTTAACAAATACGAACTAATAGGTGTTATTAAGTAAGAACTAAGACTGTCTATTTGCTGATAATTAATATTTGCTTTATTGACATTTTTTTCAAAATTTGAAATAAGATTGGCAATCTTTGAATAATTTCCTAACAATAAAAACTCTGAGTGAGTTTTAGTTAATATAAAGCAATAGAGTTTTTCTTTAAGAGTCAAATATTCTAATACAATGGTTTTTGAGGACAGCTTGTTTTGTAAATCTTTTAGTGGTACTGTTTTAAAAGTATTACTACTTGTTTCATTAAATAATGAAATCTTCATATTTGAGTAAATTGTGGCTATACTATTAAATAAATTTGAATATGCAGTTTTGAGTTCTTCGAGATTACTGTTTTCATCATTCTCTATTTTGAAGATTTTTGAATAAAATGATTCATTATCGCAATCGTGTAATAGATTGAAGTCCAGTTTATTTAAAGATGTTTTATTTTTTGAAATAAGCTTATTGAATAATAAATTATTATGACACTGGTCTATCAGATTGAACAATGTATCTGAGACAATATGATTTCTTTTGGGTTCTAATAACATTAAATAAATTTGATATTCATTAATTTTTCTATATATGTTTTCTAACTCGATAATATTTTGTTCATCATTGTTGAAGGTGATTATTCTTGTTAGTAATTTTTTGGATTGGGAGAAACATATTCTGGCGTAGTATTTGGATATATCGTCATGCGCAATATTATTATATTCGATAAGTAACTCACCAAATTTGAAATATGTGAACATTAAATCAAAAAGAGTTGACGTTAGATGCGTATCTTTTACTTTTAAGAAATATCTGTTTGATAAATATGATATAGATTCGGAGAAATATATAAATGATTCGCTATACCTGTTAAATTTTGATAATGCGATTGCAATATTGTTGTAGCTCTGTGCTAAATTAGCATTAAGATTAGGTTTGACTGTTCGTTTAACAATCAGACTATGTGTATAATATAGTAATGCGGATTTATAATTACCGAAGTTAAATTCCAAGTTGCCCAAATTATTAAGTGATGAACTTATTTTATTTAACGTGTTATTGTTTGTTGATACAGCTTGAGGGATCGATTTTTTATAATAATACATTGATGAATCCATCATCTTCAATTTATTATAATAATTACCAATATCCTCAAAGAGATCACATAAATATCCTTTGTTCGTATTATTATTTATAATGTTTTTAAAAGATAAATCGTAATATTTTTTAGCTAATGATAATTGATTGGTTTTTAAGTAACAGTTTCCGAGTCTTTTATAAATATCGTAATACAATATTTTATCATTCTTTGTTGGAATTAATGTTAATGCTTTAAAAAGAAAAATTTTGGCTTCATTGTAACCGTATATATTAAATAAAACTTTTGAAATATTAATCAGGACGTTAATCTTTTCAACCTTATCATCAGTAAATAATAACGATCTGGTTTGACAATAAATGTATTTGGAATAATCTTTTGTATTCAGGAAGAGAATTGACAAATTATGAAAAATGAGATGAACAAAAGAATTTTTATTATAAATAAATTTTAAGTTTTCAATTCTTTGATTCAAAGACAGAAGATTTTCAACCAACTCTTTTGTGTTATTGGTGATTTTGGCAATTTTTATATATGCTTTTATAGTGTTAGTATCATATATGGATAATGAATCTTTAAGAAATATATTATTATCATGAATTATTTCGTTGATTTTCAAATATGCTTTTTGAGGATCAAATTTTGACAAAAATTCAGCTTCACGTGTTTCATATAATTGAAGAAGATTTTGATTATGGTTTATATATATTTTAATTAATGAATCACTACATTTTTTATAGAGTGGAAGATCGTTAAACTTATAAGCTTTGCTGAGATCGGACTTATATGTAATGATAGCGTTTTGACCGAAAAGGTTTGAATAAAAAAAGAATGAACATATTATGAAGGCGTACTTCTTTAACATATTGAAAATAAATAAAATACTGAATAGGGATAATAATTAACACCTTCCTCCCACCCGGGGACCCTTGGTGGTTTATATTTTGCAGGAAAGATTGGGCCCCCGGTGCTGGGTTAGGAAGTTGCAGAGATGAAAAAACATTAACAAAAAGAACGTTCAAATTGCCATACATTGCTTTATTCCGGAAATCGATGAAAGGTTACCCCTCCTGGAGCAAAAAGTTATGAACAATCTGGCTGAGCTGCGTCTGTAAACGATTACAGAGGCCCTTGTTGATGAATAAGAACGACGGGTCGGCCATGAGATGATCGTCATATCCGATGTGTTGGTGTGGGGATGAGAGAAGAAAATAATGTTATAAATACATTTTTTTGTTACCTTCGTAGCCTGATTTTTTGACGTATAGTTAATTGATAAAATGGCAACATTAGAGAAACTTAGACAGCGTGCGGGAACACTGGTAGCCGTAGTAATCGGCTTTTCGCTATTGGCGTTTATCCTGGGCGACTTTATTAACTCTGGCTCCGGCCTGTTCAGACGTAAAAGTTTGATCGTGGGTGAGATCAATGGTAAAACAATTATGTACAAAGAGTTTAACCAACGGGTAGATGCCAGTGTGAAGAATTATAAGCGAAATTCAGGAGTCAATGAGGTGGATGCCAGTACCTACTCTTCTATCAGAGCACAGGTTTGGAACAACTTTATGAATGAATACCTGTTTCAGAAAGAGTATAATGCACTCGGACTGGCATGTGGGGAGAATGAACTTTGGGATATGGTGCAGGGCCGTAATATCCATCCTCAGATTAAAGCAATCAGTATCTTTCAGAACAAACAGACCGGTGAATTCGACCGCAACCTGGTCATACAGTTTCTGAAGAATATGGAGAACGACCAAACCGGCCAGGCACAGGCAGCCTGGGTAGAGTTTGAGAAACAACTGATCCGCGACAGGATCTATACCAAATACCAGAACCTGATCAGCAAAGGTCTCTATGTTACAAAATGGCAGGTAGATCAGGATTTTGTGGAAGCCAACCGTAAATACGACATCGAGTATGTCTCAAAACGGTATCTGATGGTACCGGATACCGTGATCAGGATGAATGAAGAGGATGTCAAGAAATTTTACGAAGAGCATAAAAGCGAGTTCAAACAAAAAGAATCGAGGGATATCAGTTATGTCTCTTTTGTGATTAATCCTTCAAAGGACGACCGCGACAAGGTAGAGGAGTGGATTTATAATGAATTGCCTGAATTTAAGCGGATAGAAAATGCCGGCCAGTATGTGGCCCTGAATAGTGATGATCCTTTTAACGAGAATTATTTTGCTCCTTCGGATTTGGATACCACTCTTATCGATTGGGTTAAAAAAGCTAAAGTAGGGGATGTATTCGGGCCTTACCTGGTGGATGACACCTGGAAAATCGCAAGGGTCACAGGTATAAAATTGCTGCCCGACTCGGTACGTGCCAGCCACATCCTGATCCGTCCGGATGACAACGGAAATTTTGATGCTGCCCAGGCAACGGCCGACAGTCTGTTGAATCTGATTAAAAAAGGTGCCAGCTTTGAGAAGCTTGCCGCTCAATACGGGACGGATGGTACTTCAACTCACGGCGGAGATCTGAAATGGTTTACACAGGAGAAGATGATCCCCGAATTCAGCAAAGCCTGCTTCTTTGCAAAAAAAGGCGATGAATTCACCGTGAAAACCTCCTACGGTGTGCACGTAGTGAAAGTAACCGATCAAAGCCGTTATCATAAAAAATACCAGGTAGCTTATCTCGACCGCCAGATTACACCGAGCAGTAAAACCGTTCAGGAAGTGTGGAACCAGGCTTCACGCTTTGCTTCAACCTATAATACCGGTGAGAAGTATGACAAGGGAGTGGTTAAAGAGAACCTGAATAAAAAACTGGCCAGTAATATTGCACCTGAAGATGAGATGATTACCGGACTTGAAAACCCGAGGGAATTGATCCGCTGGGCATTTAAAGCCAATGAAGGCGATCTCTCGAAGATTTATCAGTTTGGCAACCAGTTTGTGCTTGCCAAGCTTGAAACGGTACGTAAAGAGGGCAATGCACCGCTTGACCAGGTACGCGGAGAAGTTGAATCAATGGTACGCAACGAGAAAAAGGCCGATTATTTAATTGCACAGTTTACTGATGCTATGAAAGAGGTCAAAACTTTACAAGAGCTGGCTGATCGCTTTGAAGTGGATGTACGTCAGTCAAAAGAACAGTATTTCACTGCTTCATCCATTACGGGAGTGGGTATCGAACCTAAAATGACCGCTGCTATAGTAACTACACCGCTGAATACGCTTAATGACCCGATTAAGGGAATCAATGCGGTGTATGTGATTAAAGTAACCAGGATCATTGAACCCGGTCCGAAGGCCGATCCTATTGCTTCACGTAACCGGCTCGAACGGGGATATACTTCAAGAGTGGGCTATGCCGTATTTCAGGCCCTGAAAGACCGGTCGAAGATCGTTGACCGGAGAACACAGTTTTATTAGCGGGCTGCTGAAAGTTAATATAGGTTTACGGGGAGGTTTTCTGTAAGGTTTTTCAGGTGCACGTGAGTTCTACCAGTTCGATGCGGGTACTGGAACTTCTCAGGATCCTGAAGTTAAATCCTTTTATATTAATAACTTCATTTACCTTGGGAATGGAGGTGTGATAAAAAATTATCAGTCCGGCCAACGTTTCATAATCTTCTGACGCCGGCAATGTAAAGGGGTAATTCTCGTTCAGGTAATCAATTTCAAGACGCCCTGAGAAGCGGTACGTATTTTCATCTATTTTTCTTTCAATATATTCGGGCTTATCATGTTCATCTATAATATCCCCGAAAATCTCCTCCAGAATATCCTCCGTTGTAACCAGTCCGGCTGTACCGCCGAATTCATCAACCACTACGGCAAGGCTGAGGTGTTCGGCCAGCAGTTGGCTCAGCAGTTTATTGGCCGGCATGGTTTCGGGAACGATAGGTACAGGACGTACAATACTGCGGATATTTTGTGGATCTTTAAAAAGATCCGAATGGTGTGTATAACCCACAATCTGATCGATCTGTTCTTCATAGATCAGTATTCGTGACAGTCCCGATTCGATATACCGTTGTTTAAGTTCTTCGATGGAGGTGTGTACTTCGAGTGCTTCAATTTCGGTACGTGGGATCATACAATCGCGCAACCGCACCTTTGAAAAATCCAGAGCATTCTGAAATAGTTTGAATTTTTGGTTTGTTTCATGTTGTGTTTGTTCTTCGGGTTGGTTTTCGCGTATCAGGTGGTCGAGATCCACCCGGCCGAACACCATTGCTTTCTGATCGGTAGTACCCGGTATGCTGAAGATTCGTTTCAGCATGAATTCCGACAGGCTCACTGCGATCAGGGTCACCGGGTAGAGTAGAAAATAGAGAATGATCAGGGGGATGGCAAAGAAGCGGAGCACCTGGTTCGGGCGGAGCCTGAAAATGGTTTTCGGCAGAAACTCAGCTGTGATCAGGATGATTGCCGTGGCCAGCAGGGTCTGGATCACCAGGATCCAAATCTCATGGTCTGTCCAACCGGCGATCCAGGGACGCAGCAGGATGGCCATTTGAAGGCCGTAAATCACCAGACTGATGTTGTTGCCCACCAGCATGGTGGCGATGAAATATTCAGGGCGGCGATTCAGCCAGCCGATAATCCGCGGTGATACCCGGCCCCCCGAACGCTCGATCTCAACCTGCAGTTTATTCGAAGATACAAAAGCAATTTCCATCCCCGAAAAAAAGGCGGAGAAAAGCAATGTAATCAATATCAATACGATAGGGGACACAAAATTAAGTTTTCAGTAAGTGTGTAAGGTTTGATGCTCGCAGTGTTACAAAGCTGCAGACAAAATACACAAATACACAAATAAACTTCTTAAACATTTTAACCTCCTAACCCTCCTAAACCTCTCCTAACCCTCCTAAACCTCTCCTAACCCT